>Ga0209914_1003345_pt1 | contig 11413 bp, 12 predicted proteins | sample ThiBiot_500_plan_FD_183949 | JGI IMG/M metagenome (GOLD analysis project Ga0209914, IMG submission 183949) | Wastewater bioreactor microbial communities from Cape Town, South Africa - Thiocy_cont_500_plan (SPAdes) | ecosystem: Engineered > Bioreactor > Thiocyanate-remediating > Anaerobic-Aerobic...
AAAAAAGAACAAGATTGTTTTTGATTTCTCATTTACTTTGAAGTGCTTCTAGGTCTACATATAAATTTCAAAGAATAATAAAAAAATAAATAAAAAAAATACTTTTTGTCTCATAGAAATCGATCGTAGTTTTACTCGTTCAATGACATTGAACGAACAACTCAAAAGCTTCAAACACAACCAAAACAAACGAGGGAGAAACATTGAATTTTAATAGTTTTCCTTCGATATATTCATAATTAAATGTGTATTCAAATTGAACGGAAGCATAGTCTGCTAAAAATAAAAAGAAGAAAGTAAGTAATATAAGTCGAAAGAAAATTCATCTTATCATATTGACAGAGAGAAAAATCGTATGCACTGGCAGTAAGCCGGAAAATCCATTATAAATCAAGTCGACGGGAGAGATTCTCACCTACATAGATTTTATAAATCTTCAATGATAAATCATAAAAGCCTTATTTGTAAGCATAAAGTTATAAGTAACCTCAACGAATGACGCGTGTCTAAAAGAAGATATTGCTCATGTTTTTACATTAATATTTGCCTACAGAAAAAAAAAGTCGACAAGTTAAACATAAATATTACTAATAATCAATTAACGCGTGTGTTCTGCAATTATATTGAGAAAAATAAACAGTCGATATTTTTCCTTTTCAAATATAAAGTTCGCATTCGCTTCCAATCTAAAAAAGCAAAAGGGCAGAATAAACATGATCCAGAGTGTATATTAAACAAAACAACAATAACACAACACAGAAAACGCGAACAAATATTCTCTGCTTACGAAAGGGGAAGTTGTAATCGAACAGATATCTAAACTTGCCTCGAAATGATAATTAAATGAAAAATTTTCTTTTCTGAAAAATGACGTCGATTCAATTATGATTATTTAAACGAATTTATTTGACGTTTATGATTAGTTCTCATTTAATTATCATTTCTAACAAGAAAAAATGAAAGAATTCTATACTAAATCATTGTAGCTTAGTTAAATCAAGTCGGTTTCTGTAGACTTACTGTTTGATTTCTTACAAATGATAATAATATATTGATTGATTGATTATTATTATTATTATTATTGTTATCATCGTCATCATTATGATCAACCAGACGATGTCAAGTTCAATTAAGCGAAACGTAAACCGAAAAAGATTCATATGGAATCGATAGACTAAGAAATTCAGTCAACAGAAACATTCTATAAGGAAATATATATTAATAAGAACGAACACTTTTACTTTAGACATCTGTAAGTTATTAGAAATAGGAAAAGGATTCAATTGATAATATCTTATTAGATTTTGTTTTCTATTCTCTTGTCTATTACAGATGGAATAATAAGAAAGATTGAAAGAATATATAGAAACGTCTAGTTTCTCTTTTTTTTCCTTCTTTTTCTTTAGTTCGACAATAATTACCAATGTTGTGTATTTGAGAAACTAAAAGTCTCATTGTTTTCCCATTAGTTGCATCATATTCTTCGCTTTCTCTCTCTCTCTCTTTATGTATCATTTCACTATTGCCTTATCATTGACATTGAAGAGTGTACTTCAACGAATATTTATTTGCACTTCAAGTTGTGTTCTTCTTTCCTTTTTCTTTTGCAATTGTATGAAGAAAGCTACAAACTATTCTGTTTAATAAAAAAAAGAGAATTCTATTGTGGTTTCTCGTCTTTTTTTTCTGTATTAATTAAGACATGAGATTAGGCCTTTTTTTTTAAAGAAAAACAAACAAACAAAACAAACATTGACTTCATATTAAAAGAAGACGAAGAACTAAGAATCATGATGTGAGAGTCGACGAGAGTAGATTCTTGTTAACTTCGAATGAGATAGTTTCTCCATGTTGTCCATCGTTCGGAATTTTCGTAGAGATAAACCATCGATCTTGTTAATGACGGTTGTAGCGTTTCTCGATGACATTCGAATAGCCACATAACAACGCCCCAAACGAACGCTGCGAACCAGGGAAACACCGGTTGTTTTACTTTCGGTAGCCACGATCGTTTGACAGCGTAACGAGCAAAACCAACAGTTATACGTGCTAATAGATAAAGAATAATTTGTTCATTAACACTGTTATGTTCATTGAAAACAACGTAACCAACAATGAATGCAGAAATAAAAGCTCGATAAGGTTTCGATATGCCAAATATCGATGCAATAATTGTCCGAAGAACTTTATAGGAAAATACAAATAAACCTAAGTGTTTCGCATGAAGATATGTCATGCGAAGAATAAAACGAATCCGTTGTGGCCATGGTTCACGTCGAAATAGGAACGCTTGCACTAGTGAATGAGCAAAACGTACTTTTGCTCCGTAGACTATGCCTTGACGGAGGCCTTTGATCGTTGCTAACGTTGCATGATGCGATGGATCATTTAGAAAATGATTGACTGCATACGGTAGAATCGACATGGAAAATAGAAATGATACACTACTAATTTTCGTTGGAATACATTTTCAAATCCTCTCGTGTATGTATGTATGTTTTTCTTCCCTCACTTGGCAGCTCGCTTATTTAACTTACTGATCGTAACCAACCAAAGAATAAAAAATATAGAGGGCATTAGTTCTTTAGAAAGCCAAGCAATTTTGTTTTTATTTCAATATATACGTATATTTATAAAAAGCACACTCGAAAATGAAAAAAAAATACAATCTGACTAATCAGTCAAACATTCCATTCTAACTATGTATATAAATTAGTCGATTTTCGATTAAACCACGCTTCTGTCATGGGTACTCGTGCAGGTCCTATGAGAATACATTCGTCTTGTTGTTGCTGTTGTCCGTTCGTAGTTGCCGATGATTTTATTGTTGAATCTTGTTGATTGTAAAGTGATCGAAATGTAATCGCTTGTTTGAGATATAATCTTGCTTTGACAATTTCTTTTAGTAAACGTTTTATATCATCACCATCTAATTCCGGTAAAAGATTTTCATCTAATTCGAGATCATAAGTTTTATCCTGTTGTAAACGATGCATAAATAAATGAATTTCACGTGAATTATTTGTCGATCGATGATATCGTCCATTGTTTTCATGTGCCAATTGTTTAAGAAATTGATTAGCATCAATATCTTGACAACAAAATGATATCGTATTAATCGATATTCGTTTTGTATCTGTTGTATTCGATTGAATCGTATTCATTAAACGTACTTGTTCGAGTAAATAACTCGTACTATGATCGGGTTTACCATCACTGATATAATAAATTCCATCGATCGGTTGTGTTGAATGATGAAATTCGAATGCAAATTTAAGGACACGTTCACTACAAGTATTACCATTCGCTTTCAATGTACTTATCCAAGCAATAGCTTCATGACAATTATCTTCGGTGGGTAGAACGAGATTGTCTCGCCAAATTTGATAATCATCATTGAATTGAACGAAATTAAATTCGATTCGATTCGGATAGAATTGTTCCCAAACAAGTGTAGCTAATTCTTTTTTCAAAAATTCAATATACGGTTCCATTGAACCGCTCGTATCGACAAGTATGAGTACACGTTTATGAATCAGTGTTGAAAATATCAAACGACTACCGTTTAATAACCATTGCATACGTTTAAAATATCGTCGAAGAACGGCTTCACATCGTTGACGATAATCGTCGAGTTCACGTGGACGTAATTGTAAATGACGAATACTGCCTTTGATATTAATCGAAGGAAAAACTGAACAATAACGAGCTGATGATGTTAGTTTGATATTCGGAACTGTGATTGTATCATGTCGACCTACGAGCAATTTTTCGAGAGATTAATTCAATTGACAGACTAGAGAAAAACAACAACGCTTACATTCAGGTCCAGAGACCATTTTATGTAGATCAAGTTTCAAACGAATTAATGAATATTTTCTCAACCATGTCTACAACAACAGAGAAAATGAATTTAAAAAAAAATGATTTGCGTGATTTCAGTACTTGTGATGATTCATTTTCATCATTCGATGGAATGAGTACAAGATTTCCTGTGGGTAATTTCTTCGATGATTTCTTGCCGCCATTTGCTGTACTCGATGAATCAGTTTTCAATATCGAATGCTTGGCATTATCTTGGCCATTCAAATAGAACGATTCTTGTTTGAATGATGATGATACAGTCGATTGTCTACTAACAAGGACAATTGAATGAAGATGAATTTTTTTAAAAGTCTATTTTCACTTACTTTTTTCGTTTGGTATTATCCTGTTGAGTTCTATCTTCAGGCCAATCAGGTATTAAATTCTTATTATTAAACGTATTTGTTGGTTTCCAATGTTGTTCGTCAGTTTGATTTCCTTCGAACATATGTTGTCTCGCTGCACTTAACAACGTTTGTCGGACAACTAAAGGTCCTGATGTTGTCTTTTCGGTTTGTTCAATTGGCAATGATTTTTGATTGAGATTAACACTTTCACGTATACGTCGTTTCGATTTAATGATTTCAACAAGATTAGCAGCTTGTTCAGAAAATTGACAAGCTTTTTCGATTTCATTTTGTAATAATTTCATATCATCACTTTCGATGATACCGGTTTCACGAAACCATAGGAATCGTCCACCTGAATGTTTGGCTAATGCTCGCATGAATTCAGCTGTTTTAGTTGCATTTGCCCATCGGCCACTGACAGTCATCGAGAGACTACTTTGAATGCCATGTCCAGTCAGATAATAATCGTCGATATTGAATAGAATCGTATGTAAATAAATCGATTTACCAACATTACATTCTTCGACATAGGCACAGCAAACATCAAGCGATTGATCGGGAATGCCACTGGTTAGTAAATAGATACCTTCGGGATATAAATGATGTTTACGTTCTTCTTCATTTTCGTAGATCGTTCGTAATGCTTGAAGAAGATTACGTGTACCACCGCATTCTAATTTCAAAATCTAAAAACAAAACATTTCCTAATTTCGTTTTTATTTGAAAATGCGTATTTACCCATTGCCAAGCACTCTGTAGATTTTCGACGCTTGGTTGTACCATTGTCGGTTTAAATCTTGCTAGACTTTCTTTCCGATTGGTTCCAAATGCGATAATATTAAAAAATCTTCGTCCGAATAATTGTTGTTCAAGTAACAATCTCAACGAATGTTGAATATGAATAATATAATCTCGATTTGCTTGTGAACAATCCACAAGTAGAATAATATTATTCTCGACAATACTACCGAAAATCTTTCTCGATGATGAACATAACCATTCCATACGTTGTTCGTAGAGTTCAACGATTTTCTTCAATCGTTTTTGATATTCATACAAACCCGACAGATCGACATGAACATTTTTTGTTGAACCATCATGCCAATCGACTTGTACCATCGCTCGTTCATGTACTTGCGATGTTACTGTCTTACGAAGTATAGGTATATAATCTTCGCATGGCGAATAAGCATTCGGTGCGAGAATTTGAAATAGAGTGAGTTTTTTGGCGAAAAGGCCGTGTTGACCAAGCCAATTGGCTGATGTTCGATAGATAGATGGATTGTTACTTGAGAGAACAGGTAAGGGCTTTTGAGGACGAGTAGCACTTGAATCTCGCTTTAGAAAAAGAAATCGAAAGTAATTCGATATGAAACAAACGAAGAAACCTACACTTCGAGTTGTCATAACTGATTTATAGGATGACGCAACGGATCGTCCAGCAACACTGACTGTATCATTGAATCGAACAGTTGCTGATCGTGATTGTGGACGAACTGATGATGGTGGTCGATTGGCAAGTGCTGCTTCGATGCCACGTGCTTGTCGTGTGTAAATCACCGATGATTGTTCGATGAATTGTTGAGGAAAACGTAATGGTTGTTCGTGATTCGGTGGACGTGGAAGAAATTTCGATTGCGGATAATGTGCTAGTTCGAGATTGATCTCATTTTCAATTGAGATTAATGCTGAACCAAGTGCACCATGACGCATTTCATTGATACGTGCTAGCAGATCGTAGGCGCGTTGAATTTCTCGAACGAGTAAACGAATGTCTGTACTATTGTAGATTTGATGAGGTTCATCACGCGAAAAGCAATGATAGGTGTGTTTGACGATTTCAGGAATGTCTTTTGCTAGATTTTGCAATGAACTGAAAACAAAAAACAAAAACAATTGATTTTTTTAAAGTAAAATCAAAAGAAAAACCTTAATGGATCATGAGGAACGAGAGCTGTCGATGTTGATTCGGCTTGACTACGTGCTGAAGCTAATGTTGCAAATGTTGATGCCGATGCAGTCATGGTTTTTAACAATGCATTGACAAGATGATGACTACAATCGTATGAAACAGCATGTATACGTGGTTTATCATCACCACAAAATAATTGTGATGTAAAATCAGCAATAATATCAATATTTTGATCAGGTAAACTACCGACAATTAATAAAAGTGTATCGAATTCGGACATTAATTCAACACGTCGAATAGCTAAAGAAAATATTCGTTTATGAAACGAAAATGTTATTTTCTTTGTCGATTACCTTTCAATAAATTACTGCTACTATTTGTTTTAAATGCACATTTGCTATTATTATTTGGACATGTACTATCGATATGTGCACAATTTTCATCACTACAACCGAACGAAGATTTTAAATTAGCTAACCAAGCATGTACTTCATCCAATGCACGTGAATTAACATCTCGTACGCCTTTCCAAAGTGTATCGATGTCAGTTCCATACGCAATAAAACCTAATTGTTCTTTGTGAACTAATTGTTCATCGATTAAATTCAATAAATTTCGATGATATTCTTCTCCACGACCGAAACTAGCTTGTCCTTGACTAAAATCTAATATGACAAGTACACGTGCGCCTTGAACAACGCCGAATACTTTTCGACTGTCTTGTAAAAGCCATCGAATACGATTCGAAAGTGTTTCAATGGTTGCATGTAAACGACATTCGAAATCGTTGATGGTCAACGAATCAAAACTTATATGTTGAACAGCTCGACCTGTTTTATCAGCCGTTGGTAATGAAACTTTACCCTTACCCAAGAGATCTTTTAATGTTAAACCATTTGGTATGAGACCATTTTGTGCTAACCATGAATGTGATGGACGTGTTATGGAAAAATCTCGAGTTTCAGCGTGAACACGAGTTAAATCATGATAATGATTGACATGTGTCGGTTGAAGTTCGTCAGGTGCTGAACCTCGAGCGGAAAACGGAATAAAATCATGATCAGTATCTTGTTGATGATAGTGACGACGTTCATCATCGTCATCTTCATCAACTTGAATAACAGTTGTTTGTTCATCATCAGTTAATGATGTTAAAGATTCTTCGGATTCTTCACCAGCGGACATTCTTTTTCTTTCTTTCAAAAAGTGAGAATTGTTCTCGTTTATATGATTTGGTTTCTTTGCTAACAAACCATGTTTAGTTTTTTGTGGTTACCATCATCAAGCCTCTTTATTGTCAAGCAAATCGTAGATGTCGTTTATGTTTTACAAACTTTTATTTTATTCTTGAAGAAGATAATATAATTTATGAACACTACAGATATCTAAGATTAATATATAATACGTCATTGAATAACAAATTAGATTATGAAATGAAAAAGAAAATGTTTTGCTCTGGGATTTGTGGATATACGTAGTAAATGGACTAATTCGTTTGTTTATTTGTTTTATGGACGAACGAGATAGAGAACTCGTCCAGCCATTGAAAGTGTGGTTAAATATCCGAGAAGACAAGCGATAAATCGGCTTGGTTGTGGTAAAGCCAACTAAAACAAAACAAAAACAAGATTCAATTCTATTGAAATCAAAAATAGAAATCAATTTTTTACTTGATAAGTAAGTGTGTGTAAAACACGTGAAAGGAAGAAAACTCGAAAGTGCCAAAGAGCAACGTTACGATCTGGATTTGTACCAACGTAGAATAATCCGACAAGAACGAAAGGAATAATATTTTCAATATCATTTAAATGATTTCGACGAACACGTTCGACATCAGAATCGTTTAATACGACGACAGCTGATTTATTTTTTGCAAGTGAAAGGTCTTCAGGATTAGCATAGACCTAAAAGAAAATGTTAAAATGATAAAATTCGGTCAAATTCAATTTGTTTTGTGTTTTACATCTTTGGACATTCGTTTAAATACTGTCAATGCAGATAAACCCATCATTTTAACAACTGATGCTGTTGAATAAAATGCAAAATTAGTAAAAACTGAATTATTAAGTGTATAATAAAGAATCGACATGATTGAAATTTATCTTCAATATACGTATGTGCGTGTGTGTAATAGACGAATAAATAACTGTTGCTTGTTAGGCGCGTTGAGATACCTGAAATGAATAGAAGAAAATAAAGAGAGAAAAAGAGAAAAACACTAAGCAAGATAGACGTCAGCACAGCCAAATAGACATCCACATACAGTTTTTTTTCTCGTTCTATTCACTAAAAGCAAAGAAAATATTTCTCTTCTTTTTCTTTTTCTCTTTCGTATTTTACAGTACACATAGCCGTATCTATAAATATAGAACCTATTGACATTTACAGAAAGAAAGAAAAAAGGCAAGAAAATGAATTATGTACAAAGAAAAGAAAAGGCAATTCCAGGAAATCAAATATCTGCGGTTTTCTTCATCAGATTATATAATTATGTCTAGCCACTTAATTGACACTGCAGGAAATGAATACACACACAGTATTCTACTTAATGCTTATTCACTTGTGACATTTGATCTTATATCTAATATATATAATCGAAGTTATATAATTTGTAAAGAGTTTTTCTTAATTGATTTCTAAAAAGACGGCGCCAAGAAATTCATTTGTGATAAATAACTGTGCATAAACATGGAGAATACATCATCATCATCATCGTCAGATATTGCTGAAGTTTTTCGTCTACTACAATTTTATTATTTCAAAGAAACGGAAATTTGTCTTCGCCATGAATATTATTCGAATTCATTACTTCGTAATGAAACAACAGTTAATGATTATTTCGTTGTCTATTCCTATCTAACGAAATTTATCTTTCAATCAGCTTATCAACTTGAATTAATTCAGTTTTTGTTTCCGATTTTTGTTCATTTATTTCTTGATTTGATTCAATCGAATTCTATATTCGAATGTCAACAATTCTATCGAACTTTTCTTTATCATTCAACATTTCATTCTTTACATTCGGAATTTTTCTATCAATTGAAACTTATTTCCTACTCATCAAAACACTTTTCTCAATGTCCATTGACCGATGCTTTTCGTACAAGTCGTTTCTTTCTTCGTCTTTCAATGACAAGTTGTACTGAACTACAGAATTTCCTTGATCAAACCAAAAATGCAATACAATCAAATCTTCCAACCGATCTAACATCATCTCAAATGTCCTTACTTCTATCCATCATTCATCAATATCTCAAAATCGATATCAATCAGCAATTATTCACTCCATCGAACACTGTTCATTATCAAACAATCGAACAACCGATGACACCCATCTTCGTTCATACAACTCTCGCAAGTCAAATTCAATTTACTCGTTTGTATACGGGCATTTTTCCGTTACAATCTCTGCCCATCGATCGAAATCTTCCTTCGACTTATCAACAAATTCATTACAACAATGATTTCAATCATATTCCTCGTTTAGGTCTTCACCAACTACCATCGATTTGTTTATTTTCATTGAAAACAAAGCAAATTATTAATTGTTTGGTTTTGTCCGATGATTGTCAATTATTAGCTGTCGGTTTTCAATCATCAGAAATTCTCGTTTGTTCGATGAATCCAACGAATAAATTACATTCAATGAAATCTGTCAAAGAACTTCGACAGTTACAAACTAATTTTCATCAAGAAAATCTTCTCAATACGTCCGTATCCAATGAACGATTGCTAATCGGTCATCAAGGACCGATACTAACATTAGCATTTCAAATAACTAAACAGAATTATCTACTCTCAGGTTCACATGATTGTACAGTCAGACTTTGGCATTTGGTTACTTGGTCATGTTTAGTCGTGTATAAAATGCATTTTCAACCGGTTTTAAATGGTAAAACTCCATAATCAACTGAAAAACAGGTCATTCATAGGCTTTATTTTAGTAATATTTGCTTCATTCGGTGAAATCTTTGCATCATCAGGTATGGATGGTCTTATTTGCCTCTGGACAATCGACAGAATTCATCCATATCGAATCTATCCCGAGTATGGTCATAGTGGTCCAATAAATCTTCTTGAATTTCATCCCAATTCGAATTATCTCGCTTCGACACATAATGATCATACAATTCATCTTTGGAATATTCATCATGAAAATAGTCTCGTTCGAATATTCAATGGTCATCGTCATCAAATAAGCTCATTGAAATTCTCGCCTAACGGTCATTTTCTTGTGTCAGGTTGTTGGAATGGTGAAATCATCTTCTGGGATATACAAAATAATCTTCAAATCGCACATTTAGCCCTGCATAAACAAGCAATATCCTCGATTGAATTCAGTCCATCAACGGGCACATTATTACTCATCTCAAGTCTCGATCAAACAATTTCATTATGGAATTGCTTTATGATTACAAAAATCTACGAAGATAAATTAGCCGATACTTTTCAAATGAATTCATCGACGAATAAAATCCTTCTCAATGTTTTTCAAACGAAAAATATTCCGATTATTTATTTGAAATTTTCGAAAGAAAATATTCTCTATGCACTTGGTATAAATAGCTAATAAACAACGAAAAATTCGTTTTCGTCTTTCTTTTTCTTCCCACTCGCAAAAGTAAATAGAAAAGAAAGAACACGTTTTCTATTTAAACTGACACTATTTTAATGTTTTTTTTCTCTTTCAAATAGACTTTTTTGTAACATGACGAATTTCTCTGAGGATTGCAACCAACTTCTAGAATATCCAGATTTGAACGAAAATTACCAAATTATTAATGAATATTCTACAAATACTCTAAGTCAATATCCACGAGCATCTTTAGTTAAATTTCGGTTTACGCGCTCTCTTCATTCAATTAATTCTTACAACAACATCGGCATTGCTAATTCAAGAAAAAGCTGATAAATTATTTAATACGATTTGCGTGTTAACAACGGGTTCGAGGAATTTGTCGTTTTGCCATAAATAAACCTCTTTGTCACTGATGTTCCTTTTTCCTTTTAATAAATTTCTTGTGGCAGTTTAACTTTTTTTAAATAGCTGTGATATTTGCATGCTTATCACGTCAAGAAATCAAGACTAACATAACCTTATGTAGACATTCGAAGGTTGAGATCGAAACGACCTCCGATTCATTTTTATAATATATTCGAATACTTTCGATATTTGCTTGATCGAAGTAAGTTAAGTTTCCTCTTGTGAATGTACGACATCTATGGATTTCTGACATTTATTGGTGACATAGGAAAGCCAGAGAATAATCATCAGTACGTTTTGTAA
>Ga0209914_1003347_pt1 | contig 11409 bp, 4 predicted proteins | sample ThiBiot_500_plan_FD_183949 | JGI IMG/M metagenome (GOLD analysis project Ga0209914, IMG submission 183949) | Wastewater bioreactor microbial communities from Cape Town, South Africa - Thiocy_cont_500_plan (SPAdes) | ecosystem: Engineered > Bioreactor > Thiocyanate-remediating > Anaerobic-Aerobic ...
AAAGTGTTTTCATATAGCTGATCTTTTCTTGTACAGCTAGATTAGGAAAATCTTGAAGATTCAATTGATATTGTTTGAGAAATTTTCTTGCAGCACGTTTTAGACTATGTGTATCGAGTAGATTCGGTGTTGCAGTTATCGAATAATCGGTAAATATTCGTTGAATTAGGATTTTATCTGACGAAATGAGATTATCGAGAAGTTGCAGAAATTTCTTTTGTAGAATTTGATCATCACCAAGAACGAATCGAATAGTTTCCCATTGAGATTTAAGAATTAATAGAATAACAATCTTTTCAAATGGTAGGACATTATTTTCAAGAAGTTTTAAGAATTTTGTTAGATGTGAAATGAAAACAATGTCTTGTTGATGATGTTCCAATTGTTCATTTATAAAATTACGAACTAATAAACGATTGTCATTGGAATCCAATTGAAATATATCAATAATCGATTCTAATTGACTGAAAGCACAACGACGACATAATTTCGACAGAATGTTTTGTTTAATATTTTCATCGAGTTCAATATCACTTTTATTTCGAATATTCTCTTTAAATTGTTCAATGAATGGTATGATCATTTTATGTTTTTTATTATTTGTTGTATTTAATGTTTGATCTAGGAACATATAAAGTGTTTTATAAGGTGTTGACGATTGTTGAAGAACATTGCAGAATAATATTTGCCATTGCTGATGTTCACCTTGAGAATAGAATGCATAGATTCGTTCGTAGATTTCTAAGTAATTATCAAAACTATATAGACAAGTTATTGATGAAGTTTTTCAATATGTTATTAACGTACTTGTATATCAATTGGGTTTCTAAATTTCTTTGCTTACGAATAGTTGAGCATTTTGTTGCGAATTGTGTGAAGAGACTTGGATGAGTTTGATTATATTCACTATCATCTGTCGATGTGCCAGCTTCGAATTGAAAATCTTCATGATTATTACTATTATCAGATTCAGAACTCATTTTCACTTTAAAAGAAGAAATAGAATAGCTTCTTCTTTCGATACATATTTCACGGAGGTAATTAATGGATAGTGGAAGAGCAGAGCAAGTTAGATGGCGCACTTGATTTGACTAAATCTCGTCTTCATGTGTTTATAAACATCTACGTATTTTTATTGGAAATTATAATTTCAAAGGAAATAAACAAAAAAAAATTTTTTCTTTATTCATCAAATTTGTAATTGTACTGGAAAGATGTTAATTGCATGATCGAACTTTTGAGTTAAACGTTAGTATCGTCCTGGTCTATCGAAATCTGGCACTTGATATATTACACGCTTAAGTATAAATCGTTTTTTGCGTTTTGCTTTTGCTTATATATTAAATGATATGATTATTGGCTTAATGATCGGTCGATGACAATGGTAGTTTCCCGGATTTACTGCACGTGACGACAATATCAATTAGATGGAAACAAACATTATGTTAGCAGTTAAATCGATTAAAGATAGAGAGGAAAGAATAAAAATTGTATGTATTATATAAATATCCCCACTTTTATTCGAAGATTATGGTTCAGACAAGTCATCTCTACACATTTGTTAGACTAATATATCAGAAGTGCTGTCACTACAGTGAAACCTCTCTAAAGTGGATAGTAATTGAAATTAACAAAATAATTTATGAGAAATACAAGCAAACACAAAGTGTAACTTTGATAATGTTTAATGATTAGTAAAAGAAAGAGAAAAAAGATAATCGTCCCTCTTGTTAAATCGACGGAAAATCAGAAAGAAAGCAATGATGACCTGACATTATTGATTATGTCTCGTTTGTCTTGTTTGTTTCATTTTTCTTACTACTAACTCTCGGGAAGTAAGAAAGATTATAGCGTCTCATCAAAAGGCATTAACATTGGAAAAAAAGATCTCATTGATCGCGGACAATCAAAATGGTAATGATTTATCAACTCGTCAGGTAGCTGATAAATTTTAAATATAAAAAAATAGTGCTACCAACATTCTTCTTCAAAATGAAGAATTGTTGGATGATTAGTCTTCAAATTCCAATAGAGTCTTAAGCGTAAACTCAAAATCCATAGTGGACAATTAATTGATGAAGTTGTCTTCAAATAGTTCACTCAACAACGTACTAAACAAATTTGAATGGAATTTTTACAAAAATTACATTCACCTCTATAAGATGGACACTTTTAGCAAGCCCAAATGATGTCCACTATCGAGAAGTTTCACTCTATATGCGTCTAATAAGAATGATCAGAATATTCATACCGCGAGAAAATCATCTAGAAGACTACTGTGTAAAAACAACGATAGGTCGTTATACTTGTAGACATACTTACATATTCTTTTTGAGTAACATGTTATTTCTTTTTCAGAAATGTTAAATTTTATTGAATCAAAATGATTTTTTTTCGAATTCATGCAAATAATCAAATACTTAATTGAAAATAAAATAAATGTGTGAAAGATTATAAGGAGAAAAGGCTTAAACTGCTAGAAAGTGAAACTAAAATAATTAATTAGTTTTACCACACAAAACAAAATCATTCAATAGAAAAATAAAAACAATAATAGTTTATTGATCACCGTTGATACAACTCAGCACTTGCCAAATAACCACCACTATTTAGTCCACCAGTAACTAACACATCTCCATTTGTTAATACAGATGCTGTATGAAATCTTCGAGTATTATTCATGTCACCAGTGATATTCCATAATCCTGTTGATGGATCATACAACTCAGCACTTTTCAAATAACTATTACTACTACTATTACCTTGTCCACCAGCAACTAACACTTTTCCATTTGTTAATACAGATGCTGTATGATATGCTCGATTATTATTCATATTACCAGTGATATTCCATAATCCTGTTGATGGATCATATAACTCAGCACTTACCCAATAACCACTGCTACTATATTGTCCACCAGCAACTAACACTTTTCCATTTGTTAATACAGATGCTGTATGATATCTTCGACCATAATTCATATTACCAGTGATATTCCATAATCCTGTCGATGGATCATACAACTCAGCACTTGTCAAATAACTACCATTCAATCCACCAATAACTAACACTTTTCCATTCGTTAATACAGATGCTTTATGATATGATCGACCATAATTCATATTACCAGTGATATTCCATAATCCTGTCGATGGATCATACAACTCAGCACTTGTCAAATAACTACCATTCAATCCACCAATAACTAACACTTTTCCATTCGTTAATACAGATGCTTTATGATATGATCGACCATAATTCATATTACCAGTGATATTCCATAATCCTGTCGATGGATCATACAACTCAGCACTTTTCAAATAACCACCACTATTAAATTGTCCACCAGTAACTAACACTTTTCCATTTGTTAATACAGATGCTGTATGGGAAGATCGACCATAATTCATATTTTCAGTGATATTCCATAATCCTGTTGATGGATCATACAACTCAGCACTTTTCAAATAATTACCAGTATATCCACCAGTAACTAACACTTTTCCATTTGTTAATACAGATGCTGTATGATATGTTCGATTATTATTCATATTACCAGTGATATTCCATAATCCTGTCGATAGATCATACAACTCAGCACTTGTCAAATAACTACCATTAATTCCACCTGTAACTAACACTTTTCCATTTGTTAATACAGATGCTGTATGATATCCTCGACCATAATTCATATTACCAGTGATATTCCATAATCCTATGAATAAAAATTTATTAAATTTGTGCTAAAAAAGGTAATATTTTGTAAATGGTTGAAAAACAAATTTTAAAAAAATTTTCTCGAAAATTTTGTTAATGAAAATAAAATTGTTTTCTTTAAATGATAATAATATAAAAATTTATTGTATTTTAATAAAGATATTTTTGAAATAAGTAAAATAATGGAATTAAGAAAAAATATTCAATAATAAATAAATCATAAAAATATTGATAAAATTGCTTAGAATATAAACTATATTTGTATTTGAATTATTTAGTAAAATTGATATATATTTGTATAGTTATTTTTTTATTTAAAATTCTTAATAGAAATTTTATTGAAATGGTAAAAAATATATTTTTCCCTTTTCTGAAAGAAAGGGTAATACAGAGGTTAATTCGTGAAAAAAGTTTGTCTGTTTGTCCTATCCAATCAGAAAACAGCTTGGATTATATCCAATACCTTGACTGTTGAAGGGTCAAGTCTTGGTCGGACCCTAGGTAATCGAGCTCAAGGAGTCCGAATCTGAGAACAAAACCGGGGTCAAAGGTCAAAAAAACATCGGCTCAGTAATTGGTTGTTACTAACTATTAATGGATGGAACTTAGTTGGACCTTAGGTTTTCGAGGTCAAGGAGTCCGAATATGACTCATTGATAGGGTCAAAGGTCAAAAAAACATCGGATTGAGAAGTCATTAATGGTGACCAATGATAGTTGGAGCTTGGTCGGAGCTTAGATTTTCGAGGTCGGAGAGTCCGAATATGAGTCATTCATAGGGTCAAAGGTGAAAAAAACATTGCTTTTCGGAAATGGGCTATTTCATGAGTACATCTTAGTGGTTAAGGAAAGGTTTGGCGGCGCGAGCCAGGAGTGGCGGACCGGAGGGACGCCGACGACCGACGAGGTGTTGCCCATATAATGTAAGGTGAAATTTTATCGTGCTTATACGTATAATCGATAGCTTTTAATTAAAACTTTTTTATGCGCTGACACTAACAAAAACAGTCCAGGGTCAAGTGAATCGACTCTCGATAAACGTTACTTGTTAGAGATAATCAGATTGAGCTTCTTATTCTGATGCTGAATTAGGCTCACACAATATAGCTAAGCATTATTAATTCATAGGTTTTAATCCCTTTTCTGAAAGAAAGGGTTATAGGCTTCTAAAATCGGTAGGCGAAAGTCTTAAAAGTTTGTTTGTCCGGTCTAATCAGGGAACAACGCATTCAAACTGCCGAAATTTCTTTCTAGAAACCTTCAACTAAGGTGTTTCCCAGCGTAGCTTTTAATCCTGAATTCGGGTCCACTATTAGTTTCTGACGAAAGCCGATGATTTTACTACTAGTAGTCAAATTTACTAGTGAAAAATGTTTTTTTTCGAATTTTTTCGGTAACTCATGAAAACCTTGCTTGTTGATACTGAGCTTGAAGTTTATGCTAATTTTGAATAATTATGCTTTCTTATTTATGCTTAGCACCTTAGAGCGCATAGTACGCTCTGAAATTGCAATATTTTCAACGTTTTCAATAATTTTTGATTGCGTAGGAATGTTTAGAGATCTAAATGCGGGTTTAAAGTCTTTTGTTTTTAAAATTATTAACAAAATATAGAAGAACAAGAATAGGTCAATCACATAATTTTAATCGTTACTCAATTTCATCTTTTCGAGGAATTTTCTATGACATTAATTCACATCTCAAAATTCAAGTTCACAGTATTAAAATGTGTCGACCTTCTATTATATGGATAGTATATCGCAGCTCTCAAACTGAGGCACCTTAATTTTAGTTCCAAAACTACCTAAAATTACAAGATCCATCTATTCCCAACGAAGAAAACAGTAAAAAATCTAGAAGAATATTCATTCTTTCTCAGAAGCTAACTGAATTTTATTAACAATATGTATTCTTACATAGTAAAAGTGCTGCTTTGATTTTCTAGGAAATTTCGTTTTTTTTCTCTCGATCAAGAACTTTCAAAGTGAAAGACGCCGTTCGCTCGCTTGCTAGTTGTGTCAATATGAAAAGAGAAAACAGATTATATTGACTTTAAAAAGTCTTTATTTAACTTTCATACGGAAGAATAAACGAAGAAAGTCATGTTTCATCAGGACTATTTTAGATTTTAAGTGAACTCGAGGAAAATAAGATTTTTATCATTTTCCGAATTAAAATAAAAGTTACAGCAAGAAACTATTTTGAGCCTCACCTAAATTTCAGACGTTCTGCCGTCGCCGTAGGTAAATAAAAGTTAAGTAAACATTCGACTGTATCATGGAAAAGTGTTTGTGGAAGTCGATGTCAAGCATAACGTGGCTCCTTTTTCAAAATAAAGAGTATGTTCAGATGAGGCAAAGTTGAAGATTCAGACATCTAAGCAAATCGTTTACCAGCCATTGCTTTTCAGTTTCTAAACGTTTGAGAAACATAGTCTACTACTTAAAATAAGTAACCGATTGAGAATGGAATTTAAAGGAGACATCGTGAGCGGTTAGTAGCGAGTAGCGGAGCAGAGCGACGCTGACGAGCTGCTAGACGTTTGTTGAGAATATTACTTGGTAAGGTAAGAAAATCACAAGTGTAGCTGCTCTTAATTTCTGAATAGATCTGCTTACTGAAATGTATGTTGTTGAAAAATTATGATGATAGCGTTATCAATTAAAGCAAGCGTAGTAAAAATTCTCATTTTGATGAAAGGCAGATTAAACAGAATTAGTTCACTAGATTTGCCTATAATAGTATCTGTACATTTCTGAATTTGACGCTTTCTTATAATTTGAGATAGAAAAACTTCAGTAGTAGAGAAGTTGAGAGTAGTAGATCGTCAGATAGCCATCAGCAGAGAAGTGTAATGAGTTGGTGTTTCTTTTGAGCATTTTGTTTTCAATCAATATTAGATTGTTAATAAAGTAAAGAAACTATACATATTTTGGTTAATACTTGTTCAGCAAAAAATGCACGTGAGCGGTAATTGATGATGTACGATCAGCTGAGTCGTGAATAGAAGATAAAGATTTTTGGATTAGTATGGTTCAACACGAGAAAGAGCGACACAATGTCTTCCTTGGCGTGTGTTCGTACAGAACGAACAAATTTCACGAATGGAAGGTCAAGCTGACGACAAAGTAGAATTATCTCTTCTCCTATGCATAACTATGAGACGATATTTGAAATGAAAAAGATTCGAATGGAATCAACGAAATGTTCACTTGATATCTATATATAAAAGTTGTACCGACAAGCAGCTTTCTATTCGTTTGATATAAAATCATAACATTTCAAAGAGCTCAAAGTAATTATTTGTCAGTTGATGTAACGTAACTTCATAAAAGCTAATATTCAGTCAATGTACCCTCAAACTTTTATAATTCATTAATAGAAAAAAAACAATGCATTTTCTATTACTCAGAAAGAAGCTTGATTTATTTTCAAACAAGAATTTTCTTTCAGAAAAGGGTCAGCGAATCATTAGATGAGCGTTACTTGTAAATATAAAATGTTAAAATATAAAATAAATAATTTTTAATAAAAAAAAGATTTTAGTTTTAATTTTTAACATGTTTTAATACTTTTTTATTGTTTCGAATTTTATGATTTAAAAAATGTTTTATATAACTCTTTGTACTGAACTGGTTGATGATTTTACTGATTGACTCATAAACAGAAGTAGGACAAATCCAAGTACAAGTATTTGTACTTAACAACAAGTACTTTTCAGGAGAACGATTCTGATCGTCTGAAACAGCATTTTAAACGACCGAAAACAGTACTTTATCCTCTTAATTTTCACCGTGTTTCATCTTAATCCGGCAGTCCGAATCACGAACAACGTTTCCGACCGTGTCTTACTACGAAAGGATCGTCTTTTGCACCGTATTACATCGTTTTCAATGGTTTAAGGTCGTTTACGATAATATTTTCTTTGACCTGAGTGTCTTTTAACCTTATCATCGAATCAAATTTCCAGGCTATTTTTCTCCTCTATGTATTAATTAAAGTCCCTTATTGTTTACAGGAATTTTGTTTCGAAAAGTAAAAGTCCTTTATATTAGTAAATGAGAATGGAGAGTTCAAAGTAGGCTTCTACAATTTTCTGGCACTCACATAAAAAGAGGAAGATTAAAATATTGTTAGCAGCAAGTACATGTACTTGCGTCCCAGTTCTGCTCATAAATATTTCGCCGTCATCAATATTACATATCTTTTCGAAGATATCAAGTAACTATAGGGATTCTAATAAAAAATTATTGAAAACCGATTGTATCCTACGTCATTTATTAGAACATTATCATATGTTTCACCTATTCTAAGTTAATCTAAACATCATTTATTTATACTAATTAAAAATAAATTATTTATTCTCAATAATAACAAAACATGATATTATGTAAAAAATCACTCACCGATGCTTGTTTCTGTTGTTGTTGTTGTTATTGTTGTTGCTGTTGTTGTGATTTCTAGAAGAAACAATGAGAAATTATTCTTTAAAACTTTGTGTACATTGTTATTTGAGTCTCAATATAAGATAATTATTTATCACAATTAGTTAGACAAATATTGTTTTAGTGAATTGCTAAGGCTCATAAATAAATGAGAAGTTAATTCAGATATTTTATTTATAATTCTTCATAGATGATTAAGTTCATTCAATGAACTTTATTTATGATCTCTTTTAAACAGCAGTGTCAAAGTTCCTCCCAACCAGAATTCTAGAATTTTGCTATTCTGTTTTAATAATAGCTTCATTTCTTGATTTTGTTCCATCCGAAATTCTATGAATAACAATATAGTCGTTTTAATTCAGAAATAACAAATTGTAATCGAATTATGCTCATCAGAAGAGAATTTTACTAGAATTCGATCAGTCTCGATAAAAACAAAATTCTTTACAGAATACAAAATTCTCCTTTGATAAGCATATAATTCTGTAAAGAATTTTGGTTTATTGAAATGATCATCATATTCAAATAAATAATTCTCATATGATTTTAGAATTCTAGTGAAAATCTGCTGAGAAAAACATACTTCTGGTAAGAATTTTTCTTTTAGAAGTGATGTATCCAAATTCAAATGCGCAATTCTCATGTAAATTCAGATTTCTGGCAAAATTCTTGTGTAATGAACATATTTCTGTATAGAGGTTTAGTTTTCTTTTCACTTAGTTTATGTGAAAATAAAAATAGCTAAATATATAATCGCAAAATTCTTAAATTCGATTGGCAAAATTTTGATACTCCTCCTTTTAAAATATAAAAACTATTTTATTTTACTACTTAGAATATACCAAAAGTTCTGGTCACGATATTTTTAGTTAAAATATTCACAGCGATAGAATCCATTGCTGTGAATGTGTTATTGCACAAAACATCAGCTCAACAGAAGTTTGCAAATTGATGACCTTTCCTCGTCAGCCCACGAAAAAATTTTTTCAACAAAACTGCTTTTTACCGAGGTTTCAAAAATCTCGGTTTTGAGCAGTGCGTAAAGACTTAAAGGATGTCATGCCTGTGTAGTCTGCCAAAATTTAGGCTATATTTCCGACAATATTGTTGCCCATTGGGACTTGTTAGAGGTCCTTCCAAATACAATAATAATATCTTTTATATATATTTATCTCTACCAATGAAAATGACGTCCTCTCGTAGGGAAAAAAACGCAGCATCTTTTTTTGTATCTTTGATAATTTCTATGTCTTGAATATGGGAACTTATTATGAAACTCGACGGACTACATATCTCATTAATAGAACAGGTTTTTTAAATATCTTGCACCTTTGTCTCACTTCTCACCCTTATACCCTATTAGTTCAAGTTAATAAAAATGTATATGTATTTCACCTGATGTTGGTTGGTTTGCTTGATTTATTAACATAACAGCTACAGTGATCCCAATAATTAGAAAAAGTAGAAGTATAATGGAAATTGAAGAAGCAACAAAACGTTGGGGCGAATATCTTTAAATAATACCAACAAGAGAAAAATTTTATGATTACGATTCTAACCATACTATATACTCACTTATTCTTCTTTTGTATTGATTGAGGAAAGTCATCCTTGGTCAAAATGTCTTCCTGTTGAACATTATTTCCACCTTTCTATAATGAATGAAATAAGATTCGAATTTTTTAGAAAGAAGAACTAGATTACCTTAGAATTATTGATTTTCGTTGAATGAATGATGGATGATGGAGTTTCTATTATTGAACTGAACTACAAGAAAAGAAAGAAGTTATGAAATCGATGGATTTATTTGATGCACATCATTTAGTTTGTTTGATTTTTTTCCTGCATTATTTAGACTGGCATTATTCGGAGAAATCTTTTTTTGAACTCCAACAGTCACATGAATGGCTTTTCCAGGACGTTTCATTTTGATTGATGGATCTTTCGGCTTGGAATTTGCCAATAAAATTGATATATAATTTAATATAGATAAAAAAGAATGTTATATATTGATATATTATAACTATATGATTCGATGATTCTTCCTGTGACATATTACAATTTCATCATATTTATAAGATACTTGCGCAATTCTTGTATGGTATCATCACGAGAGTATAAAGTTAATTATACAGTCCGATGCGAAACAATCATCCTCTTCAGCAAAAATTAATTTTCCCCTTTATTGATTTTATGATTTTCTTTATATGTTTCTGTCACGAGAAATACTTCAAATTCAGTACAATTTAAAATTTTCCTAGGAGTAATTAAAATGTTGATCTGTCCTAGGAGAATCTAAAATTTCACTTTGTACTGGATATTTCGTAGGAGAAATTGAAATTTTAAATTCTTCTAGGATAAATCAAAATTTCGATTTATTGGAGAGGAAAAGATCGAGAATTTTTGAAAAAACCAGTAAAACTCGATGAGATCTATTGAATGGTATACTAAACTGGGGTGTAATCTGAAATTGATTTTTTTGATCAAAGACGCCGCTACAGGAAAGCTGACATTCGATAGAGCTCATCGAGTTCTACTTGGAACACTCATTGGAATGTCTAAAATCGTTTCAAAAGCGAATAAAGAACGATTTTACTAGTATTTTCAAAAATTCCCGAACTTTTCCTCTTCAATAAATCAAAATTTTAATTATTCCTAGGAAAAGTTTAAATTGTCTTGAATTTGAAGTATTCCTGTGACCATATATTTATAAGATGCTTGCGCAAATCTTGTACGGTATTATCATGAGAGTATAAAGTTAATTATGTAAAACCCAAAGCAAAACAATCATCCTTTTCTAGCAAAAAATAATTTTTGCCTTTATTGATTTTATTATTTTCTTTATATGTTTTTATGTCCTTTTTAATATAAATTCGTTTATTTCACACCTATGCATATTATTTGGATACATTTTAAGACTTGTTTTTTATTTTACGATTATTTGAATATCTAGTTGAATAGATTTTTATCGATCAAGTATTATATTGTATCATTCTGAAAGGTAAAATGATTGATTCCAATTCAAATATTTACTATCAAGATAAAACTAATGCAAAAACCCAAAATAAAATGGTATATTTTTAATAGGATTCCTTTCATTTTTTATGGATTTATGACCTGCATTATTATTTTTTCTGTTTAGCTTTTTTCAAAAGTTCAATACATGAAAATAACTAATTTTTATAAATATTTGATACATTGAACATTTGAAGAATTAGAAATTTATTTATGAAATATAAATTTATTG
>Ga0209914_1003350_pt1 | contig 11402 bp, 17 predicted proteins | sample ThiBiot_500_plan_FD_183949 | JGI IMG/M metagenome (GOLD analysis project Ga0209914, IMG submission 183949) | Wastewater bioreactor microbial communities from Cape Town, South Africa - Thiocy_cont_500_plan (SPAdes) | ecosystem: Engineered > Bioreactor > Thiocyanate-remediating > Anaerobic-Aerobic...
TCGAGGAGAGACGCACCAGCCTGGGCCAGAGCGGCGCCGACCAACGCAAGCAACACAAGCGCACAGATGGACTTCATGCTGTCGACGAACCCGACCTGATGCATCCAACCGATCACAGCCACAGCCATTCAGCCAGTCAGTCTCTCTCTCGATCACGACCATCGCCATCGCCGCCACCAGGAGCACGAAGCCGAGGAGCTCCAACAGCCGCGCCGTCGCGCGAGCATCTCGCGGGCATCTCGCTCTTCATGTGCGCTCGGCTCTCTCTCTCTCGCCCTTGTCCACTACCAAGCGCCGTCACCACCATCATCGCGGCGCCTCTCTCTCTCTCGCAGCGCAATGGATGTCGATCGCTTCCGTCCGTTCGCGCACAACAGCCACAACGACGCCGCAGACTCGCCCATCAATCCAAGCGCCACTCTCTCGGAAGCGAGATCTCCCTCTCTCTCTCGTCAACCGAGACCGAGGATCGTCAGTCGAAGCGAGCAACGAAGGTCTCGAGTCTCCGAGTCGTGCTCGTCGTGACGGCGGTGCTGCTCGACGCCCAACCTCGCACGCAGCATCACCTCATATCCTCTCTCTCTCTCTCGCCTCCTCTCTCCGTTCTCCGTTCTCGAGCTCCCCAAGCGCAACGACGACCACAGAGAGCACCACGAGAAGGACAGCAAGGGGGAGCGGGGAGCGGGGGAGGATACCTGTGAGCGAGCAGAGCCCAGGAGCAGCAGCAGTAGTGAGCGAGGGAGGGGAGGGAGGCAAAGAGCCCTCTCGCGCTCCCTCTCCCTCTGCTGAGGCGCCGACCGCCAACCACCACCACCGCCACCGCTGCTGCGCCGCTGCCTCTGCTGCTGCTGAGGCGCCTCCTCTCGCTCCTCTGCTGCGTGTGTGTGGCGCTCCTCTTCTTTGGCCAGCGGCCGCGTTGGCTCGATAAACCAAACGATACCCACTCGCCACCCTTATCAATTACGGTCGCTCCAACGCTCAATTCGGTGTAGTGAGCTCCCATTGCATGATCGTCCCCCGTCATATAAAACCAGCGCCGTCGCGCATTTGGCGCCACTTCTCTCCTCGCCCGCTTGACGACGCAGCAGACCGTTCTCTCTGCTCCTCTCCTCGCGCCGCGTTGCTGTTCTTCTTCTTGCTCCGCTTCCTCCTCCCGACAACCACCTCCTCACCCACTCGCTCTTTCATCATGGCAGAGCCCGTTCCTGGCTACGAGCATGTGTACCAATTGCGGCCGAACAAGCAGACCAAGTGCTTGTTTACCATTATCCGTGATCGCAAGGCACCGAGGTAAGAGTTGCTCCTCGTTACCGCTGCTGCTCCTGCTGCTGTCGCGTTGCTGTGAGAAACCGCGTGGACAATACGTGTCTCGCTGCCAGTCTGCATCCTCAACGCTCAATATGCGCTACCAACATCACTGCCACCGATAGCCAAGCACTCTACTCACGGTGCAACTGATTTCTCTCTCCCTCTCTCGACCAATAGGGACCAGTTCATCTTCTACGCCGATCGCCTGATCCGCCTGTTGATCGAGGAGGGCCTCAACTGCCTCCCGTTCGAGGAGAAGACCGTCACGACGCCCACCGGTTACGACTACCACGGCGTGCAGTTCTCTTCCAAGCTCTGTGGCGTTAGCATCGTTCGCGCTGGCGAGAGCATGGAGGCCGGTCTCCGTCAGGTTCGTTCGCTCACCCTCACCTCGTTCGTTCGTTTGTTTGTTTCCGCGTGCGTGCTTGACTGACGAACGTTTTGCGATGCACAGGTCTGCCAGAAGATCCGCATTGGCAAGATTCTCATCCAGCGTCGTGCTGATACGACTGCCGAGTTCATGTATGCCAAGCTGCCGAACGACATTGCGCAACGACGAGTGCTGTTGCTCGATCCCATGCTTGCCACTGGTTCGTACTCTGTAGGCGTGCCGCTCTTCCTCTTGCTCATATCATACACACGGTTGCACGGTTGCGCCTCACTTCTGCAGGTGGCACGGTGGCCATGGCGATCCAGATTCTGCTCGAGCACGGTGTACTCGAGGAGAACATCATCTTCCTCAACTTGATCTCGGCTCCTGAGGGCATCTCGCACCTCGTGTCCAAGCACCCGCGCGTCACCATCGTCACGGGCGAGGTCGACGAGCGCCTCAACGATCACGGCTACATTCTGCCTGGCATCGGCGTATGTTGTTTCCGCTGTCGTTGCCGCACTGTTTGTGGCCTTGAATGCTCACTGTTGGTCCGTACAGGATTTCGGTGATCGCTACTTTGGCACGGATGACCACCACCACGCCATCGATTAGACCCTCCAATGGCGTCGATATTCAACACAAATCCTCCCTCAAACAACCCCCGCGGCCTCGTCAGTTTTCTCATGCATCGCTCATCGTCTAAATGCGTGCATGATCTCTCATCTCGTTCGTAGAGCGTTTCTTGATTATTCGTTCGCTTCGTTTATCTCCTTCATCTTTCTCGTCAAGTTGTTCTTCTTCTCCTCCTTCTCCAACAACAGAAGGAACTCCTGCTCCCACACTCCTTCTTTCCACTGCGCATCAAACAACCGTTCATTTGCACAGTCGAGCAAACGAGTTGCCATTTTGCATCCCACGGCACATTACTACTCACTCTCACACTCTCAATCAAATACAATAAAATCCAAAATCCCCAGATTCACAACAGTGTTCGACGATGATTTAGGAGTGTTGTTTGTCATCGCAATCAACCAAACCAACCCGAACCAAAGAGACAATTCAAGTTAAGCTCACAAACGCTAAGCATCGAGTAAGACCATTGCTTTACACTGCGTTCCCCTCCACCCAACGACAAACACGAAAACGAAAACCTTTACGAGTAGAGGCGAGTCTCAGAGAGCGGCCGTACTCGAGGCGAAAACCAAGAAAAAAGAGCCCGTTATTTGCTTGTTGCTCCTCCATCGCCAACACCTCAACGCTGATACTCCTCGTGATATCGATCAATCTATCTATCTATCTGGTTATCTATCTATCGATATTGATATCAGTCTCTTGATAGCGTATCGCACTCTCGTTATATACCTCGCTGGAGATCGATATCTCGATTCTCTCCGTAGCTCTTTGACGTTCTCCAACATCAATATCTCTCGCTCTCGATCCAGCCAATCAATCAAGCAAGCAATATCTATCCCTCTCGCGATATCGTGAGGCAATGGAGCCTCAGTCGAACCTCACTAGGTTCTCATTGTCACTTCTTCTTCTCCTCCTCCTCTTGACTCACACCGCATACGGAGTGATAACTATCAACCAAACGATCACACTACCGTTTGGTCCCGATGGCCAATACATCGAGTTGTACGCGACACACATCCTTCATTCACATCGACCATCCATCCATCCATATCAACCACTATATCACGATCATTCATCAATCTATCAATCTCTATCTCTCTCTCTCGCTATCATCAACCAATGCAGTGGTTATGCCGATTCGACCTCCAACACGGGATACTTCTTGTTGAATGATGGCGAGCAGGACCAGGCGCTCTTCCTCGTTCGATTCGCGCTGTCGCCCCTCTCGTTCCGCTCTCTGCAATATGAGGAGGTACCTTGCCCTATCCTCATCCAGATGCCTATCGTGATCTATCTATCTATCTATCTATCTATCTATCTATCTATCTATCTATCTATCTATCTATCTATCTATCTATCTATCTATCTATCTATCTATTTATCTATCTATCTATCTATCCATCTATCTATCTATCTATCTATCTATCTATCTATCTATCTATCTATCTATCTATCTATCTATCTATCTATCTATCTATCTATCGTGATCTATCTATCTATCTATCTATCTATCTATCTATCGTGATCTATCGTGATCTATCGTGATCTATCTATCGTGATCTATCGTGATCTATCGTGATCTATCGTGATCTATCTATCTATCGTGATCTATCGTGATCTATGCGGATTCTGTCAAGCTAACTATACAACCAAACTAGATTCAACTGCGATCTTGCAATGGATTGCAAGTTGACGAGCAGCGAGGTCTCTTATATCTCTACGGAGTATGAAGAACCACAACCACCCTCCGCCCACTCTCACCGAACGATAATGTCAATCGTTGTCATCATCATCATGATTCAAGCACGGCACATACTGACCAATCATGCGACTGGTGGTCGTAGTCGGCTGACTTTGGCTTGTTGACCCTCTCACAAATCCTGGTTTATGATGTATCGAGCCCGACATCGATTGCTCCTCACACTACCTTTGAAGTATGGCCACGACGAACGAAATCGACACCTTATCTGTATCGCCTTATGAATGGGCCACTGATGATGGCTCTGTTGTGTTGGGTGCATGGCACGTAGACCATCAAAGGCAGTGGCTTTGAATCCATGGTTATCGAGCAAGAAACAGGCTTGGTGTATACCAATATCATCTCAGCCTTCTCGCCATACACTGTACGCCGACATTCTCAGTCGTTATTTCGCTCAACACGTGCATTTCAAACTAATCAATCAATCAATCTAGACTACGTTAATGTACTTGAACCTGACAGAAGGTGACTCGTCGGATATCGTCGGTGAGGGCGAGCTCAAGGCTCCACCGGTCGATCCTCCGTCACCCGATTCTGCATATCGATATCTCACCTTGACTTCGATACCGATCATTGCCGCACGAGCGCCTCCGAGCACTCTTGCAAATGCAACGCAGACGCGCTTGCTTGACGACAAGGTGCTTTCTGCACTACAGAACCGCACGAACAAAGAGCAGCAGCAAACACTCAGTGGCTCGGGCGACCAGACGATAGTGATCGCCTCGAGAGGCCTGCCGCCGCCGAGCCCGAATAGCCGCCGTGGTGATGCTGCTGCTGCTGCTGGCAATGTCACTGCACCATGGCTCGGCAAATTCTCGACCCTCTATCCGTGGCCTGCAGTATCGGCCTCGCAAATCGACACGACGATCAATAGCACCTTGTTACGACTCGTTTACTGTCCGCAACTTGGAGGCTCCACCAACTCGGGTGTCTTTGCATTGCTACGTCTATGGTATGCTCTAATCACTCCTCTCTCTCGCGCACGCGCGCGCCATCTCTTGCATCCGTGTGCATTCACTCATCCAGACGCTCGCGCTCTCCGATGGTCCAAGGGGGAATCCTGATCAGAAGAACGACGACTTTTACCTCGTGCCGATCGTTGCCGACGGCTTTGGCTTGTACTCGGCCAAGCCAATCTATCTCACATCGGCCCCTTCGCTCTACGACGTGCCGTCATCGTTGGCGTGCGTGCCGTCGAACTCGACCGTCGCCGCCTCGCCGATGATCCTCGCCTCGGTACAGAACTCAATCTTCTTTATCAATACCGTCTCAGGTGACATATCCCCATTGCATTTGCCTCAATATGCGGTACGACTGCGCCCAGTCAGCGGCATATGCATGGTGGTTGTGAGGTTGTCGTCGAGCTGACCGTCCATCTCCATGCGACAATAGGCCATCACTTGGATCAGCTCCGATAACACTGGCAAGATTGCGTACGCCGGTGCCACCAACTACGCGAAACGATCTCCTCCGAACTCGATTCTCCAGTTGATACTGAGCTAGCCGTCATATCGCTTCGTGTGCGAGCGCATATATATGTCACTGTGAATCATATGTCTTGTTCATTCGTTGCCACCACTACTGTCGTCGTTGTCGTCGTGGTTGTGGTTGTTGCCGTTATTGTTGATCTGTTATGCAAAGTGTATTCTTGCTTGTTGTGTACGTAGTTCAGCTCCACTGCTCTCTGAATACCTTGCTCGTTCGTTCACCCTGAGCGGATATTGTGTGGGCGTCAATACATATCTCGATTGACTGAAGGAGGAACGAGAGTTACGAGGAGGCAGCTGCTGTTCTTTGCTTCGTCGTCTCGCTGCTGCTGCTGCTGCTGCTGCTGCTGCATCATCATCTCTCGTGCTCGTGTGCGCCCATCCACTCGTACTCTCTCGTGCATCCACACTGTCTCTCTCGCAGTGCTGCACACTCAATAGTCTCCTTCAAATCACAATCGCGTGTTTGGATTCGTTGAATCAATCAATCGATATCTTGTTGTTGTTGCTGTGGTCGGCAGAATAGATAGTCTTTGTGTTTGTGCTATGCGCTGATACCAACATGAGCGATCATCTCAACCAGCCGCACCATGACGATATCGATGCTCGAATCAAGCTCTCGATTGGTACCGTCCAACAAAGCCACGATGACGGCTCGTTCAACGGTCCTCGAGGCTTGGCGTTCGACCATCATCGAGGTCTCTTGATGGTCGTTGACGGCGACAATCATCGAGTGCAAGTATTCTCTTGTGATGAAGGCTTCTCGTTCGTGTCCAAGCTCGGCAAGAGAGGAGACCAACCAAGCCAGCTCAAGCATCCATGGGGCCTTGCAATCGATCACGATCATGATCGCATCCTCATCGTCGACAGCTTCAATCATCGAGTACAATCATGGTCTCTGAGCGATCAATCGTTCATGTCGTCCATCGGCCAGCAAGGCACAGGAGACCTCGAGCTCACGTATCCTCTTGGCATCGCCATCGACAACCATCATCATCGCATCGTCATCGCCGATACTGAAAATCATCGGTTGGTGTTCTTGTCTTTGATCGATCTCTCGTTCTTGTTCGAGATTGGCGGCATCAAAGGATCTCGACCCGGCGAGTTCAGTAATCCATCAAGCATTGCGATCGATCATGATCGATGCCGAATCATCGTCAGTGATACCCTCAATCATCGAATGCAAGTATTGTCGTCAATCGATGGCTCGTTCTTGCTCGAGTTCGGCCAAGAGGGCGATCAACCAGGCCAGTTCAGTTTCCCTCGAGGAGTGTGCATCGACAACCAAGGCCGAATCATCGTCGCCGACACTTGGAACCATCGGTTGCAATCATTCACTCCCGAAGGCCATCACATCTCGTCGTTCGATTGCCGCAATATCGGAGGTCCATACGATGTTGCGTTCGACGAGCATCGAGGTCTCATCGCCTTCACGGCAGGCCATCGAGTGCATGTGATTGGAGCCAACCAATGGCTTGCCGACACGTTCACATGGCGACCTGATCGACATCGATATGCTCCTCGATGGATGAAGCAAGCCATCTCAACGATGACGATGATTCGATCGCTGATCGATGACGGCGAGTCGGCATCGATGTCGATGATTCCGAACGAGATCTTGTTCGAGATCTTCTCGTTCCTTTGATTGTCGTACTACTGTTGTTGGAGATGATGAATGACTCAATGGCATGACTTTGAACGATTGGCACTGAGTCGCATGCTATTTCTCACACGTTATTATGGATGTGGCGTGGATGTGACAAGCACAGTCTCTTTGATACGTATCTGTAATCTCTTATCAATACAAACCAAGTGATCGATCAAGTCTTCATTTCGATGTCGATTGGAAGGGCAAGCAAGCATTGCTAATCATCACCAAGAAGAGCCTCGTGAGTGGTTGGTTGAGGGAGGGAGGTGCTGTTCTTTGTTCCTTCATCGATTGGTTCTTGTTGCTTCTTGTTGCTCGTTGCTTGCTTGCTTGCTTGCTTGGTGTCTCTCTCGTGTCTCTCGTGTGTTGCATCACCATCTCTTTGCCTTGAAGTTTTGAGTTTGAGAGTATCTCTTTGTCATTGTGAGAGAGACATTGAAGTGGAAGAGATGGGCGAGAATCCTCTTGATCGTGATGCTCGAATCAAGCTCTCGATTGGCACCGAGGAAGCAGGCCATGCCGATGGCCAGTTCAACAGTCCTTGCGGCTTGGCGTTCGATCAGCATCGAGGCCTCTTGATCGTCTTAGATTCCAGCAATCATCGAGTGCAAGTATTCTCTTGTGACGATGATGAGGGCTTCTCGTTCGTGTCCACGTTCGGCGAGTATGGCGACCACAATCCGTGGGGCCTTACCATCGACCACGATCATGATCGCATCCTCATCGTCGATTACGGCAATAATCGAGTGCAATCATGGTCTCTGAGCGACCAATCGCTCTTGTCGTCCATCGGCCATCGTGGATCAGGAGATCTCGAGTTCTTCTATCCTCAAGGCATCGACGTCGACAACCACCATCGCCGCATCGTCATCGCCGACACCTTCAACAATCGATTGGTGTTCTTGTCGTCGATCGATCTCTCGTTCTTGTTCTGTGTCGGCAAGCAAGGATCGCAACCTGGCGAGTTCAACTGGCCATCAAGCATTGCGATCGATGATGATCGATGCCGAATCATCGTTTGTGATTCGGGCAACCATCGAGTGCAAGTATTGTCGTCGATCGATGGCTCGTTCTTGCTCGAGTTCGGCCAAGAGGGCTTCCAACCAGGAGAGCTCAGTAACCCACAAGGAGTATGCATCGACAACCAAGGCCGAATCATCGTCGCCGACTACAACAACTTTCGATTGCAATCGTTCACTCCCGAAGGCCATCACATCTCGTCGCTCGATTGCGGCACCGAGAGGCCATCGGCAGTTGCGTTCGACGAGCATCGAGGTCTCATCGCCTTCTCGGCGGGCCATCGAGTGCATGTGATTGGAGCCAACCAATGGCTTGCCGACACGCTCACATGGCGACCTGATCGACATCGATATGCTCCATCATGGATGAAGCAAGCCATCTCGACGATGACGATGATTCGATCGCTGGTCGATGACGGCGAGTCGGCATCGATGTCGATGATTCCGAACGAGATCTTGTTCGAGATCTTCTCGTTCCTTTGATTAGAGCTTGTCTCGTTCGCGCAATCGATGCGGCGCTGGTATATTTGAGAGAGAGAGAGAGAGAGCGCGTCTGTGTCAATGGTCGTTGAAGGTCGAGATGCGTTGCGCTTTGAGGCCAGCGATTGAGAGGTTCGAGAGGAACTCACGCGAACGGGATTGGCATATGCATCGTTACTTGCTCTCGCGCACACGCCAAGACACCAAGCGCCTGCGAATCCACTCCAACAACAAACCAGCATCTCATCCTCGGTCGTGTGAGTATTGTGCGTTTGGAGGTCGATATCTTTGTTGCAGCTGTGCGTGTGATGCAATCATGAGCGACCATCTCAACCAGCCGCACCATGATGATATCGATGCTCGAATCATGTGCTCGATTGGCACCATCCAACAAGGCCACGACGATGGCTTGTTCTATGAACCTCGAAGCTTGGCGTTCGATCATCATCGAGGTCTCTTGATGGTTGCTGATAGCGACAATCATCGAGTGCAAGTATTCTCTTGTGATGATGACGACGATGACGAAGGCTTCTCGTTCGTGTCCACGTTCGGCGAGAGAGGAGACCGACCAGGCCAGCTCTATCATCCATGCGGGATCGCGATCGACCACGATCATGATCGCATCCTCATCGTCGACAACTATAATCATCGAGTACAATCATGGTCATTGAGCGACCAATCGTTCTTGTCGTCCATCGGCCAGTATGGCACTGGAGATCTCGAGTTCATCTTGCCCGAACACATCGCCATCGACAACCATCATCGCCGCATCATCGTTGTCGACGCTTGCAACCACAGGTTGGTGTTCTTGTCGTCGATCGATCTCTCGTTCTTGTTCGAGATCGGTACCCAAGGATCTCGACCCGGCGAGCTCGATTATCCAGCAAGCATCGCGATCGATGATGATCGATGCCGAATCATCGTCTCTGATTCCAACAACCATCGAATGCAAGTATTGTCGTCGATCGATGGCTCGTTCTTGCTCGAGTTCGGCCAAGAGGGCGACCAACCAGGCCAGTTCAAGCTTCCTCATGGATTGTGCATCGACAACCAAGGCCGAATCATCGTCGCCGACTCTTTGAACCATCGGTTGCAATCATTCACTCCCGAAGGCCATCACATCTCGTCGTTCGATTGCCGCAGCCTTGGAGAGCCACTTGGAGTTGCATTCGACGAGCATCGAGGTCTCATCGCCTTCTCGGCAGACAATCGAGTGCATGTGATTGGAGCCAATCAATGGCTTGCCGACACGTTCACATGGCGACCTGATCGACATCGACATGCTCCTCGATGGATGAAGCAAGCCATCTCGACGATGACGATGATTCGATCGCTGATCGATGACGGCGAGTCGGCATCGATGTCGATGATTCCGAACGAGATCTTGTTCGAGATCTTCTCGTTCCTTTGATTCTATCGTGATTCGAGAGAGATGGATGATGGTGACGATACAATCACACATTGATGAGGATCAAGACTCTCTCGCATTGATTCGAGCCCGCTACCCCTGCTTTCGTCACTTCCGCTACCCCTCGCCTCCCAGGCCCTTCCAGCGTGCTTTCCCGAGCCAGCGCAGGCTGGCCCCTCCAACTACCAATGATATACATATATTTGGAGTGCTTACAAGCTGTACAATCTGAATATGGGGCTTACGGGTGGATTAGCGCGGTCTTTCTGCCAAAGCATGCGCTAAATGCCTGAGTGCTGACGGAAAGTCGCCCTGGAAGCCACGCATTCTCGCGAGCGTGTAGTAGTTGACCAACGTGATCGAAATCATGCCGTGGAGGATGTTGGAAGACTCGGAGTACCGCTTGGGCCACGAAATCGAGCATATCCGTCGATTCAAGATGTCGACGGCGTTGAATTGGGTCTTGTAGATGACCCATGGCAAAGGCGCTGGTCCAACGTCCGACGAGGCTGTGAGTGTCTCGAGGTAAGCGGCGTGGCGGCGCTTCGGATCGCTGCTGGCGACCTTGGAGGCAACTAATGCGTCGATTAGCTCGCTCTTGTTGCCGGTACTTTTGCATCCCAGCTCGATGAGATGGGCCTTGAGTTGAGGTACTGTACAAGCGTTGTACTGCGTCCGTAACTCAGCCGTGAGCTCGGCAGCCTGCTCCTCGTCCTCGGGAACGATGGTGAGTGCGTCGCGAGAGAGGCATCGTGTGCACTCATGCTGCTTGTCTTCGGCAATCGCAACGTTCCAGCCAGTGAGAGCGTGTACGATTGTGTAGGAATTACCTGCATAGAAAACCGTGTGTCAGTCGCTGTAGCACGTCACCCAGCTCTCGGATCGACTTGGAATTGCAAGTAGTACCACTAGGAATGCCCTGAGACAGTGCGAAAGACTTGAGCACCTCGGCATCGAGGCTCAACATGAGGCGTGCGCTCGCATACGAGCCGGTGCGCGCGCAAGTACACTGCTTCAGGCCTGCAGTGACAAAGGCGTTCGAGAACGAGGTCATTACGCGCCGGACAGCGGAGCCTTGGTCGGTTCTGAGCTCTCCATGGTAGGCAGTGACGATGGAGCCTCGGTTGTTGGCCAGAACTCGGTGGCACAAGGGCTCGAGGTCCTGCGATGCGATGGTGACGGCATCGTTGGTAGTGAGCGAGCGGGCCGAGAACAGGTACAGGTGTCGGTTCTTATCCATCCACGCAACCGTGTCAGCTGTGTGGAAGGCAGAATCGGCAACCCACA
>Ga0209914_1003352_pt1 | contig 11398 bp, 8 predicted proteins | sample ThiBiot_500_plan_FD_183949 | JGI IMG/M metagenome (GOLD analysis project Ga0209914, IMG submission 183949) | Wastewater bioreactor microbial communities from Cape Town, South Africa - Thiocy_cont_500_plan (SPAdes) | ecosystem: Engineered > Bioreactor > Thiocyanate-remediating > Anaerobic-Aerobic ...
GCCCCAGCACCTGCCATCACCAGCCCCAGCACCTGCCATCACCAGCCCCAGCACCTGCCATCGCCCCTCCCCTCATGGCCTTCTTGCTGCGCTCTTCTTGTTGGATGGCCCGCCCATCGTTGGTTGCCGTCTCGCGCGCCGGCTCGAGCATCCGCGCGGCGCGAGGGCTGCCTCGCTGCGGTAACGAGGTCGGCCCGCTGCACGACCTGCACGACTGGTCGTTCGCCGGTACGTGGCGAGCTGCGCCACACTCCCTTGGTGCGTTGGTCTCACGCGCTCACGCACCATGGCCGCACCGATGCGCACGCAGATGGCCGAACGCCGCCGCCGACCAAGAAGCAGGGCATCTGGCAGAGGCGCCGCCAGCGCATGGCGCAGCGAGTCGCGCGCCTGCTGCAGCAGCCCGACCACCCGCACGACGTGCTGCTGCAACAACGCCGCCTGAAGCCGCAGTAAACTGTCCCCTATCGTGTATCATGTACGAAGCTGCGAGACAGCGAGTGATGTGAGTCGGCCACGAGCAGCACCGCAGTGGTCGGTGGTGGTAGTCGAGGTCGAGGTCGTGGTGGTCGAGCGCGTCGCGTCGGTCATCTCGTCGCCGTCGCCAGCCACACGCACCGCACACTCCCACGCAAGCACATAACACCCATCGACACGGCTCCCTCGTGTCTCGTGCTGCGTGCTCGATGCTCCGTGCTCTGTGCCCAGCGGCAGGAGCGCGCGTCGGCGTCCATGCGCACGCAGCCAGCTGGCGCGCGGCGCTGCGTCGCGCTGTGCACACGGCGGCCGACGCCAACGCGAATGCCACGCCCAGCGCCTCGCCGCCACGACACCAGACGGTGCGCGAGCTGCTCGCGACAGCGGTCGAGGGACAGCGCGTGTGCACCGGCGGCTGGGTGCGGTCGGCGCGGCGCCAGAAGGCTCACCTGTTCGTCGAGCTGCACGACGGCTCGTGCGCCGCCGTGCTGCAGCTCGTGCTGCCGCTCTCGCGCCCCGCCGCCGCCGCCGCCAGCGCCACGCCCGACGCAGAGGCCGATTCGAGCCTCGATCCCGAGGCCGTGGCCCTCGCGCGCTCGCTATCGACTGGCGCCAGCGTGCGAGTCGTCGGGCACCTGACGCCGCTGCGCGCCGCGTCGCAGCCGGCCGCGCCTACGGCCTCGGCGCTGGCGCTCCTGCCTCCGGGCAGCCCCGCCGCCACCGCCGCCTCCAAGGCTGCTTGGCTGCGTTCCTCGGGTCGCGCCGTCGAGCTCGAGGCCTCGTCGTTGCAGCTGGTCGGTGCTGCAGTCGGCTTCCCGCTGCAGAAGCAGCGCCTCGCACCGGGCACACAACAGCAACAGCAACAGCAACAACCCTCGACACCGCAGCAGCAGCAGCGAGCACAGCAACTGCGCACCGAGGCCACGATGCACCTGAGAATGCGAGGAGGCGCACAGGGAGCCATGGCGCGTGTGCGCGACGAGGCGGCGGCGGCCTTGACGGCGGCGCTGAGGCGGCGCGGCTTCTCGTGGCTGCCGGCGCCGGCGCTCACGAGCAACGACTGCGAGGGCGCCGGCCACGTGTTCCGCGTCGTGGCCGACCACGACCTCGTGGCCTACCACCGCCGCGTGGCCTCGATGCTGTCGCCGCCCCGAGAGCCGCTCCCACCCTCCAGCGACGCCAATGGTGCAAGCGACATTCCATCGTCAGCAGAGCCTCCTCCACCGAGCGCGAGCGCGAGCACAGCCGACGCCGACGCTGACACGGACACGACGCCGGCGCCGGCGAGCTCGCACGCGCCACGAATGCGCGAGTTCTTTGGCAAGCCGACGTACCTGACGGTATCGGGCCAGCTGCACGCCGAGACGTACGCGCTGGCGCTGTCGCGCGTCTTCACGTTCGGTCCGACGTTCCGCGCCGAGGCGTCGAGCACGCGCACGCACCTCGCCGAGTTCTGGATGCTGGAGCCCGAGATGGCGTTCGCTGCGCTCGACGACGCCATGCTGCTCGCCGAGCAGCTGCTGTGCGACACGATCGAGTCGGTGCTCGAGCACTGCGCGCAGGACCTGCTCATGTGCCAGGAGCGCCTCGACCCCTCGCACGCGGTGCTGGCGCGCCTGTTGAGCTGCGTCGAGCAAGCACGCCAGCGCCAGCACCGCGTCGGCCACTGCTTCCCGCGCCTCTCGTACCAGCAGGCGATCGAGCGCCTGAACCAGCTGCCCGATCTACCGCGCCTGTCGTTCGGCGATGACCTGAGCAAGCAGCACGAGCTGGCACTCACCGAGCGCTGCTTCTACGGACCCGACGCCGAGCCCGCCACTGCCTCGAGCCCGACGCCGACGCCGACGCCCGTGTTCGTGACACACTTTCCCAAGGAGCACAAGGCCTTCTACACCAAGCACTCGTCGCACGATCCTCGCGTCACCGAGTCGTTCGACCTGCTGGTGCCGGGAGTCGGAGAGTTGGTCGGCGGCACGGCGCGCGAGGACGACCTGCACGAGCTCGAGCGCCGCCTCAAGGCCATGGACTCGGCGCGCGCGCTGCGCTGGTACGCCGACCTGCGGCGGTGGGGCTCGGTGCCGCACGCTGGCTTCGGGCTCGGCTTCGAGCGCTTGCTGCTGTTCCTCACCGGCGCACCCAACATTCGCGATACGTCGGCCTTCCCGCGCTCGTACGGCTCGTGTCTGCTATAGTACCGATGGCGAGCGAGCGCACACGAGCTCGTGTGCTCTCGCTCTCTCTCAATATACAAAACCCGCGCAAAACCAACCTGCTGTCGGCTCTCTCGAGTCGGTCGCGAGATTGCACAGTTGAATTCGTGATAACGGGTGCTGCGCTGCTTATTGGGTGCCGAGTGGAAAGACATGGGGGTTTGGTAGGTTATATATGGCTGCACACGAGGTTACCGACGGCCAGTGCGCGAGTTATTGGGCGACCTTGAGCCGCCAGATGACGACGGCTGCCTCGAGGGCGATGACGGCGCTTGCTGCTGCTGCTGCTGTTGTTGCAGCGCTCGCACGGCTTCGAGCGCCTTCTGCTCGTACGAGAACTCGTCGTCGTCGTCGTCGGCAGCGCCTTGTTGCTGCTGCGAATCGTCTCCGGCAGCGACGGAGGTCTCGTCGTCGGACAGCACGTCGCTCAGGTCGTCGTCCAACGAGCTCTGTGAAATGAAGCGCTCGGTCGCGTGCCAGACCTTGGCGTTGAGCTCGGCGCGGTCGACGCGCGGTGGGTTGGCGAGCGCCGCCGGCGAGACCTTGTCGGCGCGCAGGCGGTTGAGCGTGAGCTTGAGGAAGCGGCGCTTCTCGAGACGCGTCCACGTAGGGTTGAGGCCGATGCCAGTCGCCTGCGCCAGCAGGAACGGCCAGTAGTCGTCGGCGGGCGTGAGGCCCAGCGAGCGCACTAGCGTCTCGGGGTCGGGCAGCGGCGCGCGCTTCAGCTCGGCGATGCGCTCGTGCTCGAGGCGGCGCTCCTCGAGGAACGCCGCCTGCGCCTCGGGGCCGCGCTTGGCAGCGTTGGCCTCGGCCTTGGCGCGGCGCTTCTCGCGCCGCAGCTCGACCGCCTGCTGCAGCTTGGCACGCGAGGCGCGACGCTTGCGCAGCACCTTGAGGTACTGCCGCAGCTCGGGGTCGTCGGCACGCTCGGCCAGCGTCTCGTTGTGGTACTCGAAGAACTGCTCAAAGTATTCCATGTTGTCGTTCAACAGCTGCTCGTAGAGGCTGCGCGACCTCGTAGGAGCCTGTCCATCGCGGCCGCGCATCTCGTCGTCGTCGTCGTAGTACGCGTCGGCGTCGTCATCGACTTGCTGCTCGTCGGCTGCTGCGCTTGTCTGCGCCTCTTCACCGGACGGAGAGCTCAGAAGGCGTACTCCAGAGTGCCAAGGAGACACACCTACTCGCAACGACGTCGGGCGCAGCAGTAGTAGCAACGACGACGACGAATACGACGCCGACGCTGACGACGGTCTGCGCGCAGCGATAGAGCTCAGCAGCCGACGAGGCTGGCAGTGTAGCGCTACAGGCCGGACGCCATTCAGGCAGATGCCGGCAGCGAGTCGAAAGACGGACATGGTGCCGAGGCGAGCTTGAGCACTCGACACGAGAAGCGATGCCGCAGAGCGAGCGAGACAGGCGGCGCAGAGCGGGCAGCAGGCAGACACGAGACAGACAGAGAGAGAGAGAGAGCAAAGAGCGAGCGAAGGCGCAGCAGCCTCGGTCGTTCTTGTCGTTCTTCTTCCTGCTTCTGCGTGCGCCACTCCTGCTCCTGCTGCCACTCTCCCTTCGTGCCCTCATCGCTCGCTCACTCACGCTCACGCGCTCGCTCTCTTGCACCTCTCTGGCTGTGCTCTGTACTCCACTCCACTCTCCTCTCCGCGTACCGTGGTGTTCTGTTGTCGACTGCTCTCGGTGCACCACTGCCCCGTGATTGGCACCACTCGTTCGCTCTCGCTCTCGCTCTCCTCCTGCCGCGCGTGCCTGCTCTACTCCCTCGTTCGCCCCTGCTTCGTCGTCGTCTTCTTCGCGCCTGCGTGGTGCCACCATGGCGTCTCCCCCTTCGTCTCGTTGGGTTGGCCGCGATGACGTCAAGTCGTCTTCGTCCAGCAAGCGCGACAAGCGCGACAAGGACAAGGAGCGCAGCAAGCAGCGAGGCGCCGCTGTCTCGGCCGCCATCCCGATGAGCGCCAGCGTCGGGCCCAGCGTGAGCGTCGGCTCGGCCTTCTACACGAACGGCACGGCCGACTCCACTTCGGCCTTCCAATCCGGCACCTCGGCACGCCTTGCCAACTCGAGCTCGCTTGGCTCGCTGCCTCATACAGGAGGGAGTGCCGCCGCGGCCGCCGCAGCGGCACTCTCGACCTCGCCGCCGCCATCGTCGTCTCTGGCCGGCGCTGGTGCTGCGAGTCCGTCTGGCCTCTCTCAATCGGCCATGCCATCTCTGCGACTGACACCTCCAGGCACCGTGTCGGGGCTGTCTCTTTCGCCGCGGCATCGTTCATCGAGTGCCTTGTCGTCCAGCACCGGCGGCACCAGTTCGCTCACGCACAGCAGCTCGTTCTCGGCGAATCTCGCGAGTCTCGACAACCACGCGGCCAAGAGCAGCAGTAGCAGCAGCAGCAGCAAGAGCAAGCGCAACAAGCTCAAGGATGTGCTGACTGACCTCAAGTCCAAGAAGAAGTCCAAGGCCTCGGACAGCAGCACCAAGTCGACCTCGACCACCAAGCTGCGCAGCACTGGCACCTCGACCGACGACGAAGCCGCCACGACCGCTGCTGACGACGGCCTCGCTGACCTCTCGTCGATGCATCTCGCCGATGCAGCACCGGCACGCCTCATGTCGAACAGCAGCGCGGGTGGCAGCAGTGACCGCTTGTTCGAGCGGGCGGCCTCCATGTCGCCGTCGTCGGCCGCCTCGCCAGCTTCCAAGGCCTCGGCCTCGAGCTCCACCGCAACCGCCGCTCCTCGTCACAAGCGCACGCTGAGCAAGAGCATCAGTGACAACAACCTGCTCGGCCTCGTGACTCCGACGATCGTCGTCGGCGGAGTGTCCACCAGCGGCGACAGCGAGTCACAGTCCGATTGGCTGCCTCCGCCCTCGTCCTCCTCCTCCGTCGTGTCCTTCTCTGCCGCCAAGGACCACCACCACCACCAGCAACAGCAGCACCAACAACAACAACAACAGCAGCAGCAGCAACAGCACCGCACGCGCACCTCGTCCGACCTCTCGGACGCCTCTGCTTCGGACTCGGATCACACGTCGGGCTCTTCGAGCTCCAGCGCTCGCAACAAGCAGCACCAATTGCAACAACTGCATCAGTTCCAGCAACAGCGCGGAGGCGGTGGCGGTGCTCGCAAACAGACCACGCCACACCACGTACACTTGGTACACGGCTCGACAGCCTACATTCCCGACGTATGCGAGATCGATGCCAACGTGCCCTCATGTCCGATTGATGGCCACGATTATACCGCCGCCACCACGACGACGACATCATCCTCATCGTCGACGAATCACCATCAGCATCTCCGACAGCCACAGCAGCAACCGCATGGGACTCGCACTGCACGCTCCTATGGCGACGATGATTCGGCCGAATACTATGACGGTGACATGTACGAGTATCCCGACGACGACGAGGATGACGACGACGACGAGGACTCGATCGACTATGATGATGACGACGAGGATGAGGACTCGTTCTCGACCTCGGCTCCTGCGCGCCGTCCGCTGGCCGTAACCACCGGCCACGTCGAGCAGCAACGCCGTCAGCAGCAACGGCAGAGAGCTCTCCAGTTTGGCTCGTCGTACGACGACCACGCCATGGGAGCGAGCGCTGACGACGAAGCCGACGATGCGCTCGATATTGTCAAGCACAAGCCAACCTCCATCAGTGATGACAAGCCGCCGCTGCCGTTCCTCGCCGACGTCACGCGCGTATCGGCCGCCTACGCCAAGGGTATGCAGCCCGACGAAGGAACTGAGGATTCGGGCTCAATGTCGCGCTACGCACGCCTGCTTGCGCTGCCACGTATGGCGGCCGAGGGCATCCACAGCGCCGGCTCCAACTTTACCAACCTACCGAAGCTCGCCGGCCAAGGCATCCAGAAGGCCAGCGAGGGCATCCAGAAGGCCGGCACCAACTTTACCAATCTGCCGAAGCTCGCCGGGCAGGGCATCCAGAAGGCCAGCGAGGGCATCCAGAAGGCCGGCACCAACATCGCCTCGCTGCCGAAGCTCGCCGGCGAAGGCATCCAACGTGCCGGCTCGGGCATCCAGAAGGCTGGTGCCAACATCGTCAATCTGCCGATCAGTCTCACCGAGAACATGAAGCAGCACATGAACGCCAACGACCGCTCGTTTTGGCCGCGCTCATCCTCCACGCGCCAGGCACACCAAATGATCGACGAATCGGATGTTCCAATCGACGAGGCGTTGGCAAGCTCCACCAGCATCATCGGAGCCATCTCGCCGAGCTCCACACCAAGCTCTGCGGCGTTGGGAACCCATCGCAATCGCTCGCTGTCGTCGAACGCCGATCCCCGCCAGGTGCTCGAGCGAAACACAAGCGACATGACACTCTCGTTCGTTGACGATCCCTCGAGACGCCGCGTCGCCGGCGAGAAGCGCAATCGTAAGGACCTCAAACAAATGAAGGAAACCCTCGAGGGTCTCGAGAAGAACGTGCACTCTTCGATGGTCGAGCAGCTCGAAGACCTTGGTGATGACATTGAACAACATGTACTGTAACTCTCCTCTCTCTCTCTCTCTCTCTCTCTCTCTCTCTCTCTCTGAGATTGCAACGCACACAACCATACTGACTAATTACTGGCGATGCATGATGCACACGCTCTAGATTGCTCGTGCCGAAGAGAATCTCCAGCAATTCATTACCGAAGAGATGATTCGCGTGCATGAATCGAACGAAGACGTGCTGAAGAACATTGCTCGAGTGAACAAGAAGCTCGAAGAAACCTTTCACAATCTCGATACCTACGCTCGTCGTGTACGTGAGAGAGAGCTACCATCACGTCCAAAAACAAGCCATCACTGATGCGCGTTGTGCTTACGCATTTGCTTGGTTGGTTTGTTGATTGGTGTCTGCAGATGAAAATGCTCGAGGATCGATTGATCAGCATCCAACGCCGACAAGCCATGCAAGTCACGATCTTTGATATCTTGTTCATGTTGCTGAACTGGTTGGTACTGGGTACGTGTGTGGCTGGCACGGCTGGCTTGATGTCGCTACGGCACGCTGCTGTGTGCTCACACCTTGCGCATCTGTATTCAGGCTTGACGTTCTTGCTTCGCATCGGGCTCTGGTCCTTCGATAAGGCCCGAGTTGTGTTCATGGGGCGTGAGCCGAGTCTGGCGTCGTCAGTGCCGATTCTGCCACGTGCACCGACCGCCAATCGCCTCATGGCTGACCCGACCGTGATCGAAACGCCGGATCCAGTCGGAGACGAGTCCGAGACCTTGTGGAAGAGCGTGTCGTCGGCCTACACGCAAACCATCATCCAAGCCACCAAGGACATGGCAGCAGAGATTGAAAGCACGCTTGCTGATTCGAGCCGTGCCTCGAGCACTGACGACACTCCGCAATCGAACATGTCCACCGACACTCCCACTCGTGTACCAACGACAGCCTCCGCACAGAAAGATCGCCGCGAAGCCGGCGGCAACCAGCACAACAACGACGACAACACCAACACCGACGGCGACGACCCCTCCGCCGCTTCCTCGGCTTCCATCGCCACCGCTGCCTCAGATGCCAGCCTCATCGAACCTCTCTCGGGTATGAACGCGACAAGCAAGTCCACCAACGCCAAGTCCAAGTCCAAGTCCAAACTCAAGCCCGTGGACGCTGGCGCCGCCGTATCTCCTGCGAAGCAAGACCGAAACCCTTCTGCCAACGCCAGCTCCACGGCGCCGAACGATGCCAGCGCAAATCTGAGCGCTTCCGACAATCCGTCCTATCACCGCGTGCCATCAGCCGAGGACTCGCTCTTTGCTCCCGAGTCGCTCTCGCCTGACAACGTAATGGCGGCGCTGCAGGCTGCATCAGTGTAAGATGCAGCGGCCTCTTGTACATACCGATAGAACCATGGCTGTGGTTGTGTGGTGTGGTGTTTGCTTTGAATTTGTTGCACAGGGTTAGAGAAACCGAGAAAACCGCTGCTGTTGTTGTCGTGGATCGTGGTCGTTGTTGTTGTTATTGTTGTTGTTGTTGACACACGCATATCCCCTTAGCATACAAAGAAGAATACTCTCGTGGTATGACTCGCAGAACCAGAGCAAGCTTGCGCGAGTCAATCGATCATTCGACAGACAGGCAATTGCAGATAGATAGATAGATAGATAGATAGAGCTTTGTTGTGTGTTCAGATCTTACACCGAATGCCACTGTTGCATCCGCTTCCAAAAGTACTTGTCCCATGTATCGACCACGGCACGGTACTGGTCGACCGGCACGTCAGTCTGTGTCAACACGACACTGGTTCCACCAGCGACGCGGTCGATCTTGAGCAACGCCTTCGAAAAGTGCTCGGGCGGCCAGTCGGAATGGCGGCGCAGTTGGCCGATCTTGAGGTCAGTCACGAGTTCGACGTTGGTGCCAGTGATGAGGCCGTCGAGGTACTGAATCTCGGCTCCAACACCACGGTTGAGTTCGCATCTATACCACGTAGACAGGTAAGCTTGGCATGAACGCATACACACACTCAGCACACACGCACAAAGCGAGAGACATACTTTTTGTTGGTCATTCGGCTGCACTTGTTGCTGTCGGTCAGCAACTCGTACACATCGTGTGGCGAGAGGTTCTCGAAGAACACCTGCTGTAGAAGTGAGCGCACCAGCACGCCACCGAGTGGGCGCCAGATTTGTTGGTTCCACAAGCCGTCGATTCGCTTGATCTGCGCTGCCGGCACGTCCGACTGCTCGAGGAGCACGCGCGTGATCGCGTCATCCTGCTGGTCGAACACGAGCCTCACGGTAGATGAATGGTTCGCCGGCCAATCGGCATGACGCCAACTTTGAATCATGCGCTTGTCGGTCTCAATGTACAAGAACTGGCCCGTGATGCTGTGAGTGAGTGAGTGAGTGTGTGAGTGAGTGAGTGAGTGAGTGACTCGTGGTGCTCAAGTCGCCGGGGTCGGGCGTACGTAGCGTCGTAGAGCGAGAACGAGCCTCCGGGCTTGGGCAGAATCGAGCACGCCGAGCCCGATGCCTCCTTGAAGGCCTCCTCGTTGGTCATGGCGCGAAAGACCTCGCCCGGTGTCTTGTTGAACACCACCGTGTGGGCGACGTCGGGCGCGCGGTTGCCGCCCGCAGCATCCTTGCCGTGCTTCTTGAGCTTGGCACGGTGCGCCTTGTGCTTCTCCTGGCGCGCGAGCACCACCGCCTCCCACTCGCTGAATGCCGTCTGCGCCTCGTCCCAGTGCTTCAACGAGCGCTTCACTTGCTCGAACCACTGTGCAGCATCGTGGCACGGTGAGCGACTGCGCAAGCAAGAGGGAGAGGGAGGCGCGCGCGTCGTGGCACGTACGGTGTACAGGCGCGGGAAGGCCGAGAGGTCGGTGCCGAGCAGCGACGAGATCATGATCTCGCACACGGCCACGATGTCGGCGATGCTGGGCTCGTCTACGCTCGCGCCAACAAGACACCAAGCCCGATATCGCGGCATCAGTAACGAGCGCCATCATGCAGCACACACGCACATATGCGCGCGCGATCTCTCTCTCGCCAGCGGACCTCCAGCGATGAAGGCCGGCCCGTCGCTCAGGAACGAGGTCTCAAAGTGGCGCAGCGCGTCGAGGTACGCCTTCATGGCCTCGCCCACTCGCGCGTAGTCGGCTGACTTGGGCCTCATTGATGTCGGTGCCGAGGTGTCGAAGCTGTTGTACTCGGTCGTAAGCTCGAGCACCGACGCCGTCGTGAGCGCCAGGTGGTGGTGCCAGTCGAGGTACGCGTCGATCGGCACCCGCGCCGTCGCGAGCGCCGCCGCCGTCGTGCTCTCGCTGCGGCCACTGGAAGACGGTGCGGGAAGAGTGCTCGGTGGGGCGAGAGTTGGCGTGGATGTTAGTGCAGTCGTGACGGGAGTCGAGGTGGCAGACGACGTCGCTGTGGTCGATGTGGTCGATGTGGTCGATGTCGTCGATGTGGTAGATGATGTCGTCGTGGCGCTGGTGCTGCTCGCCGGCGGCAGCGAGTCGCGGTACCAGCGGCCGCCCTCCTCGCTGCCACCAATATATCGCTGCACAGCATACGGTCCGAACACGAAGATTCCCTTGTGCAGTAGCGCTGGCAAGGCCGTGGCCGGCAGTGTCGCGATCTCTTCGGCGTAGTGCGGCAGCTCGTGCGCCGCCTCCTCGACCTGGCGACAATGCGTGAGTGGCGCCGCTCCCACACGCGCGCGCACGCCCGGCCACTCCCAGCGACGCACCCGCAAACACACAAACGGCACCGAGCACTGGTACAGTAACAACATGGCGGCTCGAGTACCAGCCGCAGCAGGGTGGCCGATAAGGTACACGGGCGTCGGGGGCAGCATGGCGCCGACGACCGACCAACAACCAACGACCAACAACCAACAACGAACAATGACGTCGACAATCCGCCTCACTCTACTCTCTCTCTCGCTCCCGCTCCCGCTGCTGCCTGCGCCAGTCGCACACTCGGTCTCCAGCTGTGCTTGGCTTGCTCGGTACATTGCCGAGCGTACCGTTTCGCACCATATGTCGTTTCTGGGCCGCGCCCGTGCCTCGGTCGCGCTGCAACAGGTACGCAGCGTGAGCGGCACTGCCTCGTTGGTTGGTGCGTGCGCGCCCGCCTGACTCGCGTCCCCCCCCGTTGTCGTCGCTCTCGTTGTTGCTGGTGCCACAGCCGCGCGAGCTATCAGGCTGGCTCGAGAAGCGGGGCGACAAAGGCC
>Ga0209914_1003366_pt1 | contig 11335 bp, 17 predicted proteins | sample ThiBiot_500_plan_FD_183949 | JGI IMG/M metagenome (GOLD analysis project Ga0209914, IMG submission 183949) | Wastewater bioreactor microbial communities from Cape Town, South Africa - Thiocy_cont_500_plan (SPAdes) | ecosystem: Engineered > Bioreactor > Thiocyanate-remediating > Anaerobic-Aerobic...
ATGGCACTTCTTCTTGTTGTTGTTGGGGTCGTGTTGACCTTGCACGCGATCAACACGAAGAATCGAGTCGATATCGAGGTGCTCGAAGATCAAGAACAAGAGCTCGTTCGGAAGAAGAGAGATCGACGACCATACAGCGATCGATCGAATCATCGTGATCGTGAACACGAGCTTCTTGACGGCCTTGTGAGCCCGGTGATGATTCTCGATGCTCCATCGAGGACGTTCTCTGGGTTGCGATACTACTCAATAGAGAGAGAATCAGCAGCGAGATATTGATGTGAGATTCTTTGGTTTGGTTTGATGCTCTGATTTGGCGGATCGATGGATGGATGGATGGGAGTACCATGGTTTCGGATCAGTCTGCGGGTGGCATGATCATAGGCTCTCTTCTCAGGCGTTTTACCTTGATTCTGATGCGATAATTCGTGGAGTGAGAACGATGCATTGTGATCGATCAATGGCTGTTTGATGCCACTCACGAGAGACGCTCGTAAATGCCATGAATGAGAAGACTGCCGTACATTGCGTAATGTTTTGTCGGCACCATGATCAAGGAGGATCACGATCTTTTTCCTATTGTCCTGAAATGCTGCAATGTGGAGAGGAGTATCGAGATCGTTGTTTTGAGCATCGACGTTGGCTTGTCGATCAAGAAGGAGCTCGATGCATTGATGATTGCGATTCGATGATGCCTTGTGGAGAGGAGTATCGAGATCGTTGTTTTGAGCATCGATATTGGCTTGTCGATCAAGAAGGAGCTCGATGCATTGATGATGGCCATTCGATGATGCCTTGTGGAGAGGAGTATCGAGATCGTTGTTTTGAGCATCGACGTTGGCTTGTCGATCAAGAAGGAGCTCGACGATTCTACTGTTGCCTCGAGCTGCTGCATTGTGGAGAGGCAGATTGCGATACTCGTCAAGAGCATTGACGTTGGCTTGTCGATCAAGAAGGAGCTCGATGCATTGATGATGGCCATTCCATGCTGCATTGTGGAGAGGCGAGACCGTGCCCTCGTCAACATTGATGTTGGCATGTCGATCAAGAAGGAGCCCGACACATTGATGATGGCCATTCGATGATGCACTGTGGAGAGGTGAGACCGTGCCCTCATCAGCATTGATGTCGGCATGTCGATCAAGAAGGAGCTCGATGCATTGATGATGGCCATTCGATGATGCACTGTGGAGAGGTGAGATCGTGCCCTCGTCAGCATTGATGTCGGCATGTCGATCAAGAAGGAGCGCGACGCATTGATGATGGCCCTTCTCTGCTGCATCGTGGAGAGGTGACCTCTTGTAGTCGTCTCGAGCATGGATATCGGCGTGTCGATCAAGAAGGAGCTCAATGCATTGATGATGGCCATTCGTTGCTGCAATGTGGAGAGGTGACCTCTTGTAGTCGTCTCGAGCATGGATATCGGCATGTCGATCAAGAAGGAGCTCGATGCATTGATGATGGCCATTCGATGATGCAATGTGGAGAGGTGAGACCGTGCCCTCGTCAGCATTGATGTCGGCATGTCGATCAAGAAGGAGCGCGACACATCGATGATGGCCCTTCTCTGCTGCAAGATAGAGAGGTGTAGCCCGACGAATGCCTGGAGCATTGGTATCGGCACAGAGAGCGACATAATGTTGAAGAGAGCATTGGGCTAGAGATATTGGTGTAGAGAAGCCTTGACCATTGACGTTGGCACGTCGATCAAGAAGGAGGGCGACACATTGATGATGGCCATTCTCTGCTGCATAGCGGAGAGGTACTGCTAAACATTGGCCATGCAGAAGGATAGCGGCATGTTGATCAACAAGAGCTTGGAGCTCTGCCAACTGGCCGCGCGCGGCAGCATTGGCAAGAGCACGGGCGACTACTCGTGGATCCATCACAAACGCTGTACGAGGACTCAATGGAAATCAAACCAAATGTGCAACGATCGAGCGCAGGAGGGATCGAGACGAGATGCTCGTGAGGGAAAGGCAGCAAGCAACAACACGATGGAACAGTAGGAACAGTGCGATCGCGTCTTCACTAGTGTTCGTCGGCCATCGGCTCCTCCTCCTCTTCATTACCATCGCCGCCCTCCTCCCTTCGTACGCGGCCCCCGCTCGCATTCTCTCGCCCTCTCACAACCCAAAGGGCTTACACTATTCTATCCAAAACATCCTCGTAGGTAGCTTCCAGGCCATTCACCTGTAGGAGGCACGTAGTCTCTTGCCGGCGTGGGGGGAGAGAGAGTCACCATGGACTCGCAGCCGACCTCTCGCGCCGCCGACTGGAAAGCGAAGGCCGCCGCCAAGCGAGCGGCACAAGAAGCCTCGCTCAACAAGCGGGCCCTCGATGACACAGCAGTAGCATCAACAGCACCAACAGCGCCACCACTCCAGGCCACAGAGCCCACAGCACCGCCTCCTCCTTCCGCAGCTGCGCCGCCATCAGCCACCGCGGCTCCGATTCCCTCGGCGCCACCGGCCTACCAGCCGACGCCCACGGTCGCGGCTCCGGTGTATGGCCCAGCCCCCGCCGCCACCGCCGCCGCCACGGCATCGACTCCGGCGGTCTCGATTCCAGTAGCCACTACCAGCACGGCTACCCCTAGTGGCGCTGCTGCTGCTACGGCATCGACCAGCGTGCCTAAGCAGTTCCTGGTCACTGACGAGGTACCCACCCTCAGCATCATCATCATCATCATCGATCGCACACTTGACTCACACTCACGGTACAACCCCCAATCTACGCAACATGGTATCTTCAACAGGTGACACTCATTCTAGGTACACCCAATCGCCCTCCATTGATACATCGACCTCGTCTTCCTCAGTACTGACCTCGTGAATGATCGAATCGTCGCCGCTCACTCTCGCAGGCGAGACCGGCGCAGGCAAGAGTACCATGATCAACTACCTCGCCAACTACATGCTGCAAGGCACGCCCACCGCCCCGTGGGTGGCCATCTCGACCAAGTACCGCGACGTCAACATTCCTGGCTTCCCGGCCAAGTCAGCGAACGAGCGCAACTCGAACGACCCCAAGCAGAGTCAAACGCTGCATCCTCTCCAATACATGGCCGGCTCGCTGCCAGTCGTCGATACTCCCGGTCTCGCAGGTACATTACGATCGAGCTCACCTGCAATCGATGCACCCGAGAGAGTGACTGATTGATGGATCGATGGATTCATCGTACAATACAAAGATACGCGAGGCATTCAGCAGGACTACGAGAACGTACGTGTGATCCTCGAGTACGTGGCGCACTTTCCACGGGTCCGATGTGTGATGCTAGTGATTCGTGGCACTACGGCTCGTGTCACTGGTCCGGCCAAGATCGTTACGCGAATGCTCTGTGGTATGCCTGCCTGGCACATATCGCCTATCTTACGCTTGGCCCTCACCTTTCATGAAATGCCTCCACTACCACTCGAATGACTCACCGCTTGTCACCTTTGAACACTGCGAGCAGGAATGTTGCCACAATCTGTGCTGCGAACCTTGGTGATCGTCTTTACGCACTGTGCATCGGAAGCCGAGTTGAACTTTGACCTCGATTCCTTCTGCCAACAACTCGGCGTGAATGCTCGCTCGGTTCCCATCTTCTACATGCAGAACTCGTGCTTCAACTCGAAGCAGCCACAGTCACAAGCCTCTTGGGACGACTCGATGCAAACGATCGGCGAGATCGTCTCGACGGTCGAACGCATGAAGCCAGTTCCGTCGTCGGACTTTTTGATCGTCCTCGAGGCGCGACGCAATCTGCAAATCTCGATGGGCCGCCTCGAGCGTCTCGGCACGTACGGCAGCTCGGCCGCCGTGCAATCCGACATGAAGCAAGAGAAGGAGGCGATGCGTGGCTACTGCAAGCAGCTTCGCAGTGCGTGTCCGCGCTTCGACATCAAAGCCGAGCTCGAGTTGCAACTCGATCACTACGACCACGAGCGTACCAACGCCCGGACGCCCGAGGACCGCACCAAGTACGACACGCTCTTCTCCGAGCTACGACCCGTGGTACTCGAGTTTGCGCCCGAGCTCGAGGCCAAGTTCTGGCCGCCTCAGCCCGAGATCGAAGTGTCACCGCTGCTGGTCGGCGACAACTACGGCTCGATGAGCGACATGTCGTCGGGTCGCGGATCGCGCACCAGCAGCACGCGCTCCGTGGCTCCCAAGCTCAAGTCCTCGAAGCTCGGTAAGGCGATCGTCTTGTTAACGTGGCTGTGGTTCGTGGGCCTGTCGCTCGCCACCATCGCCGGAGCGTTTGTGCTCGACAACTGGAACACGACCAGGACACACGGCTCGATCTCGCACTCTGACACGCTCTCGGGTGCATTGGTTTCGGTCGCCGCATCGGTCGGCATCGTGGCCGGCTTGGCCGTGAGCATCTCACGTATGCGTGGCCGAAATTGCTGCCTACACACGCTGGCGCTGTGCCTCTTTGCCGCATGGACGCTCGGTCTCATCACGGCGACCGCCTTCGTCGTGCCCGAGATCTATCAACACTCGCCGCTCTCGACCGAATCACGCCTGTATCTGAGCCTGGCACCCGTCGTGCTCATGGGCCTCATGAGCGGGCCGCTCCTCGGTCTTCGGTCCGCAAGCACCATCAAGGACATGATCATCGGCACGGCGCTCGTCTTCGTGCTGGTGCTCCTTGTGCTCATCTTTTCCGCAATCTACGTGCTGCTCGACAAGTACGCGTCGTTCTCGAACGACAACATGCCGCTGTTCATCGCCGGCGCGAGCGTCGTGGCGTTCGTGGTGCTCCTCGTTCTCGTGGTCATCATTCGCGCCATTGCCACGAGTTCTGGCCTCAAGAAATCGTGGAAGCGAGTGCTCGTGTACTCTCTGGCGTGCATCTTCTTGGTGCTGCTCGGCCTCTCGAGCACGGCGGCACTCATTTATCTCGTCGACGTGGCAGTGTACTATGCGGCCCCCACTGGCGCCGTGTTGGCTCTCGTCACGGCACCGTTCTTGATCATGCGCATCCGCACCAACGGCGAGAGGAAGAAGAAGCGCCGCGTGTGGTCGACGGGCCTCTTTACCATTGCGCTCATCGTTCTCATCACGGTCACGTTTGCCATCGGCCTCGCCGCCGACTCTGGCGCCTACGACTTCTACATCCTGCTCCCGGTCGTCATCGTCGGCGTCGTGGCGCTCGTGATCTTCTACTACTGGAAGTCCAAGTGGATTGCGTGCCTCCTTGGAATCATTCTCGTGGCCGGCAGCATCGGGTGGGCCGCATGGTCTCTCGTAACCATGTACGACTTGACATGGCTCGGAGATCCGATCGCGTTCGCCTTGCTGGTCGGCATTTGGGCCTTGACAACCTCATACCTACTGGCCCTTCGCTTCTGCATCAAGAAGAGAGCGTGCACTCGTAAGCGTATCATCATTGCAATCGTTATCGCTTTGATAGCATCTCTCGGCCCGATTGCGTACAACATCTTTGCATAGTCAGGTAGCAGCAGCTATTGTTATCTCTCTCTCTCTCTCTCTCTCTCTCTTTCTCTCTCCTTCTCATTTGTCTTGTCATGAAGATCGATGTTCTTATTAGTTAGTTAGTTCGTTGTTAGAAGAATCTTTGAAACCACTGCATCAATGAATATATATACAAGATTCGCGGTTTACCGCGCCCGAAGACGAGTGCTCCTGCAACGCAGTTACTGAACAGAGGAGCGCAGGCGGACAAGCCGCCTGCACTAACCGATATTGCAAGGGAGGAGAGCTCGACCACAGGCTGAGCGCAGGCGGACAAGCCGCCTGCACTGATCGCGAAATGGATGGTGCTGGTGCAAAGTTTGCAGTGGAAGGAGTACTGAGAAATTTGCGGTGGTTATTTCTCCTCCGTCCTTCGTTAGTATTGGATATACTGCACATGAAGTTGTAGAATAAGCTCTAGTGATCATTCTCCAGCATATTGTGCGCGATGCGGTGCTGTATCGAGGGAGCACTATCGCAAGTTTAGCGTACCCCAAGGATTTCATGCCCCGTGAATGTGCCCCAAAACATGCCCCGTTCCCGTGCCCCAAATCATGCCCCGTCTATGTACCCCAAATCGTACCCCGTTTAAAGGGTGGGAGTACCCTCTACTCCACTTCGTTTCGTCTTCGGGAATTATCTCCCCTTGCTGGATTGGCAACAGTACTTTGTCGTTATTGTCGCTTGAATAACACAGATATCTAACAGGGCGCTCTCTGCTTACTTTTGTAACTTGAGGTATGGCCCGATTCCAAGCTGATCCACATTGATTGACAATGGATCAAGATGTACTCGATAAACTACGCTCCAACAAGTGCCACGGAATGTAGCCCTTCAGTAATGAGGTGGATTCAGGCTTGAGCATACGGGCTTGGCTCACACGTACACTGCGAACCTAGTTTGGGCTCGGTAGGCGCACAATCCAGCGCCGTCTGATTGGTGACATCGCGTCGAACATTGGGGTTGGCGTTGTTGGCTAGAAGCAAGAGTGCAATGTCAGGGTGGTCGTTCTCGATCGCAAAGTGCAGCGGGGTCGTGCGGCTCGCAGGGGTAGCAGCGTTGACGTTGGCTTTGGCATTGATGAGATGGACGACCGCATCGTAGTTCCCGAAGCGTGACGCGATGCAGAGAGCTGGATGGCCCGAGCGATCGGCGAGGTTGGGATCGGCAGCTGCCGCGAGCAACACTCGCACCAAGCTGCTGTTGTTGTTGCTGCTGCTGCTGGCGTCACGGTTGTTGCCGCTGCCGCTGCCGTCTTTGCCGCTGGTGTCGATACTCGCGAGGCTGGGGCGATAGATTTGGTGAGGCGAGGAGTGTTGTGGCACGTTGAACGCACACGCCATCGAGAGCGGAGTTCGGCCGTCGTACTCACGCATCTTCGACATGCAGGCACGGTTCAGCGATTGCGATGCTTGAGCAAGAATCTCGACGCAAGCGACGCGCTGTGATTCGAACGCTGGCGCTGTGCATGGAGTGGTCAAGCACAAGTGCAGCGCCGATCGACCGTCTCGACCGACGCTGTCGCACGAGGCACCGAGGTGTAGCAGCGCTCGGATGGCGTCGACGCGCAAGCTCTTGGCAGCGACACGCAGCACCGAGTCGATCATCTTCACCGGCTGGCCGGATGAGAGCATCACAGCAATCATGCGATTGTCGGCTTGGCGTTGCTGTTCAGCCATCTCGGCCGATTCCACCTGTTGATACTCGGCATGGTCGATACCGAGACAATGCGTGAGTGCCGTTTGATTGCGTTCTCCCGGCAGATTGACGTCGGCTCGAAGATGCAAGAGACTCTGCGTCGCTCGCTCGTTGCGGTGCTTGACAGCAACATGCAGCGGCGAATCCGAATGAACCACCATCGCTGGTGGTTGTTGTTGGTGATGTTGGTGTTGCTGCTGTTGCTGTTGCTGTGGCACAGCATGAGCGACAGTGCGGCTCGTGTGATGATTGACCTCAGCTCCGAGCATCACCAACGATGCGACCACGTCGAAGCCACGCGTCAAGCTCACACGCAGCAGCTCCTGCACATTGTCGCAGAATCGCTTCGATATCGGACCGCCCATGAGTTGCTGATGTTTCTGTTGTTGTTGATGCAGTGCCACGCATGATTCGACGACTCGCAGCAGCGAGGGCTCGTCGACGGCGGCGTCATTGCATGCGCGATTGAGCTCTACCACGAGCACCTGCTTCTTGGCAGCTGTAGCGCACACACACGCACACACGCGCATTCAATTGAGTCTCGACGATGTGAGCTCTCGATGGCTGCCATCTCCGAGACATACCAATGACATTCTGAAGCTCCTGAAGCAACAGCGCCTTTGCTGGCGATCGATCGGGTGCGAGATCCAAAGGCGAGTGGTTGCTGCCATCGAGCTGCAGCACGTCGGCTCGCTCGTGGATCAGGAACCTCAACGCATCGACGCACTCTCGACGCGCCGCAATGTGGACCGCACTATGTCCCGCATGATCGACGGCATTCAATGCCGCGGGATTGCATCGATGGATGTACTGCAGCACGTCAATGTCGCTCGATACCGCGTGCATCAATGGCGTGCGACCGAGTCGATCGTGTGTCTCGACGCTGGCGTTCTTATGCAGCAGATACTCGATCACACTGAGCGGCATTCGAGCGATCAACGCCTCGTGGAGTGGTACGCGTCCCGAGCCTGTATCAGGTTGCGACAGATCGGCCTTTGCGAGCACCAACGCCACGATGCGATCGAGGTTGGCAGCTCGACAGGCACGAATCAATGGCGTCGTGCCATCGTTGTAGATGTAGTCGATCGAGTGCTCGGGCCCGAGGAGCACCCTCACCGACGCCTCGTCAACCGCATCAGAGGATGTCGAGCCTGGTTGTGGTTGTGGCGGTGTGGAGGTGAGCGAGTCGTTCTCCATACATGAAGCAGTGAGCCAGAGCGAGAGAGCGAGAGAGGTGCGTGCGACACGAGCGAGAGAAGCAACTAGCTGAGCCTCTCGATCAACAATCAACATCAACGACCGAGCGTCGCTGTTGTTTAGCGTCGTTATCCCCAAACAACAACAAACCAAGCAATCACAATCACAATCACAATCACAATCACAATCACAATCACACAAGAGTATCGATCTCATGGCAGCCGGGTTGCACCGGCCTCATTGTCCGTGTGCTCTCAGTATCAGAGCGTGACGTAGGCACTCGAGCGCTTCTTGCGCCTCTGAACGATCAACAGAATCGCCAATACCACGCCGATCACGAGTGTCGCTCCGCCCAACGATACCAACGCAACCATTCCCGTGTCCCAGAACTGATACGCAAAGCCTGCTCAGAGTTCACAATCCAGTCGCGTGAGCATCCATCCATCCAGTGAGCGATTCTCTGGTATCTCGAGGCGTACTCGTGACTTCGATCGTGACCAGGAACTGCTGTGCGCTGTTCGCTTCGTCCGAATACAATGCGAGATGCCATGATCCAGGAGAGATGTTCGTAAAGTTGGCACTCTGCACCAGCGATGTCACGTTGCTCACTGGAACGCCAATGTTCAACTGTGTGCACAGAGAGTGGTCCATTAGCAACGCGTCTTCCAATCGTCGTTATCGCGCGTCAGTCAATGTTGCGCACCTGTCCTTTGGCGGTCGATGAAGTCGACGGACAGCTCGATTGCTTCAATGCGAACGACTCAAGCTTTGGGCATCGCGTCATCGGTCAGTCAGAGTCGGACGAACGATAGATCGCTTTGGATCGGGAGTGGCATACCCATTCGACCGGCGAGCCGTCCACGTTGGTCACTTGCACCTCGACATCGTAGTGGTTGCCGCTGGCGCTCAACTCGTCGATCGACAAGTCAAAGAACATCACCGTTGAGAATAGCGAGGCTTGGAACGGAACGTCCACTTCGGTCAGAGCTCCTCCCTCTGTCGTCAGCATTCATCGGTTCGTGTGAGTGGGGCAGGAGCGCGTGAGCGAGCGAATGGAGGCCCACGTACGATAGCCATACGAATATGCCACGGTGGCCGTCAGGCCTGGGTAGAGCACGGGGTTCAACAGCGACACTTGAAGGTGCCAAGTGCCGTACTTGTCGCCGACTGAGAGGAGGAGTAGTCAGCGATGGTTGATGCAATCCACACACAGAGAGAGAGAGAGAGTCCAAGCGTACTTGAGGAGCTGGGAGAGCATGTCGGATACAGTACTGACCACATGACCGGCTCGCTCATGTCTGCATCGTGTCATCGACGTACATTCCATCATGTTCAGTCACCTCATCGACGATAGAGCGATGGCAGCGAGCGAGCGGAGGAACACGCACTCGAAACGATCTTGTTGGTAGTCAAGATCTCCGTGGTGTTGAACAAGAGAGAGATCGCGAACGTGGCAGGACTATCGAGGCCTGCTGTCACCGACACGGTGGCGCTCATCCACAACATCGGGTTCGTCACGTTGACGACCATCGATACGGCCGAGGTCGGTTGTGCGCTCGTGATGACGCTCGGAGCAGGCGAGTCCGAGAACGATGGAAGAACCACCGCCATCTGGATGTGTGCGGGCGCGTGAGTTGGTGAGCGAGGTGGTGAGAAAACCGTGATGTATGGGAGATCATATGCGAGGCGAGGCGTACGGCAGGGGAGGCGAGTAGCGCCAGTGTCGCCATCAGTCCAACAAGGCACATGATACTCTTGGAGTTGTTGTTGGTAGCCATCTCTACCTATCAAGCGTTGTGTCTCTATCTAAACAATATGCCCCCAACTCAACCGACTCACGATCAAACGAGATCTCTCTCGGTGTGTTTGTTCTCCTCACACAATACCCCAGCGCACAAGAATCCACAAGAGCCCACACACACCCCCACACACAAAGACGCGAGAGAGATACGCGAGCAACGAGGCAACGAAGCGAATGAACGAGAGTGAGAGCGAAGGAGAGGAAGACAAGAGCGAATGCGATCGCAGAGAGCCTTTCACCTCTTCTCTCTCGCTGAGGCCGAACGATCCATCCCTCCATTCATTCTTTCATTCGCTCGCTTGCTCGTGCATCATCATCATCATCATCTGCTCTCGCTCCTCTCGCTGGTAAATCAAGACTATTAGAGTGCTCGGTGGAACAGAATGGGTCCTTCGATATCACGTCCCGAGGATACAAGCGGCATGACTCAAGAGCAACACCACGTACGAACCCACACTCTCACTCGAGCCAATATCCACTCACTCGATGATACTAATCAATCCGTGGCTCTCTCGCTCGCTCGCTCTCTGTGGATAACAGGTCTTCAAGAAGCTCAAGAAGGCTCTCGAATCCGCTGATTCGAGTTCCATCTCCGTCTCGGCGGCGTCTCGATCGTCTTCGTCCGATGCGAGCGGCACCGATGAGGCATCGCTACAAGCGCGCGCCAAGTTCCTCACGAACGCCGTAGCTCTATGCGAGCATTTGACCAACAACCGCTGGGTACCGTGAGCGCAATCACCTCGCAACACAACACGACGTGAATACTGACTCGAGTGCGTCGCTAGAAAACCGAAGGAACAGAAGATCTACCGAATGACGCCATCTTCGACGCCGACGACAGCAGCGCCGCGAGCGACTTGATGCGAGTGCGCTTGATCGTGTCGACCTCCTCGAACGTGCCAGACGTGCTTCTACGCGCGGCATCGTTTGTGGCGCGACCTGAATACGGCATCGTACACACGGGCTTGATCCTGGGCAACACGCTCATCGACTGGCTCGGCAACTCGTTGTGCTCTCCGCGCAAGGTCTCGAGTCGTCGCGCTATGATGGTCATCAATCTCGGCTCGCTCGACATGAGCCTCAGCGAGACCAAGGACCGCTTGATGCGAGTACGACGACCCTGACCACCTCTCTTTGTGTGTGACGTATCACTCACTGGTGGCGATCCTC
>Ga0209914_1003370_pt1:10000-11319 | contig 11319 bp, 7 predicted proteins | sample ThiBiot_500_plan_FD_183949 | JGI IMG/M metagenome (GOLD analysis project Ga0209914, IMG submission 183949) | Wastewater bioreactor microbial communities from Cape Town, South Africa - Thiocy_cont_500_plan (SPAdes) | ecosystem: Engineered > Bioreactor > Thiocyanate-remediating >...
TCCAAACAGCGACTCGTGAAAGCCAACGGATCGTTCGCAAATGCGGCCGGCATTTGTATGGAGAGCCCCAGACCGACCATTTAAGCCCTATGAGGAGGGTTATATGGATGACCATATTCCCGCAGGAACCAGAGGATACATGTTACAAATGGATTGTGTAAAACGTAATTCCACACGGAAATGCTGCAAACAGCAACGTCTAGATGTCAATGGTTCTCCTGTAACATGGAAGTTTGCGATCTCCATACAAATTTTTGTATGGTGATTTTCGGGAGCCGCGGCCGTGTGGGGGCGGGTCTGAGTGAATACAGGCGCAGCTGCCATCAATCGATAGCGCTTGTTGTCTTCAACATTCTGCAATCCTCAGCGCCCCCCTTTTGACTTCTCGTTATTGCACCAGAACGCTTCAAAAAAATTTCTGAAAAATTTTGTTAGGAGAGGCCTGTTTTTCAGCTTTGAAGCCGTTTTGGGCGCGATCCACAAGGAGTTGACCAGTCAACCTTACATATCCCGCGTTCCAAATTGTATTTCGCGTCGAAATGTAGCAAACAGCGAGCTGTAGTTCCTGGTGGTTCGCAAGCAATCGTGCAAAAACCAAACTTTTCCTCACTACGCTGAGCGACGAGGGTTATATGGATCACCATGTTCCCGCAGGAACCAGGGGCACTTTCTTAGAGATGTCAGACGTAAAATGTAATTCTGCACCAGAATGTTCCAAACAGCGACTCGTGAAAGCCAACGGATCGTTCGCAAATGCGGCCGGCATTTGTATGGAGAGCCCCAGACCGACCATTTAAGCCCTATGAGGAGGGTTATATAGATGACCATATTCCCGTAAGAACCAGAAGTCGCATGTATGAGAGAAGTTGCTGGAAATAGTGTTCTGAGCAAGAATGCTCCAAACAGCGAGCCGTGAGTCCTAGAGGAAAATTTTCAACATGAGAGTTAGTCAGAAAAAAATAATTTCTGCCTAACAAATTTTAGCATGAGGAGGGTTATATGGATCACCATGACCCCGTGAGAACCAGAAGTCGCATGTATGAGAGAAGTTGCTGGAAATAGTGTTCTGAGCAAGAATGCTCCAAACAGCGAGCCGTGAGTCCTAGAGGAAAATTTTCAACATGAGAGTTAGTCAGAAAAAAATAATTTCTGCCTAACAAATTTTAGCATGAGGAGGGTTATATGGATCACCATGACCCCGTGAGAACCAGAAGTCGCATGTATGAGAGAAGTTGCTGGAAATAGTGTTCTGAGCAAGAATGCTCCAAACAGCGAGCCGTGAGTCCTAGAGGAAAATTTTCAACATGAGAGTTAGTCAG
>Ga0209914_1003372_pt1 | contig 11311 bp, 9 predicted proteins | sample ThiBiot_500_plan_FD_183949 | JGI IMG/M metagenome (GOLD analysis project Ga0209914, IMG submission 183949) | Wastewater bioreactor microbial communities from Cape Town, South Africa - Thiocy_cont_500_plan (SPAdes) | ecosystem: Engineered > Bioreactor > Thiocyanate-remediating > Anaerobic-Aerobic ...
ACAAATAGCACTATTGAATTATATGGATACATTTATGAAAACGAGTTTGATCCATCATATCCAAACGAAAATTTACTTAAACAAAGCGATTATTTACTTACGCAAGGCAATTTTGTACTTACACAAAACAGGTTCAATGATGGTAAATTCTATTTTCAAGTTAAAAACTATCTTAAAGTAGAGACAGTATACATTTTGGTTGTGACAACATTAGATCCCAATGCGATAGGATCTTTTGCAATACTTATTACTGGTCCAAATAATATCACTCTCAATCGAATCAGTAAGTGCGAGTTTTTTTTTCGCATAACAATCAAAATAAATTTATTCTTTAGATAAGAAACAGAGCAATTGTATTGTTGGTGATCAATGTAATTTGTATACAAAAGGTATTGGTTTAACTATTAACGATATTTTACGTAATCAAATCCAACCAAATACATCGTTTGGTAATCAATCAGCCTTGGTACAATCAGCTGCTGGTATTACCATGATTATGTTTATCATTGGTTTTATCAATGGTATTTTCTCTTTGATAACTTTTCGAAATAAAGAATTAAGAAAAGTTGGCTGTGTACTATACCTACTAGCATCTTCAATTACATCTTTACTAACAATCACTATGCTTACAATTAAATTCTGGTTTGTTGTTCTGATTCAATTGTATTCGACAGTTAACACATCGATTCTTCGAACAGACTGTGTATTTCTTGGTCCTGTACTAAAACTGTGTTTGTATTTGGATGGTTGGTTAAATGCTTGTGTTGCCATTGAACGAGCTGTCAACGTATCAAAGGGAGTGAATTTTGATCAAAATTTGAGTAAACGTGTAGCTCGATGGATCATTTTGATCCTATTAATTCTTATTATGGGTAGTATTGTTCATGAACCAATACATCACGATCTATTTGAATATACAATTCAAAAGCATAAGCCAATGAACAATTATTTAACTGTCAATATGTCAATGGCAAACGATACAAATGCGGAATATGAAAATGAATATCATGTATTATGTGTTATTCGATATTCTCGTTCCGTTCAAATTTACAATACAATTACTTTATTTATTCATCTGCTAGTGCCATTTCTCGCAAATCTTTGCTCTGCTTTATTTATCATTTTTGGTACAGCTCGACGACGATCAGCAGCACAAAAAAATGAAACATTCAAAGAAATTGTTCGTAAACAAATGAGTGAACATAAACAATTGTTGATTAGTCCTTTTATTCTGCTTATATTGGCTATGCCTCGATTGATCGTATCATTGGCATCAGGATGTGTGGATCCATCTCAAAATCATTGGCTATATCTTTGTGCTTATTTCGTTTCTTTTACACCACCAATGCTTATCTTTACTGTATTTGTTCTACCTTCAGAACTCTATTCAAAAACATTTAAAGAATCAATGACACAATGCCGTATTTGTAAATAATTAGCAGAAAAACAGTGTTTAAGTTAATGAAGTAGGCGCCGGTGCATTTTTCATATACTAACTTTCTTCGGATTTTTCCAAATCTTGTTCTCGTTTCCATTCAGCCCATTCAAAACTCGATAAATCATCTGGTTCTTTTTCTTGTTGTTTAATCCAATGTTTTCTCTGTGCAAATTCCAGTAAGAGAAAAAATCCAACTAACAATCCATATGCAACAGTAAATCGCCATCCATCGTCCGTTTTTTTAATTAAAATTCCTACACTATCAGCATTAATTAAACCAAAGAATGAAAATAATCCAGCTAACAAACACCAACATGTCGCTCTTAAAAATTTTCGATCAATCATATACATAAGAATAGCTGTGAGAAAAACGGATTGTAATAATGCTCCACCAGCAAAATTAACTAAACCAGGATATGAAAATCCTTTTATTAAAGAACTAACATTGAATGCAAATTGTACATTAGGTAGAGTGAAATTTGAATAAGCATCTGCAACACCATTTACAATAGTACCTTGAGCCCAATTAGATACAATCGACATTATACCTAAGAGAAAAGCTGGATAATGACGTTGCGGAGTAATAGCTAAAGTATCAACACAAATAACTAAACCGATAAAAATCTATGTCAAGAAAAGAGAGTAGAGTTCTTTTCATTAGAAAAGTATTTTGAACCTACGATAAGTGGATTAATAGCAACGACAGCAATCAATGACATTATCAATCCACTAATGCCAAAAAAACATAAAGGAAGATAACTAATTCCATGAACAACTGAATAACCATATTTAGCTCCCATTTTTTTCATAGCTGGTTGTCCAATATAAGCTATAGAGAATAACTTAAGTAATTATATATATATCCTTCTCTATGAAATTTCAATACCAGTCATACTAAGCATTGAACCAAAAAGAGTGGCAATTATTGTACCGATTCCATCGACAAACATCGATTCTTTTGTTGGATAAAAATCTCCAGCACGTTTAGCAGATTCAACACATTGAATTGTTCCAATAGCAATTGAAATAGCTGTTGAAATAGTTGTTGATAGATAAAGTCGAATGGTATCACTATGAACAAACATTTGTTTGATCGGAAAAACTGGAGCATATCCTTTGACAATATGAATGGATTTGTCAACATCTGATATTTGATTTAATGATGTTGTCCAACCAAGAACTGTACCAACTATTAAAGCAACAAGTGCAATAGGAACAGGACCATATGTAACTAGAAAAGTTCGATATAGAATAGAATAGAAGCAAAATGATTACCTCCACCAAAATATCCTAACATAACAACAGCAAATGGAATAAATGCAACCATTGGTACTTCAGCTATCGGTAAATATTCATTCAATGCTAAAATAACAAATCCAATACCAGATATTGATGATAATAATGCTACACTTGGTGTATTCTTTCGAATAAATTCTCCAAATAAACAAAGTGATAATAAAACAATACCAGTAAAAAAATTACTTGCTAAAGCAACATACCAAGCTAATTCTTGACAGTAACTTTTTTCATGCGATGATAAACAAGTATGATACGTTGGTAAAATAATCACATAAATAAAAGCAAATGCACCTGGCGTACAAATACCATATGGCATTGCACATACATCACTACGTTGTTCTTTGTAAGCTAATTTACGGGCCATATAAGCATAATAGAAATTGCCCCATAACATGGCTAAGCCTGTTCCAGGTACTATTCGTCCATAAACGATTTCATCGCCTAAAACCGGTTGTAAACTTAGAATAACTACTAATAATGTTGATATCGTATTGATAAATAATGCAATAAAACCATCGATATCACCACGTACAAAAAAAGGATACTTAGAATTAGGTCGAAAAGCATTGATCCATTCACGTGGATTGCATGTAAACAATTGTTTGATTTCATTTTTTATTATTTGTGAGGTCATTTTTGTTGTTGTTACTTATTTCATTTGCTTTTATCATAAGATATGATGACTATGCACATGTAAACTTTAGGCGACATCTCAATGACGAAGCAGTCATTTTTATTCGTCTTAATTGTAGCAACCGACCAATAAAAATTACGATTTTCACAAAAAAAGCCAGGATCCTTTGTACTTCGGAATGATCCCATACCATTCAGTTCATTAGCTTCGAATAATCGGTTTTCTTTTTCCGATGAGATTTGTTGCTGATAGGTGAGAGCACGAAGAGCATGATCAAGTGCCTCTTTCGAATGTGCGGAGTTTCAGTATAATCGAGCAAGACTCTGATGACATACCAAGATGACACGAAGAATATACGGATGATTTTCGGCAAGAATTTTACTGAGTTTTTGAAAATGTTCCTCGATGAGTGCGTTAACTTTTGATGTTTGATTCATCTTTGTATAAACACACAAGACAGAATTGAGATATATAATCAGCAGTGGATGATCCAAAGGTAGAATTTCTTCACTCCAGTTCAGCTGACGACGAAACAGCTTAATAGCTAAAGAAAGATTGTTCGAAGTTTCATGAATAGTGCTCCAATATCATCATACAAATAATAATAACTTAAACATTGAAACAGATGCGATGCTTTTCGACCGGAAACAATAACTAGTAGATTTTTTCCAGTGTACTTGACATGATTGATTTTTGATATGACATCAGTAAGATCCGATTCAATCTCGAGAGTAGAAATGAGATCGCGAAGGAGCAGTTGGGTTTGATGATTATCTTCAGAATATTCTCTGATATTGTCATCGATTCACAACAACGAAAAATCAGCATTATTGATGGCAAACGAGTTTGAAATGGAACGTCGTGCACTTTGTACCCTAATAATCAAGAGAAGAAAATGAAAAAAGACGAGAAACAACTACAGAAGGTGAACATATACGTACTTGTAGATTGTCATATGACATAACAACAGAATCATGAATAATTCTTTGATGATAAACATGTGTGATGCGAGAAATAATAAAATCTAAAATTGAAAAAAGTTATTTATAGTGAAGTTAGCATTAGATTCGAGTTTTTCTATTCTGTCGACGCCTGTTCACAAATCCTCATTATACTCGTGTGAGACAAGCGACGTTTTCTCTCGATCATCGTTCGCTTTTGCAATTTGTCCGTGATTGATATGACAAAGTCTACAAGATAGTTTTTGTATATTTTAAGTTGATTGATTGTAGCATCTGGATTCAATAGTATTGTCAGTTGTCACCTTGTCTTCGGATGATAGCTTCTCAAATTCTTTCTTCTTGTTCATCATCTGCTATCATTCGAGTATAATCTGTTCGCGTGATCACTGATGTCTATCCGAATTAACCTGAGCCTTTGTCTTTAACGGTAATCAATACAATATTGACCATTTGTCGTATTTTCGGTATTCTAGTTGATCCGCCGACTAAAATGATTTCATCAATGTCAGATTTCTTCATATTCGCATTTTCGAGAACTTTTTCTACAGGTTTCAATGTTGACTGAAATAAATCCATATTGAGCTCTTGAAATTTTGTACGTGTCAACTTTTGTTTAGCTTTTTCAGCCTCACGGCGAAATTTTTCTAGAGCACGAGGATCATTTCGCACATTTTTACTTGTTTTCTTCTCGAACAATTCAATGAAATGTCCCATAATACGTAGATCGAAATCCTCACCAGATGTATATCACCATTATCGATTTCTAAAAGCAAAACATAAAATATTCCGCCACCTAATTAAATCGAAGACAAGCACATGGTGCTCATTCCTTTTATCTTTCCAACATGTTTCTCCTATTATAAGATGAATAAATAATTGTTTTTATTCAATATAGTGCTAAGTTACAGCAATCTCACGCATTTTACCAAGTAGTATTGTTGAAATTTGTTCTGGTGTAAATAATTTCTCACTAGACTCAGGAATAGTGCGTTTTGTTCGTTGGTCAATGTTTGTCAGCTTTTATTTTATTTCTGTGAAGAATTCATAAAAATCTAACCATTCTTTTTAGTATTATAAAGCAATGTAAATCTTGCGCAACCTTCAAAGAAAGAAACCGAGCGAAAAACAATTAGTTATATTTTTTTTTCGTCTCTCGTGACAACACATTTACTCACCTACAGAGAGAAAAGAAGGAGGATCGATAAGAAGAAAACCGATTCTAATAAAAAACTGAATTTTTAAGTTAACATAAATTGAACACTAAATTCGTTTTCTTGGATTACTCTCAATATAATTTCATGGTGAGAACAGGCTTAAGCTGCATGATCGAATGTAAACGTCAACGCATTAATATAAACATTACCTATTAATTTCAAGTTACATGTTGTACAACAGCTTGTATTTCGTCAATAACATTCGTCCAATAGGAAAAATTCGCGTTTTGTTCTTGAGTTTGATGACAGAGAAATAGACGATCAATATTACAACTATGAATTATAATTTCGAAATATCTTCACATCGTATATACTTGCGTTTCAACAGCTAAACGAAAGAAAAGCTGTGCTGAAACTGAGTATTAATCAGCATATTTATGCGTCATAAAAAATATGATGAGTAATCCAGAGTAAAATCGTTTCTGACGTCATAATAAACGAGAAAAGAATTCATAAGATCTCAACGTCAAATAAAACTTTTTTACAATCGTATTTGCCCAAGATTGTTATTACTTCTCGGTAGTTATGACCAAGGAGATAACAACCGCAATGCAATGATTCATTTTGAGTTATTTAGTGATTCGAATCAGATGTTTCCCTCCTGTATAACATTCAATATGTTTTTCTGCTTCACTGCATCAACCTATTTCTCGATTCATCAAAGAGTAAACCTCCATTTTTCTTTATTTAGTATTGCACCTCCTACGAAAAACGGAAGAAAAAAAAGTAACGTTTAATCATGTGCATACACGTATATATACAGGAAAAAAACAAAAAAAAAGCCCATTTTTCGTATTTTTATTTTAAACACAAGACGACGTATGACTAATAATTATTCAAATTCAAATGGCTCTAACATTCGTCGCTTTCATAATGTCATCAACGACTGCAATGTTTACATATTAGTTTGGCTTGAAGACAACGATAATAATGCGAATGAGAAAGCTATTGAAATGCAAGAACAATTGAAACAAACTATCAATCAAATAAAAGTTTTCAATGATCCAGATGAATGTGTTGATTTTTTGACTGATTTAACTAACCAAAAGGTAATATTTGTAATTTCGACGAAACTAAGACGTATTGTCGTTCCTGCGGTACATGACTTTCCGCAACTAAAATCTGTCTATATTTACAATTTCGACAACAACAATATAACTGAATGTTACACAAATGAAAATGAAAAAGTAAAGTTCATCAATATGATATTTGCATATAATACTTTGTATCTTCTTTCAGGTAAGAGGAGTCTATATACGATCAAATGACTTAATCACAGCACTTTCAACAGAACAACGAATCGATTCTGATACACTTGTAGTGAACATCTATAGCACACAAAATACTGGAAATCTGTCAGAAGAAAGAGATTCGAAAAATGCTCTGTTTATGTACTTTCAAATATTGATTGATATTTTACTACAAATGACAAATGATCAGAATTTAAGGGCGAAACAAGAGTTGATCGATCATTTCAAGCGAATTTACAACGAAAATGAAGTTCAACAAAAATTGATTCAAGAATTTGAAAATGATTATCAACCAGAAAAGGCAATTTGGTGGTATACTCGTCCGACTTTCCTCTATAATACACTCAATAAAGCTCTTCGTGAATCTGATTATGAAGTTCTTCGGGCTCTTCGCTTCTTCATTAACGATCTATATCGACAACTAAGATATGTCTATGAAAAATTTTTAGACGTACAAAATACTAATAATGATCCCGTCTTAAAAGTGTATCGTGGTCAGAGTATATCTATTGATGATCTTCGTTATATTCGCGAAAATATTGGACAATATATATCGATACAAAATTTTCTAAGCACAAGTATCGATCGACATGTTGGTCTCTTTTTTTCCCATGCAAGTGAAATTTCTCCCAATACAACACGTATACTATTCCAATTTAATATTGATACTCGTATGATGAATACGAAACCATATGGTAATATCACAAGTTTATCATATTTTCCCGATGAACAAGAAGTAATGATCATGTTAGGTTCTATCTTTAGAATAGAACAAGTAGACTATGATGAATGTGAACAAACTTGGATTGCTATTCTTTGTCTTTGTACTGAAGATGACTATGCATTGAAAGAATTAATGAAACAAATGAAAGAAGAAACTGATGGAGGAATTACATCATTAGGTTGGCTACTATACAATCAAGGAGAATATGAAAAAGCAACGAATTATTTCGAACAGTTATTATTAGAGTCAACGATTGATGACTTCGATCGAGGAGGATGTTATCGAGGACTTGGAGCTGTTCAGATAGCACTTCAAAACTATGACGAAGCGTTAGAAAATTTTCAAAAAGAACTTGACTTATTATCTGAAGATGATGACGAAGAGAACATTGCAGAAACTTACGCGAAAATTGGAGAAGTATATTTTTTCAAGAAAGATTACGAACTAGCTCTTTTATATGAACAACGAGCACATGATATTTTCCTACGTTTAAACAGTCTCGAACTGTCTGATGTTCATCGTACAATCGGTAATATTTATCATGCCAAACAACAGTTCAACTTAGCACTTGAGTACTATGAAAAAGCACTCGAAGTCGACTATCAACATCAACCTGAAAATCATTACAATTTTGGAATTACATATGAGTGTATAGGTTCAAATTATCATAATAGTGAAAACTATGAAAAAGCTATGGAATATTTTCTCAAAGCTCATGCAAATTACTTAAAATCATTACCACCTAAGCATTCACGTATTTTGACTTTGAAAACAAGTATTAATCAAACAAAAACTTTGATGTAATCGATTATAGTTATGAGTGAACAATTTGAATTTTATTAATTAGTTTTTGTGGAATAGGATGACTGCTCATTAAACAAAGAATTTTATGACCAATAGTTCGTTTCATAATTAAGATAATTTTCATATCATTAGGATCAGTAAGATAATATACATCAATAAAGATATTGACTTCGTTGATGACATTTTGAGGAATACGTGCATTGTTCATGACAGACAGCATCAAATCATTCTGTTTTCAAGGTTCTATTCATAGTGTATTTTTTTCTTCTTTATTGCATGTCTTTGAATGTAAAACAGTAAAACAACATTTTCATAGAATAAAAAATATATTATCTAGCTTCGAAATAAACGATTGTTTTATTATTAAAAACAAGTACTAAAGGTCATTATATAATTATATTTTATTTCAAATCAAATGCTAGAAATAATTCTATTGTACCTCGATCATTTCCACCTGATACTATCGGCGGTATTTGCAAAAAAGATTCTGATATTCGTTTTTTTCTATTCACTTTGTTGACAGCACAAATATGCGATTTCTTCCCGGTCTGTGTTTGTTTTAAATTGTTCTTTAGAGAGTCTGTCGATCTATTAGTATAATAGCGGATTGAAAATATGGCATCAGATGCTTGTCAAACAAAGATTAAATCGCAATAGAGTTTTCCTGAAATTAATTTAACACATTTTGCAACAAATTCATCCGTTTAGACGAAGAAAAGAACATTCATTATGAAAACGGTAATTTTCTTACGCGCAACGCTCATCATTTCAAAATTGAAGTCTCACAAAAAAATCTGATATTTTTATTAATATTTCGCAAGCACACTACGGCTATTAGAACGAGATATCTCATCAAGATTATCTATTCATACAAAAAAATCTGCTCTAAAATAAAATTCTATGACATATGCATAAAAAACAAATTGAATATCATTTTATCAAGTCCGGAACAACGTTAAACACATTGACATGAGTTACACCTACAGATAGATAAATTTCTGCAAAGAAATAGACTTCGATTTTATAATCATTTTCTTCACAGAAAATGTTCGCAAAGAACTATTTGTTCTTGTTTCTTCTTCTACGTTTCATTGTTGCAATACCGCAGATAAATCTTTATTATACAAATTCAATTAACAACAATGGCAAAGTATTACAGCATAATTGTTTACGTATTTCTGCCGATAAAGAAGCAACAAATGAGCGACAAGTCGTTTATTATTGTATGGATGATTTATTACCAACAAATAATAATATTGAAGATAATAATTTCTCTACAAAATTAACTTTTGAAGATCTTTCAAAACGGAATATAACAAGTGGCCAATTATATTTTTGGTCAATACCTATTGATATTATTGAACGTTATGAAATTTATTTAACAAAAGATGTATCACTTGGAAAACAAATGATTTATAATTGTACATGGCCAAGATTTGGTCCTCAATGTCAATATGATTTACCCTACTATGATGATTCAAATTTATCTTTATCTGAAATGATTGCTAGTTTTACGCATGTTCATGAATACAAACAAACCAAATTTACTTGTTATATTCATTTGGAATGTGATCGTGGTACAATAACTACTGTATGTTTAGACTGGAGTGAAATATGTGATGGAAAAATTGATTGTCTTAATAATGGATTGGATGAAAAAGATTGTTGGAAACTCGAAGTAAATGAATGTGAAAATAATGAATTTCGATGTTTCAACGGACAATGCATACCAAAAATATTTTCTCGAGATCGATCTTCGATCGATGATTGTATGGATGGTAGTGATGAAAGATATATTTATGACACAGACAATACATATCCGTCTTACAATGAACAACCATCATTCGGATTGGACGATATCGTATGTAAACTAGGACCTTTTACTAGCTCTTGTATCAAAAGTCGCGCTATCGCCATAATGGAATCAATTTATTTGAATAAAAATTACTTTCAATCGGAAAATTGTTGGTTAGCATATAAACATTTATGGGGATTCGTGGATTTGACAAAGTTTTGTGAAGGCGATGCATGCAAAGACATAATTGATAAAGAATGTGCAGATATGATCTATTTTCCAAGTGTTATTGGTTTAAATATTTATTTCGGTTTTAATAAAACTACTCTCAATACAATAGACTACGATTCGTTCTATCGAAAACAATTTTACATATGTTCGAACAACATTCCTTACGGTCATGATTTTCGTTCTACCTATGACTTCTCATTTCTCAACAACATGACCTGTTTTAGTTTTCATTTCTACTGTATCAAAAACGTTGGCTGGCTCTTTGTTTATCCTTACCCATCCTGTTTTAAATCGCTTGTCAATAATCTGGGTCGATTTTATACAAATTCAAACTATACTGATGAGATGTGCAATCGAACGAATATGTATCGATGTGAAAATTCCGAAAAATGTATTTCACTCTACCGTCTTCATGATGGTGCATTGGACTGTCCCGATGAAGACGATGAACTTATCAATGCTTCGAATTCTCATCATATAATGGCACATTTTCAAAAATATTATTTTCAATGTCAAACTCCAAACAATACTTTTATTCATCCCACTTTTTATCGAGATGGTTACTGTGATTGTAAAGAAATTGAAGACAAATTATGTGATGATGAAATCGTACCTGTTCGGTATCTAAAAAGAAATATAACATTTCAACATATTTGTGATGGATTTGAAGATATAAAACCGATAATTATTGATGGACGAAGTGAAACGGATGAAACCGAATGTGAAAATTGGTCGTGTGTCAATTTTAATACTTATTGTGATGGTACATGGAATTGTCCTAAAGGTATAGATGAAGTCGCTTGTAACTCTTCAACAATACTAAATTGTTCGGAAAACTCTCATCTATGTTTTTCACCAACTACATATGAGTTTATATGTTTACCTATTGCAAAAGCAGATGATGGTTATCTCGATTGTGTTGGGGGCACTGACGAACATTTCAGATGTTTGCGTGGTGGT
>Ga0209914_1003381_pt1 | contig 11277 bp, 10 predicted proteins | sample ThiBiot_500_plan_FD_183949 | JGI IMG/M metagenome (GOLD analysis project Ga0209914, IMG submission 183949) | Wastewater bioreactor microbial communities from Cape Town, South Africa - Thiocy_cont_500_plan (SPAdes) | ecosystem: Engineered > Bioreactor > Thiocyanate-remediating > Anaerobic-Aerobic...
TCGAATGTATTTGATTTGTGAATCGAACGTTTGTAATCTTCGACTTTAAATCGACTATTTCGTTTTCGAATGATTTCTGAAAGACCTCGTTGTTTTTCAATGGGAATATGTATGGATCGAGTTGTTGTCGATGTCGACGAATCATTGTTATCATCGAGACTGTGATGCATTTTTTCGAGAGAAGATTTTAATGGGCGTGTGAATGTTGGCGGTGAAATGTTGATTTTTGTCGATTCAGTTTGTACATCAAGTGAACGAAAACGTTCCAATGGTTTCGATGTTATTGTTGACTTTTCATTTTGAGATGAAAGCTTTGTTTGTATTTTAACTAGAGAATAGAAAAGAAGAAGAAATCATTTTGTGATTAGAACCTTCGAAAAGTAATTTCGTTTTTACCATTCGTAGTAGGTTCGGCAATAAACAATTCTCGATTTTGTACGGGTTCGTTTTCGTACGGACTACTCCAGCCTGCGTAAATTTTTGACGGCATATCTATAGACAATAAAAAAAAACGGATTTTTTTTCGGGTATGCGTGGGTATGTTGCTAATAATAAGAAGGAAGGAAAAAAATCAACGATGCCTATATGCTAGATACTAATTTGTGTCCGGCATATGCATGTTTTATGATTGTATGTCGTTGTTGAGTATTTTTGACAGGAGAACGAGAGAGAGAGAGAGAGAAAAAAGAATCGGGGGGTCACCAACATTGACAGACATTCTCAAAATAGTTAAATTAGTTGATGCTCTTGTGAATGAATTCATGTGAATGAGGTCGACAAATGACACACTCGACGCACGAAAGGTTCAATGGTCGACATTCTTTCATTCATTCGTTCTTTCTTTTTTTTCTCACGTTTGTAGAAGATAAAAGACAATTGACAAAGACAAATGCAAATTATTCTTACTCTTATCATCATTGATTTGATCTTTATTTGTATTCAAATCATTGAGAGCATCATGAAATGTGTCTTCAATTGGAGGCGTAGAATAGAAATCATCGGACTTTTCATAATTTAAACTACGTTGTTTAATGATCGGCGTACGAGATGTTCGAGCATAAAATTGTGTTTCATTAAATGTTCGTTCCGATGCTCGCTGTTGTTGTTTTTGTTCTTGCTGCATGAGATATCGTTCGTCTCGTTTACTATTTGTTGATTTAGATAATGATGACAACTGTGTAGAAGGATTTGTTTCGAACATCATATCGTCTTGATCAATTGTAGTTTCATTCTTCCGAATCGAATTTGTAATTCCTGTACTTGTACCACTGTGACCAATATCGTGTATGGATATAGCTCGTGTAAGATTATATTGATCTCTTTCGACTGACGAAGAATCTAGACGAAGAAAAATCGTAGAACGTATATCCAACCAAATAATAGAACAACAGTTGATGTCGCAATAGCAACGTTGAAGAATATAGGAGATGACAACAGACTCTCTCTCTCTGTCTCTCGATTATACAGAGAAAAGAACTAGGCCCGGGCCAGAAGGGCTAGATATAATAACGTAAATAAGGCTATACGAATATCCATAGAAGGAAGAGAATAATCTTCAAGTACAAAAGTCGACAGAGAAATAACGTCAACGAAAATATAAAGAGAGAAAATCCACTAAGCATTATAACGATATCTATTACTATATGCACTATTAACAGATAGATAAAGAAACCAAAATCGGCTTTACTACTCATTCATCTACGTGTGTTGGCGCGTACATTTGTCAAAAAAGTTATTTTTATTTATTAAGAAGAAGAAGAATCAGTGCATCGCGTTCGGTATCTTCTTCGCACATTAATTTCTGGCAACTAAATTTATGTTGTCATCCGAAAGACAAATAGCTTATTTTAAATAAGGTCGTAATGACCTTTTCGGTTTCTTTATTTCGATAGATCGAATGTGAAATTTGTACTCTTCCAGATGTCTAATCAAAATTTAATGATAATTATCATCATTGAAGTCAAGGCAAGTTTGGACTTAATCTATTCGTTTTTTTTTCTTTTTCTATTATTTTTTCCTAATAGAAAATTTCCATTTTCAGTAAGATCATCAATCTTCGATTTTCGATGCAATTATATTGCTTGTATTAGTTTTGTCTTGTAACTAATGGCTCTGTCTATTTGTCACATATGATTATGACAAAATGTATAAAAATATACTAGAATTTACATTCCTAACAGGAGAAATAAATACCAACGGAATGACAAACGAAGACATGCACATATATATATATGTATATATAACTAAACAGATGAATCGCTTGTTGAGATAACACTCAGAGATGGATGCCCTTTATTGGTAAGACTGTTTATGTAGGTGGTCTTAACTAAATCTGATATTCATCTATTCCATCGCAAGTTCGTTTTATTTTTATGGCTCGTCGAAAGGCAAAAATCAATACGTACCAAGTAATGTTCGTTCGGAAAGTGCAACATTTTTGGAATTCGAACAAATCCTAAAGAAATTGAAAACAAAAATATTAGATTTATGGATTGATTTCATTTCTTAATCGAGACAAAAACAACAGTACTGAACGATTATTTATAATTATACTGAGATATCTCTTATTTTGATATTCATGGTATTATACATACCAAGCGCCCATGATAAATCGATTTTGCAAGTGTTGATCGTAGTTTTGTTTTCGATAATCAAAATAGATCGAAAGGAAATCTAGATTATGCACTATTATAGATGCATTTGTTGATTGGTTATTTCATTGAAGATATGCCAGTAGACCAAAGAAAAAAATCAATTATCTCTTAACTTAATTCGGACATCAGCAAAGCTCGACAATTGAACGTCAGACAAGACAAAAGAAAGTTATGAAAGAAAATATGAACGATGTATGCTATCAGTGATCCTACTTCTATTTTTCCTATGTGATTATATAAACCATATTATATATATAGAACGATGAGTGGTGAGATATAAAGATGAGAATGCGATAGGAAATAACAATGTATATGTACGACTACTGTACGTACGTATAGGGCATAGTTTTTTTTCGATAAATATGCATCACATGAATCTTTATGATGAAGACGGGTGTATGCAAACGTCATTCACACGTACATACATTAACCATTTTTTTCTTTCTTTCTTTCCCTTGTCAATATCTTAATATCTATGATTTTTCATGAGAAAACCTTGTGTATGCTCATATCATTGCACAAAATGGCTTATTGATCATGCTATCTTCACTTTAACGATATGAACATTAAATCAAAAATTTTCTATTAAGAAAGAATGGATATGCAAGGTTGTTCTTTCAATATCTTATTTGATATCTATTAATACAAGTCTGTATACAGACAATCAATTAACAAAATCAAAACGCATTGTGTTTATACTCAAGGTTCTTCTTTTTGTCATTTCAGATAAACCTAGTTAACTAATAAATTCTTCTTCGTCAATCGATATAAACTTAACAACAACAACGCATAGGACAAATCCTCGATTTTTCCTTTTTCTATTGTCATTTTTGTTTATGATTGACACGATCAATATGTAAGTATCGCTATCATTTACAAATAAATAATACACACGCACACAAAAGAATCTGTTGTGCATTTAAAGATCATTCGTTTGTTATTGATTGTCACATCATCAAATTAGACCGACAATACACGAAAAAAAAAACAAAACAAAAAAAATCAGAAAGAGAAAGCAGTAGAAGGAAATGAAGAATACATACTAAACTTTTTCTCATTGATTTGTCTTTTTTTGTTCAAAAATGTCGATGAAAATCAGAAAAGAAAAATATTCATACATAGTCAATAGAAAAGAAAGGAGCCAAAACCGTTTTCTGAAAGACTACAGAAATAACAATTGTAGAGAAAGAAAGAGAGAGAGAGAAAAAACGTACGAACAATACAAATTCTCTTTTTTTTTGTTTGCATCATTAACTGTGTACAAATAGAAGTCAGACCGAAATGATATTGATATACAAGCAAAACAAATATATAAAATTTTTTAAAAAAAAGAAGATATTTTGTATTGTGCAAGATGAAAACCTTTTGTATTTCATCGTCCGTGGATCCTACAAAATGTAGAACATTATCAATTGATTTGGTTCAATCAATTTCTAATTGACAGCAGCATATTCATATTTATCATATGAACAATACTTTAATGCGTGTCCAATCAAATACTGAACATGCTATTACAAGCATAAGATATAATCATCGATTTCAATTATAACACCAAACACACACGTATAAAAACACTAACATATTCGATAAATATGAATGATTATCATGCATACATGATGAAAAACAGAGGAAAACACGCACACGAAAACAAGTATTAATGCGCATTATAAGCAGATGAAACACGGCAGATGAAAAGCGATGCTATGGTGAGGGTAAACAAGGAGTATCAAATAGATCTGATTTTATGTCGATAAAATGCTTTATGTAGATATAGGTATATAGGTTTTAAAAACAATTAGGTATAAATATATGAATGCTGTCAGCTAGATTAATTAATTGGGGGACAAGGAGCGAAATCTGAAAATGAGTGACTTACTTTCTCGGTTTTGGTATTCCACATACGGAATCATCACTGTCATAATCAACACTAATCGGTCGTGATGTTTGTTTACGAAGTGAATTTCTTCCGTTTAAATTTGCTTTTTTATTATTATTAAAAGTCATTGAATCCAATGATTTATAACGTAATAAAGCAGCTCGATTAATACGTTCCATATTCGACATAGACGAGGACGATGATGATGAATTCGAGAGATTTCCATCTTGAGCTCCGATTAAATCTCGACTAATCGAACGTTGTTGTCGATTGAAATCATGATTATCTTGTGTTGTTGAATAGAATGAATTCTTCGACGATGGTGTTAGAGATGGTTCTTGATATAAATCAGCACTTTTCGAACGTTTCATTTGTTTGCGTCGTTGAAAACGACGACGAGGTTGTTGTGTCAAACTCATACGTTCATCGGGTCGGATCGGATGTTGTAATGATTGACTTTCAATAGTTGCTGCACGTACAAATCCACCATAAGGTTGTTGATGAACATAATTCGGTGGTGTATTAATTGTCATTGTCGATGTTGTGATTTCTTTGGGTCGATAATAATAAGAATTGGTTGAAGGAGTGTATTTGTTCGATTGTGAATTATTACCATTTGAATATTGTAATGATGTTGGATAAGTTGGCTAAATTTAAAAAAAAAACGGTTCGATTTTTGTATTTTTCGCGAAGAGATGTTATTCATTTTACTTGATTTGTAGATAATTGATGTTTAGGTGGTGACGTTGAATTTAGTCCTATTGAACAGCCATTATGCAATGAAGTATTATTTGGTGTACTAGGCAATCGATGTGTTGACATATTTGAAAGCGATTCTGATAATAAAACAGATGTTGTTGATGGAGGTGTTGTATAAGAAGATGAGTTCGATTTTGCTTTCGATTGAGAATAAGAAGGAGTTTTCGAATATTCTGGATTGGGTATGAGAAAATCTGATTGATGAACATTAGGATGACGTATTGTATTTCCCAATGAACCAACTGATGAAGATGTTGACGATGAATTCGTTGGCGTATTACCTGTACTATTCAAATGAATATGTGCTGTTGATGTTGGCTGTGCTGATTGATATAGTGGTCGAACCATATTTGTATTAATTGAATAGGGTTCAACTTTTGCTACATTTCGTAGACGTGTTGCTGGCATCGTTGATGTTAACTGATCGGTATCGTTCAAACGATGAAATCGATAGGCATCGTAGGAAAGTTCCGATGATGGCATTGTACTGTTGTTATTCAAACGATTAAGTGATTCAGTACTAAAATATAGATAAAGAAGTAAACAAATGTCGATCAATCATAATTAGTCTATCAACGATAGAAAATAACAATAAAAAAAAAGAAAAGATTAAATTATATAAGAAGTCTAATTATTTCTATCGATACGATTAGATCGATGCATATACGACAACTGACTCTGATTTCTTTTGATTTTGAGCGTACGGAATGTCAAATAAAACAAAAATAAATCCTTACTATGTAGAAACAACTCAAAGAGAAGAGAAGAGAAAAGTAATACATAGATGTGATCACACCCACAATCAGTCTATTGTGAATGAAAATGAAAAGAACATGAATATCTGTTTTTTATTTATTTTTGATTTTTGCCCTTTCCTTTCATTATCGTCTATGTCAAGAGAAACAAAAGAAAAGAAAAGATAAAGAATTATGATTTTGTTCATATATACAGAACAAGATCAGTTTTTTTTTGAAAGAAATGAAGACGAACAGAAAGAATAAAATAAATGTACTTCATCGCTTATCTTGTCTTTCTCTCTCTCTCTCTCTCTCTCGTTTATTTGTTCACGTTACTTTTCTCTTTCGTTCTTGACAATGAAATCTTCTCGGGGTCAGTTTTGATAACTTTTCAATATTTGTTTCTCTTCTCTCGATTTATCGATGCATTGTTAGTAAAGATGATTAAAAATCGATTTGAACATGTACTAACTCATAACTCATCGACAACAACAAAAAAAAGAAGTAACAATATTCGCCAATGGATTTCTCATTTGAAATGAATCAAAGGCATATGGTCATTTGATGTCAAGTACTCAATGCGTTTCAATATGTGCACATCGACATACACATAAATATATCACAAATACAAAGCACGACACGTACATATACATTTATATGTTGTTTAAATACGATGAAATAAGAGAGAGAGAATACGTAGATTAACAATACATGAGTGCAGAATGTTGAGACCGATTTATAGTTCTGTGTCAACTATTTCCAATAAAAAAGAAAACGAAGAAAAAAGGCAAACAACGAGTGAGAAATTAACCTTGTCTCTCATACGTTATTTTTTATTGTAACTAGTATAGTAAATGTGCCTGTGTATAAATCATGTCGATTGATTAATAGTTGTCATAGATGAATGTTCAAGTTCAAGAGAGATAGGATAGAATTTCAAAGACACTTCATTTTTCTTTTTTTTGCAGTCATGCAGTTCGATTGATGTCTATTTAAATTTATTATGTGTACGTGTAGCTAGAAGAGGCGAAGAAACAAAAAAAGAGAGAAAATTCTCAATTATCTTCCTCGTAGCCTAGAGGAATTTGCTATTTGAATTGGCAAATAGTTCTACATTTACTTTCAACACGGCACATGAGATTTTCTCCTTTTTTTTGCAATTTACTGCATGTATACAATGTAAGATGAGAATAGATTTATGCGTGGTCATTGGCACGATGTGTAACTTAATCAGTGAAAGTGTTGATAATGTTGAGAGAGAGAGAGAGAGAGAGAAAGCGAATTTACGAACTATTGCTGACAAATGATGAGTGATGTATGTATGTATTCTTTGAAATCACCAAACGATAATAATTGGCAATATCTCTGACAATGTCATTCATTTTAATAGCGTAGAAATACGACATGCACCAGAATCGACTGTCAATCAAGACGATACGAGAAATTACGCTTTTATTTTTCTTGTTTTTACTGATGCTGTATCTATTTTAGTATTCGATGATTAAAGAAAGATAACGATAACATACCTATCAAATGTTTTCTGACTTTTGAATATCGGACGTTTGAATAATGGTGATGGTGTTGGCACTGGTTGTTGTACAACTGTTGTTGGTTTTGTTAGATTAACATTTGGAATTGTACGTGTTTGAAAATCTGTTGGAGTTGCACTAGATAGTCGTTGACTTGGATTTGGTTCGACTGAATTCGTACGATCGATTCTTCTTGATGGTGTTGGTGATTTATCATGTGGCATTTTCGAAGCAAACATTTGTTTCAATTTATTAACAGTTGTATTCGGTGTCATAGGTGCTGAATTTTCATCGAAATCATCCATATCATTATCTTGATCATGTTGATTATTATTGAGTACCATGATACTCTTGCTACGGCCGAGTAATGGCCGATAAGATGATTTTGTTTTTGATTGATGATTTATTACTTTTGTTGAACTTGCATTATTATTGTTGATAGTGGTAGTAGTAGTAGTAGCAGGAGTTGTTGTTGTTGTTGTTGTTGTTGTTGGTATGATAGATGATGGAAGATCTTGTTGTAAACGTAGATCCCATTCTGATTTACTTATTGCTGCACAAACTCGTTTTGGTGCAGTTGTAATTAATGGTTGGTAATTGGTTTTATTGACATGAGAAATAGGTGGGGGAATATGTGATTCAATTTCAATGGTTAATGGTTCGGTTGGTTTTGTTTCGAGATTTAAATCTGTACGCGGTGGAGTATATTTAAGAATAGGTTGAGCAGAACTAGGTACATCTGATGATGTATCTTGTTCAGGCGCTGTTTTCTGTCTTTGAAGACGAGGTGTTGATGTTTGTTTAACTGTTCTGTTATTATCTTGTGTTGAATTCAAAGGACGTTGTGCAAGATATGAACATGATGTTGAAGAAATGCTTGATGGAAATAATGGTCTTGGTTTAGGAGATTCGGCATGAGATACACTTCGAGTATTTTCTAATGAACGTCGAGCTCTGATGCCAACAGAATCGGCAACTGTTGGATCATATCGACGAATTAAACGAAGAACATTTGAATCTGTCATTGTAGTTGCATTTGGATTGTAACCATCGCCACTACCCGAAGATGACGAAGGTATTTTTGTTGATTCATCATCATCATCATCATCATCCTGAAACATATATATACATAAATATGCAAATGTATTTCATAACCTTGAACTAGTTATTAGAATATGTATGCGTGTGTATGATTTATGTCGCATGATAGTCTGTCTTATACATAAGAAATGATTGGAATTGAGAAGTAGGGTAATACAAAACTCTTCCTACTCGACCAACGTGTTTCTCTTTTATTATTTTACACGACAAATAACTATGCGTCAATAGGCAACAGATATAGAGACAGAAAGAAAATGCACGAGAGTAAGAGATCGCAGGGAGAAATAGAGCAAGAAGAGAAGAGAGGGCAAGCGCGCTATAACCGTTCTCTGTATATATGTGTATGTATATGTACGTATATACAGATTGTTCTAATGATTAGACATATGCACAGCCAAGAGAATATACCATCAACAACTAGTAAAAGACAAGACATAAAGGCAAACTGCTATCTTTGTTATCCATTATCATTTTTTTCTGTTACTAACGCCTAGAATAAGTTAACCCGCTGAAAGGACACATATCGTCCCAACGTCCCTGAACTGTCGATCTTTTATGTTTACTACTGAATATTCAACTCTATTCAGTGAATACAATAGAAAATTAAGACAGAAAAAAAAGAAAAAAAAAACGAACAGCTTTCTTTGTCTCTCTCTCTCTGTTCTGCACTTACCGATAGGAAATGTAGTGGTTGAATTTGATTTCCTGCTTTTAAATTCAACAATGGTCTCAGTTTTTCAGATTGCTTGGGAATATAACGATAACCTTTGTGACTGTCAGTTAATGTATTGATAGTACTCGCACTGGTACTTGTCGAAATACTATTATTGCTATTATGATTAGATTTCTTTTTCTGTGTTTTTATCACTTGAATTGGTACAGAAACTGTTTTTACATTTGTCGATGTTGTTGCTGTTGTTGATGTAGCAGACGAAGAACAACACGATGAATATGATAATGATGATGGTATCACAGTACTAACAAGCATCGCAGGCTTGCTACTTGTTATATTGACAGGAATCGAGCGAAATAATGGCTTCTAGAATTATATCAAACATTTGGATAACGAAGCGACGTGCGCATACCAATGACATTTTTCTTTCTTATTAAAGTACATACCTGGCCAAAGGAAATTGTATTCATAGGCGAAGGAGATTTTTTCTTAATAATAACCATGGGTGATGATGATGATGAAACAGTGCTAAAACGTCGACGTCCATTAATAATTAATGGACGGAAATCCATTGATTTCACTTCGATATTCGATGATATCGATGGTTGAAGATGTTTTGAGTCCGTTCTATGATTTAAACGTGCATACGAGTCATCGTATGTAGACGAGTTAGTTGAAGCTGATGATGGTTTACGGGAAAGAGGCTTTTCATATGCATGATTAGTGACTGAACAGCGTACAGCTGGTTCTTGTACTGTCATTCGTGTAATTGTAAAACGTCGTTGTTCATCGACAGGTAAAGATTGTGTTTTTTTCATCGGTAATAAATTATTACAATCTGTTCGTGAATTTGATTGAAAGTATCGTGTCGAATTATCGTAGATATTATTTGATAGATCTTTTTTCGAATTATTTCTCATGATAAATTTCGATGATGTTTGTTGTTTAGGCGGAAAATTAATCATCAAATGATCATAGATTGCAGATGATGAATTCGATGTCGGGGACATGTTGATCGTGGGAATCTGTAAAAAAGAGAAAAAAAATGAAAAACTCAAAATCAGTGCAAATGAGAAACAGCACACGTAAAAGAAGGGAAGGAGCGTAAGAAGAGAAAAAAAAAGTGGTTACATTCGTCGACATCGTCTTTATTTGACTTTACTGATATTTAAAGTCATCATCACATCAGAAACGAAAAATAGAAGCGTAAAAAAGAAGAAAAAGAAAAAAAGAACGAGGATATATGTGTGTAGATGCACGTACGCATAAGCGTACTTTCCTTCGGGGAATAAGTTGTGCCAATATATATTAGTATCACTCTATTGTTAAACAATTCAATTGAATTTAAAAATTTTATCCGCTTAGATGACGAGGAGATGAATGAATGTTGTTATTTGCCTGTGAATACTTTCTCGCTTGCTTTTTTTTGTCATACATAGACGTCTATTTGTATCAAAGAAATGGCAATAGTCATCAGCAGACAAAATCTTTCACGTGAGAAAGGTAAAGTCATGAAGAACAAAAACGAGCCAAGAGCCACAAATTGAAAGACAATATAATGACACAGAGACGATAAAAGTGAAAAGAAAAGAGAGAGAGAGAGAGAGAGAGAGAAAGACCAGTCATACAAAATAAACATACATACATTGACGGTAAGAGGCTCTTTTAATCAAATTGAATCGATGAAAAATATTTAATCTATTCATTTCAACAAGAAACAATGGTAATAGATTGACTTCGTCTTTTTTTGTTATGTTATTGTTTTAGTTGATGATTTGTGATTATGTAAAATAATTCGAGAAAACGAACACAAGAGAATTTCTTCGGCAGCAAATTTTCAAAAGAGGATTAGTCGAATGATAGATTTACTTTTATGTACGACACAACCGATATGAATAGTAAAATGTTTAAAAGGAAGAGAAGAGGGGGGAGAAAGAGAGAGAGAGAG
>Ga0209914_1003384_pt1 | contig 11272 bp, 11 predicted proteins | sample ThiBiot_500_plan_FD_183949 | JGI IMG/M metagenome (GOLD analysis project Ga0209914, IMG submission 183949) | Wastewater bioreactor microbial communities from Cape Town, South Africa - Thiocy_cont_500_plan (SPAdes) | ecosystem: Engineered > Bioreactor > Thiocyanate-remediating > Anaerobic-Aerobic...
CAGCAGCAACAGTCCGCTGGCTGCCGCTCGCCCCACGCACCCTGCTCCTGCGCGCTGTCCCCCAATCCAATCCCATCCCAACCTCCCCCTCGCCATGGCCAGTGATCGTCGCAAGAAGCGTCTCTCGGTGGGCTGGGCGCTTGCCACCACGTCCGATGGCCGACACCACCACGACGAGGCGGCTGCTGCTCCTCCGCCGCCCGTGTTGACCGAGCAGAACGACGACGAGGAGGAGCGACGCCTGGCGCGCCAGCGCCGCCAATCGATCAACGCCGCCGCGAGTCCTCGTGTACGCCGCAAGTCGGTGCTCGCCTCGACGCTCTTCTCAGGCGCTGACGCCGAGGAAGAGGTCGAGAACACCAATGCCACAAGCAACCTGCCGCCGGCCGAGTTGGCGGCGCTGTATCAGAACTGCATCAAGCTCTCGGAGCAAGGCGTACGTCGCCAGCCACTACGCACTCGACCGCGCACGATCGTGACCTGCTCGCTAACGCAACGCACACGTGCACGGTGGCACAGAAAATCAACATCAAGAACACGTGGAGCCTGCCGCTGATCGAGGGCCTGGGCCGCGTGCTCGAGGTCGGACAGAACCTCGAGATGCCCGAGTCGCCGCCGGCCGCCGACGGCGACGAGAACTCCACCACGTCCAACAGCGCCGCGACGGCCCGCGTCGCCAAACAGCGCCTCGCCGCTCGCTCTGGCCGTCCGAACATTTGCAACTTCCAGGTGGCGAGCTGCACGCTCGAGGCGTCGGTCAAGATCTACTCGACACGCGTCGACAGCGTGCACAACGACGCCTACCGCGTCGTGAGCGGCCTGTCGCGCACGCAGGACGATGCGCATCTCGCCGGCGACGAGAAGGATCTCTCGGCGGCCGCCGTCGCCGCCAAGGAGCGCAAGGAGCGACGTGCCATGCGTACGCTCGATGCCAGCCACACGCTCGAGAGCAACCCGGCCAATCTCGAGATGAAGCAGACCGAGTTGGACTTTGATGTCGACCCGCTGTTCCACAAGAAGTCGGCCGAGTTCGATAAGGTTCGTCGGTGGCTGCTGTTGCTGCTACTGCTGTTGCTGCTGCTGTGTGCCTCTTGAATGGCTGCATCGTCTTGAGCATATCGGTCGGTGGCTGATCGAATGTGCTGCCATACGCGTACGCGACTCTGCTTCACAGGGAGGAGCTCGTGGATTGTTGCTCCATCAGCTGGGCACCAGCGATGGTTGCACGGTCGTGTTCGACTCGACCCAGACGCTCGATGGTGAGCCAGAGACGGCTCCTGTCTCGGAGGAGCAGGACGACGATCGAATGATCGAGCTCTCGTTCATTGATGGTACGTGCACACTTCCACGTGATGGATTCATATGCATCGGCTCCTTGCTTTGGATTCGTAACGCTAATAGGATCGCACGGGTATGATTGTGTGTGTGTGTGTAGCATGCCTCGATCGATCGTGGGAGGAGATTGCGTCGTTGGAGTTGTGTCCACCGCTGAGCGACTTTCAATTCAGCGGCTGGCAGGCCGATAAGGACCCGACGGGCCTCGAGTGCCTGAATCAAGAATCGCACGCTCGCGGCCGTGACTCGGACGCGCTCTCGCACTCGGCCTCGATTCCCACTCTGCCCGAGTTCAATGTCGAGATGGTTGAGGCCGACCTCGAGGATCTCGAGGGCTTTGATGGCGCCGATATTGGCGGTGGTGACTATGATCTCGGTGGCGACGATGGCGGCGACTTTGATGATGAGGGAGGAGCGCGCGTGCCTGGCGACGGCAACGACAACCTTCTCTTTGGCAACGCCGATGGCTTCTTTGGCGGTGGCGCCGCCGGTGCCGGCTCGAATTACGACGGTGCATTGTCGGGATTCCTGGCTGCGCCGATCGGTGGTGAGCTGGGCCGCAACGTCCTCACGTTGGACGTCATGGACCTCCTGCCCAAGGCTGATGCGCGTAACTGGACCGGAACGCACTGGAAGTTCTTCACGGCTGCCAAAGGTACCGTGTCCCTTCAACACTGAACACTCACACACTCGCTCGCTGCACTCTACCGATAGTAATCCCCTCGCCCCACACGACTCGTGGACCACAGCTGCACCTACTGCCTCGAAGGACTCGACCGAGACCGTGCGTAAGCGCAAGAAGAAGGACGACCAGCCGATCGACTTTGCTTCAGAGGATACCGCCGACTACAACACGCTGTTCTCCAAGCCGAAGCGTGGCACCACCCTGACTGCCACCAGTACGCACAAGAGACCTCTTGCGTGGCATGTACACGGCACTAACAACGCCGTGTTGAACACTCATTGTGTAGCGCTGAAGAAGCACGCCGCAGTTACTACGACGCTGCCCACCGATGTGCACTATGATGTCGTGAACTTGACTCGTTTGTTCTGCAAGCCCAATTGCAAGATTGCTGTACGTCAGCCAGCCGCACCGCAACCACTTTGCCTCTCGCTCGCGCCGACTGGATACTGACGACTGGATCGTTGCGTTCGTCACCATAGCGAGTGCGACAGACGCTCGCCGATGATACCACCGATAACGTCCAAACGTGGTATGACTACGACAATCCCAATGACAAGGCTCCCTTCGGTGCCGATGGTACGAGACGAGCTGCTCGCTGGCTCGGTCGGGCGCTCGCTGGTACTGACTGACTTTGCGCTGATTGGTAGGCGATATGGGCGAGGAGGAGAACGCCGGCGGTATCGATGATGGTGATATGGGTGGACTGATTGACTTTAACGCCGGAGACGACGATGACGACGGATTCGGAATGCTCGATGCAGGCGACGACGATTCGCGACCGGCAGCGCCTGCGGGCACGTCCGGTGCGGCGAGTGGCTTCGAGCTGATCGACGAGCCCGAACGACTCGAGGCTCTGTCGATCGGGTACGCCAAGGTCGCCAAGCTGGTGGACGTCAAGAAGCTCAAGCACAGTCTGTGGAACGAGCTGTGCGACGACGAGAGCGCCGACGGTTCGCAGGGCGCCAACAACAAGACGCCCAAGTCTGGTGCGACCGAGCACATGTCGACCACCAAGTCGTTCCAGGACGTGCTGCAAGCCCTGCCGCCGAGCCTTCCGCAGAAGCAACGCAAGGACATCTCGGTGCCGTACTGCTTCATTTGCTTGCTGCATCTCGCCAACGAGAAGGGTCTCGAGATCGTGGCCGATGGCAAGGATCTGCGCATCTCGCAGGTGTAAACAACAACAGCACAGCAGCTCGCACGCATCATGTCATTGGCTGGTGGATGGTGGTGGATGGTGGTTGTTGTTGTAATAGCCGCACTACGTGGCAGTGGTTGTTCATTGCTTTGGCACATTGGCTGTGCAAAAGACGAATGTAACTCTATACCAGTACGCTACGCACGCTTGCACGGTCGATGTGGAATCGGCCGCAATGCAACGCGACTGACTGAACGACGCAGCGCAATGATCGAGTGCGTGCCGTGGCGTTAGAAGATAGACGAATGACAGATAGATAGATAGATAGATCGTAGAGAGCGGCAAGTAAGCATGAAAAAACAAGTGGGTTCGAGGCGCAGGAGTGCGAAGGCAAGCGCGTCTCTCTAATGAATGAGGGCCTTGGTCTTGGGACCAGGCAAGGTGATGTCGGCCGCGAGCGTTTGGTAGCCGTCAAAGTAGTACACGTTGACGCCGCTCACCTTGGAGCCCGACGGAAGGAACGGCAGCGGGATGCCATTGCCCAAGGCCTTGTTGATGGCAGGCTTGACGATGCCGCTGAGAATGGTCTTGAGCGTGGTGTTGATGATGGCAACGTTCACTCGGCCAACAGTCGACGCCTGAACCATCAGCGTGGTAAATCTCTAGCGAGTCGAGTCGAGATGGAATGGCATGGAATGGAAACGTACAATAACAGAGACCGAGACCTCAAGGGTCGAAAGCTTGCCAGTCAACATGACCGTGGTGCCGTTCGAGGTCAGATCGAGGAGAACCGTGACGTTGGTGGCGGCTTGGAGCTGCAGCACGAGCGGGTTCGAGCCGTTGGGGAAGTTGATGTAGTAGTCGATGTTGAGATCGGCCGAGTTCGACACTCCAGCGGCGGCCGAGATGGTCGCGTTGGGAGCCGACGAGAGGGCAACCTCGAGCGTCATGGCGTCGTTGGGGTAGGAGCTGTAGAGGCCGGGAATAGCGTCCTTCCACATGGAGGTGTTTTGCGGCACGGCAATATCGATGATGCTGCCAGTGAACATGGCCTGTTGGTGCCAAGTCGACTCGATCAGCGGTGCTGTTCAAGTAAGCGCGAGACGTGGTGCAACGTACCCAGCCGAGCGAGTCGTAAAAGTACTGGTTGACCATGACGTTGAGCGTGTCGGCGGTGGAGTTGTCGGGCATCGGGCCAGCAATGGCGGGAGTCGACACAACGGGGTTCGAGGCAACGACAAAGTCACCTGCAACGCCACCAATCGCATTAGTATGCAAGGTACAGTACAGCCTCCCTATCTCTCTCTCTCTCTCTCTTGCTTGCTTGCTTGCGAGCTCCGCCGGATTGGCGAATGGTTGGCTCTCGTACCAAAGACAGGAAGCGAGAGGTAGCTCGAGGTGAAGATCGGAGCCGACGGAAGACCAATGTTGAAGTCCAGCAGGCCGAGCGGCACCAAGGTGTTGGCAGCCTGCAACTCGCTGTTGAGCTTGACGATGGCGTTGGCGACGTCCTGCAGGTGCAACCATACAAAGTGTGCAAGCAACGTCAGCGTTGCACGGCGAACCAAGGCTCGCACGCTGCATACCTTCTCGACGGCGCTCTGGATAGCACGCTTGACAGGGCGGTCGATCAAGCCAGTGATGATGTCGAGAATCCACCTGCATGCAGACACGTGCCATCTCGTTACTACCGGCGCTCTCACACGGCACCAGCCGGCCGGCGGCGACGGGAGAACCGGACGTACGTCGGCACGCCCGAGAGCGTAAGGTGGACGCGCATGTTCGAGAGCGTGAAGGAGTTGACGGCCAACGAGGCGGTCATGCGCGAGTTCAACTCGCCGAGCGCCACCTCAAAGTCCGCGACGCCATCGGTGGTCTTGGCCGACGCCGAGCCCTTCTCGTTGAAGCCAAAGATGATGCTCTACGCCACAGACCACGATGCAATCCACCACGACGCATGCAATCCACACGATGCAATCCACCACGACGCGATTCCGCGTGAGCTTGTGCACAGCACAGCAGGACTCGCTCGTTCGTTCGTTGGTGCACGAGTAACAACGAACCTTGAGCTGAACCTGGAAGTCCATCGCAATGTCGACGTTGATGTTTTGAATGTAGAGCTTGAGGCCCACGCCGGGCACGGTCGTGAGCTGCGCGTTCGAGAACTGGAGCGTCTTGAACTTGATGTTGGTGACCGACCACACGATCTTGCCAATGACCGGAATGCCGAACGAGCCCGACTGGTTGGGAATCGGCGTGTCGAGGATCTTGGCATTCAAGGTGCCAGCGATCTTTTGCGCAGCCTATGGTACCATTCAACCAGCGAGTGAGTGAGAGTGAGTGCGAGCGAGAGCCACGAGAGAGTCGAACGAAGCACGCACCTGGTTGAGAAACTGCGATTGTACCGTCAGCTTGACGCCCGGTTGCACCTGAGCATACGCTCCAAGCGCAAGGAACGCCACCAACACAACGAACAATCCGTATCGAGCAGCCATATGGCAGTGAATCCGAATACGAGCAACACACGAGAGCGAGTGCGAGTGCGCGAGGAAGCAAGCGAGTGAGTGGGAGTGGAGGCGGAGAGCGAACATACAGAGAGTGATGGGTAGCGCGATGAGGAGCTCGAGCGCATCCTCAAGAGTGGGATCTTTGGTTTTTTCGGCCTTTCGCCTTCATCGCTCTGCTGCGTGTGCTCTCTCCTCCACTCTCCAACTCTCCTTCCTTCATCTCGCTCACGATTTAGGGGACATCTCTACACCCACTCACTCACTCACTCACTCACACTCCTCCTTGACCAACAGCGTCGGTTGCTGTTGTTGTTTGTAGTTGGTAGTGGTGGTGGTGGTGGTGTCGCGGTGTTATTTCTGCGCTCGCTTGAGTGCGCAATCTCGGCGCCAATCATGGCCGAAGACTCGTCGGGTCAGGTCGAGGCTGAGATCAGCGCCAAGAAGAAGAAGGGTGGCTTCTTTCGACGACGCAATGCCAATCGAAACAGCGTCTACGAGGCGTCGGGCACCTCGTTGTTGAGCTCGGCTGTACGACAGAACATCGAACGAGCGCGCGAGCGCAACAGCCCCTCCACTCCCTCGAGCTTGGGCTCTGCCTCTGGCTCCGGCTCTGCCTCTGGCTCGCGTGAATCCAAGCCGGCTGCCTCACAGACCAGCCTGACGCTCGAGTTCTCCAAGGTCTTTCAGTTGGCTCTCGATCTGCGTATCGCGACACTCGAGCAAGTGAGTTACCTCCTCGAGGCCGAAGCCGATGCGCTCGGTGGTTCGGGCGGCTCGGCCTCCAGTGCCTCGTCTAGCGGCAGCGCGAGCGGCTCGTCGAGCGGCGGCGGTAACGCGTCGCCCAACGCCGGTGGCTCGGGAGGCTCTGGCGGTAGTGCCGCCTTGAGCTCGTCTCCGTCGCCCTTGTCGCCGACTCCACTCGCGCGCTCGAGGGGCAGTAGCAGCACCTCGAAGCTCACCAAGAAGCGCGGCATTCGCAATCTTGGCTCGATCATGTCGGCCTTCGTGCTGATGCCCAACGAGCTCAACATGAACTGGTCCGAGATCTTCCACTACCGCATGGTCGAGGCCCAGAACGTACTTGCTGAATGTCATGTCGACATCATCCATCAGCTCGCCACCTCGTATCTGCAGAGCCTCTCTGCCGACGAGAAGAAGCCCTTTGTCGTTCGCCCTATCGAGGTACCCTTCTGCACTTGCGCGCGCTCTCTCTCTCTCTCTCTCTCTCGCGCGCGCCATCAACATTGCTGCATCTGCAGTCACCTAATCTGCATGTCACGTGTCGACGTTTGTAGAGCTTGCTCGACTTTCTGTCGTGGCATCGCATCGATCCCGACAGCGCGTTGCCGGGCTTCCAACCGAGTGTACAGTACCAACGCACCTACATGGCTCACGTTAGCCAATACTCTCAAGGTAACGGCGAGTCGTCGAGCGACGAGATCGAAGCCGAATTCACTCGCGACGGCCTCTTGGACTTGATCCTTCGCTGGAGCGAGCTCGAGGATCTCGACAAGATTGGCAAGCAGGTCATCAAGTATGCGAATCTCATTCGCATGCGTACCATCCAGCGTCTCAAGAAGGGCGACATGTTGATGGTCGGTATTCCGATCGTCGCTCCCGAATCGTCCGACGCCGCTTCTGCTGCTAACGCTGGTGCAAGCACAACCGATTCGTCCTCCTCCTCCTCGTCGTCGTCACCGTCGGCTCCATCGACTCCGCCAGCAACATCTGACACCTCGAGTGAATCCACGAGCGGAGGCGGTAGTGACACACCGACCACTCCCTCGAGTGAAACGAGCTCGACTCAGCCCACTAGTGGTGCTCGACCGCTGCGAGATTCCGATCTCGATCTTCGCAATATGCGTGTCGTGTACGCGCGATTCGTCGAGCATCTCGGTGACAAGTCGATCATCGTGTTTGCGAGTGCCGGCGAGAACCGCACCGAGGTGGTCGACATTGCGCGCGCCGTGCCGTTGACGCCCGAGATGCACCTGTTGCTCGGATCGGCCGCCAAGATGGCCAAGCTCGTGACCGACTCGATCAGCGTGCTCACCAACCACCTCAAGGACGAGGTGCGCATCTTGATCCTCGACTACCTCCAGGAGGAGGGCATCGACATCGAGGTGCTCGATCGATGCGTCGACAACAAGATGACGCTGCGCGATCTACTGAATCTGCGCGAGATCCATACCAAGCTCACCAAGATGTACGCCAACTCGGAGCCGCTGCTACAAAAGGTCGAGGCGTACGCCGCCACGAGCATCAGTGACTTTCGCAAGGCGATGGAGGAGCACGAGGTCTTTCTGCCGACGCGCGACCTGCGCCTCGACGAGCTCGAGTCGTGGCCGTTCTGCGCCCTCGCCAAGAACCGCCTCATGCGCTACATCGGCCTGTGCGAGGGCTCGATCGACCAGTTGCTGATCGAGAAGCGCGCCTACATGAACGGCTCCTACAAGATCAACCTCGGCGACTGGTGGCTGAAGCTCATCCAGAAGCGTGTGCGCGCCAAGCTCGAGAATATCGGCTACGTGTTCGACGCCATTCCACCCGACTACATCAACAAGCCGCCGCGCGACATGGAAACCATCCAACGCAATCTCGCGCTCCTCAAGGATTGTCTCAGTCCGTCCGCCGATCCTCACGGCATCCAGGATCTTGTCAAGGAGTTGAACGACCAGATCTACCCTCGAATCGATGAGTTCCTCGAGCTTTCGACTTGTGTCTTGGTCGATCAAGATCAATTCCCTCATGGACAACATGTTGCTACCTTTGATAATCGGTACGTATTCTTCAATCTTGCGTTGCTCTCATATCTCTCCCGCTCTCGCTCTCTTTGTGTGACTGACTAACTAACAACTCCTTGATATGTAGTGCATACAAGGCAGCAATGAAGACACATAGGTACAAGCTCCCGGATGCCGTATTCACGGCTCTGGCCGATATCTTGAAGGATCGCTCGTACCTGCTACAGATGAAGGAGCTCGAGGGATCGACCACTCGCGGCAAGCCGACTGGCTTGTGCATCGACAAGGCCGTACCAATCTCGGGCTTGATCATGAACTACTTTTTCCGCTACGAGAACGAGCATCGCACGGTGCTCGAAGTGTGGGGTCACTCGACCACCACGACGTCCGCCAAGCGCGCCGTCGGAGAATCGGTCGTGTCTCTCGAGCGTATGCGCTCCAATCGCTCGATCGGCCGCCTCAACAGCGGAACTCCGAAGCGCTCACGCGGCATTCTCGACTCCAACACGTTCGGTGGCAGTTCTGCGTCGCAGCTCGTGGCGGCCCAGAACGAGAGCGACCAGCCGTCGGCCGTCTCGCCGCCTCCAACATTACTCGAATCAGACGGCACCACGCCTCGCTCGAGCAACCTCTCGAAGCTCAAGCGTCTCACCAAAAAGATGCCACCGCCACCTCTCCCGGCCGAGATGGACCACAGCACGCTGCAGTCGCTGCGACCCATTCGCTTCGATCTCGCCGACTATCGCGATTATCTGCAACGCAAGAACTCACTGCCGCCTCCGCCGCTCGAGCCGTACGAGCCCTTCCTGTCGTCAAGCTGCGGCGAAACCGACTCGGAAGAGGCGTCGTCGTCCGACAGCACACGACCCACCTCGACTGCTGCCACCACCAACACCACGACCTTCATCCTCCCGCCACGTTCGGCCTCGCGCCGAATCTCATCCATCGGCCTCTCGCAAGGCTCAAGCCGACCGCGCTCCATGTCGCTCGATGCCTCCACGATGCACAAGGTCTCGCGCTCGCTCGACACCGACCCACGCCTTGCTGCCGACACGAATTCGCTCCATCACCACCATCACCACCACCACCACCTGCCAAACGACTTCCATGGCGGCTACCTTCACGACGAAAGCGAGCAATCCGAGCACCACGATGCCGAGATGGAACACGAGCCATTCGAACAAGAAACCTACGACACGCACGAGCAGGAGCAAGAGCGCTCCGGCGATGGCACCGATGGTGATGGCCTTGATAGTGGAGGAGCGTCCTATGATGGCCATTCTGTTGAGGATGAGGGAGAGGCTTACGAGGGCGAAGGTGAAGGTGAGTATGATGAAACCGAGCTTGGCGAAGGTGAAGGTGAGTATGATGAAGCCGAAGTTGGCGCTGATGAAGCGCACGAGCACGAGCCTGAGCACGAGCCTGAGCCTGAGCCCGAGCACGAGCCCGAGCACGAGCCTGAGCACGAGCCTGAGCCTGAGCACGATCACGAGCCTGAGCACGAGCACGAAGCTCTCGTGGTCTCGGAGGAGTGAGTGCCGTATTGCAAACCTGTATGCACATGGCCTCTGTTGTGTTTAATTGGTACCTATCTTGTGGTTTTGTAGTTGTGCTGCTGTTCTTGATGCTGTTGGCTTGCTGCTTGTTGTGTATTGTAATGAGATCTGCTCGCTTTGTGTAATTTACATGGCCGAACAAAGCACGAACGTTGCTCTCCAAACTCGCAATCGAATCGTGCTTTGCAACTCTGATATGATCTGCCTCGCTACCAAACGAACGGTATCATGGCGCGCCGACTCGCTGGGTAGGTGGCTGCGAACTGGCGGTGATACCATTGATGGGTCGAGTATGACGCGTGTGAAAGATTCAATAACGTGAAGGCAAACGTCATCCTGAGACGCACACACGCATGGAAGGGGCAAGTCAGCCAAGCAGGTTCATTGTGCGTGCGCGTGTAGGGGTCGTTGCACAATTGACGCACCACAGCAGCAGGTTGCTCCCTGCGAATAGCGCCAGCGATAGATAGATCGCCAGATCCGACAAGTAGTGCGGACACGAGATTGATTGGAAACACCACCCTATCGGGATCGAATACTTGTGGTGCTTGGCCTTGGAGGCTGATTGACTCGGTGCCCTCAGTGCCGCGAGTTGTCGATGAGCCGAGTGCTGTACGAAGCTGCACGACAGTTCCCAATCAGCTTCGATTGCCGCTCTTACGGCGCAATGCTCGCATCTGCACAAGCATACTTGGCGACCAGGAAGATGGCAATGCTCGAGAGTTGTATCGGTTGCACCCACTGCAGCGCAACGACTGGAGGTGCACTTGGCAATGTCGGCGCCACAGAGAGTCCGTAGTGCCGCAGCACCGAACACACGCTTGGGTTCGAGAGACACAACGCAGCGACTGCCTCACCGAATGGCAGCTCGTTCAATGCTCCCAGTGGTGCCACGATGTAGAAGCTCATGCCTGGTTTCGATCACGAGTCGTACGTGTCAGAATCAACACCATTGCGTGTGTGTGAGAGAGGCATTCTTGGTTCGCGCGGTGCAGGTTCGGCACGGACCGCTCAAGAACAGGAAGACCGACATGTAGTTGCTCGAGAAGCAATGCACATACAGGCACTCCCATATGCGACGAGATAGGTGGAGCTGCAGCAGACCCGACAATACGAGTGCCCTGCATGTCTCAATCCAATCAATCGGTCAATCGATGAATCGAAGAACCCACGATGCAAGCATAAACAAGCAAGCAAGTAGCAGGACGTACCGCTGGACTGCTGTCGTTCGTATGTCGTTCTATCGAGCCATTCGGAATGGCGAAGGACAATGATGAGGATTCATTACATACACGGTCGATTCAAGG
>Ga0209914_1003388_pt1 | contig 11255 bp, 8 predicted proteins | sample ThiBiot_500_plan_FD_183949 | JGI IMG/M metagenome (GOLD analysis project Ga0209914, IMG submission 183949) | Wastewater bioreactor microbial communities from Cape Town, South Africa - Thiocy_cont_500_plan (SPAdes) | ecosystem: Engineered > Bioreactor > Thiocyanate-remediating > Anaerobic-Aerobic ...
GCGCGCGCGCAGTGATTACTTGTATTCACTCGTTATTGCGATGGTTTATTTGTGGCTTGGTAGAATATGCACGACTGGGGCTGGATAATGGCGAAGAGTTCCACATCATCGACCTGAACGCAGACTTTTCGTTGTGCAGCACGTATCCACCGTACATTGTCGTGCCGTGGTGCATGTCCGAGAAGGAGATTCGACGCGTTGCGCAGTTCCGAAGCCGCGGACGACTGCAAGCGATCGTGTGGAAGCATCCCGGCAACTCGGCGCACATTAGTCGCTGCGCGCAGCCGTGCGTCGGCCTCAAGGGCAATCGCTGCACGGAGGACGAGCTGATGGTCAGCGCGCTCAAGCGACCGAATCAAAAGACGATGTTCATTCTCGACTCGCGCCCCAAGGCGAACGCCGTCGCCAATTCGCTGCGCGGTGGCGGCTACGAGCTCAAGGGCAACTACAAGGACATTGAGCTCGAGTTCAACAACATTGCCAATATCCACGCGATACGCAACAGCCTGCTGGGCGTGACGCGAGCGTGCGCCAATCCGCCGAGCGACTTGGCGGCCTTCCAGTCCGAGATCGATGCCTCTCGATGGTTCGAGCACATGCGCTTGATTCTCATCAGCGCTCAGCGAGTAGTCGAGATTGTAGATAAGCAACACGAATCGGTGTTGGTTCACTGCTCCGATGGGTACGTACGCAGGGCGTCTCGTTGTGCGCACGCTGAAAAAGACGCACGGTGGAGACTGACACACCGTTCCGTCGCGTGGCTCAATCGCTACGGTGTTGTGGTGGTCGTATCGCATCGCATTGCATCGCATCGCATAGATGGGATCGTACGAGTCAGACAGTGTCGTTGGCCGAGCTACTGCTGGATCCGTATTACCGCACGATCGAAGGCTTCGTTGTATTGATCGAAAAGGAATGGCTCCAATTCGGTACGAAATTCTTATCCGCATCGCACCTTCATCATTGTAATCGTAGTCGTCTTTATGGTGGATCGATTGATTGACGAATTGATTGTGGTAGGCCACCAATTTGCATTGCGTCATGGCCACGGAGAAAGCATGGAGAATTACAAGGAATCACAACGAGCGCCCATCTTCCTCCAATGGCTCGACACGGTCTATCAGCTGATGCTGCTGCACCCGACGGCATTCGAATGGAACGAGAACTTGCTGATCACGATCAGCGAGGAGCTGTTCAGTTGTCGCTTTGGCACGTTCTTGTGCGACTGTGTGGCGAAGCGCCGCGAGGCCAAGGTCTACACCAAGACCTTGTCGTTGTGGCCGTACCTGCTCGAGCGCAGGAGGAGCTTCGTCAATCCGACGTACGAGAGCGATCCATCGGTCTTGTCGCTCGACATGAACCAAGTGACGCTGCAGCTGTGGTCGGGCTATCACCTTCGTTGGAAGCCCGAGGAAGTACGTGGACTCAGAGTGCTCGAGCTCCGCGGTGCCGCGTCGTCGACCTCGTCGTCGTCGTCGTCGTCGGCTGCTGTGCCAAAGGAGCGCGAGAAGGAGAAGCGAGGATGGACGACACTTGCCAGCCGCTTCAAGCCCGGAGGAACCAGGCGCAAGATCCAGAGCATGTTCGTCGATCCCGAGGATGGCAAGCAGAAGGTCGTCGAAGTGGACGAGGACGAAGTTGAAGGCGTACCAGCCTACCAACAACAGCAATCAGTACCGACCTCGACCTCGACCTCGACCTCGACCTCGACCTCGACGAGTAGTGGCCCGAGCAATACGGTCGGTGGAGCTGATGGCGAGCCACCATCGGCGCTAGCGAGCAGCCTCGATTCGACACCGACCAAGAAGCGAAGAAAGCGCAAGACCGGTGGCTCGTCGAGCTCGTCGTCATCGCCATCAGCAGCGCCGCGCTCCCGAAGCCGAGCGGCAACCACGAGCATCGCACGACCTGTCAAGCCGAACGCTTCGACAACGTCAGCAAGTGACGACGAAGCGTGAGCTATGCGATGAACCAGACCACCACCACGACCACCAATATGACGACCAATATGACGACCACGATGATAGAGCAGAGGCAGCTTGGTTGTACTTGTAACGAATGGATAGCGAGCTAGCGAGCGAGCAGCACACACTCCGCCGCTCGCCAGCAATCCTACCGCCAACCAATTCATGTGCTGATGCATCGCGATATCGCAGCGATATGCGAGGCACGAATCCCCCACCGATAAAATCCAAGCCGCAGCGGCAACGAAGAGAGAAATGAGCTCCGGGGTATGATAAAGTACCCCGGGTGAAACCAATGTGGGCTCGTATGCGGTCTTAATGCGGCCCCGAGGACTATTTTCCTCAGGCGAGCAGTACGGCGGTGGCGAAAGCTCAGCGGCGAGTAGGGCCGTGTGCTCGGCCTCAGGCGCTGCCGTGGTCGGTCGTTCCTCAGGCGCTCGCTCGCTGTGTCGTTCCTCAGGCGGTGGCGTAGGCGTCGGTGCTCAGGCGTTGCTCGCGTCTTTGTCTTCCTCTCCCCCTCTCCCTCGCCCTCGCCCTCCGCGCTCCCTCTCGCGCCCGCGTGCCCGCGCCAATATGCAGCGTGCGGTCGTTCTCGTGGGCTTGTTGCTGGTGGCCGTGGCGGCCCTCGCCTCGGCTTCGTCGGCTCCATGCGGCGTGGTGTTCGATGGTGCCCACAAGGGCGACATCGACCTGCAGCGCGCGACCGACTCGATTGCTGCGCACTGGTTCGACTTTGAGGACAGCCTCGAGCGCAACCGCGTGCTCCGCTACGAGTGGGCCGTCATCTCTGAGGCTCTGGTTACGCCCGTCATCAAAGGTATAGATCTCGAGTCCTAGTGCCTCGTGTTGCCGTAGTGGAAGCTCGCGGCGATGGTGGCCGATGTGTAGCTATCATCATCCATCATCAACGACGGGCGCAACTCTCGTCGTCGTGGTCGTGGTCGTGGTCTGGAAGGCCATGCCACCCATCTACGAGCCAAGCATCATCGAGCTCTCGTTGTGAGACATCTCATTCACACACATATGCGCGTTTACTCGCCCCAATCGTGTAATGTGTTGGATATGCGAGTGACGTTCCGCTGCGTGTTGCGCGCTCTTTGTCTGTCTGTGTCTGTCGGCACCATGATGGTCGGAGGAGGAAGAGTGCTCATAGCAATGGTAGTGGTAGTGCGATATGATACGATACGATACGATACGACGATAGCAGCGAGAGGAGGCGCTGCTGTATTTGACCGACTTGTGGTTCTCTTCTAACCATCGAGATCACGTTTGATGTGCTTGCTTCTCTCTCTCTCTCTCCATCTCTTTGTGCATGTGCCTTCGATATGTATCAGCTGGTGAGTGCCGAAGCACCCCTGGATTCCGTGGTATCCCCGATGTTCTCGACTGGGAGTCGGTCGGCACGCACCGAACCGCCAAGGCCAAGGTCTTGCTCCAGACTGGCGTCACGTACTTTGTGATTGTACGCGCCACGACGTCGATGGGCCGTCAGGTTTACGCCAACTCGGACGGCGTCACGGTCACCAGGACGCCGATCACGGCACCGGTCGATGGCGCCGAGACGACGTCGCACAAGTCGGCGCGCGCTGCGCCGGCCACCGCCACCACGAACCCCGTGTTGCAAAACGGCCTGCTGCTCGATTGGAACAGCGTGTGCCCGATCGACGCCGCCAACCGCTGTGCGCAGTCCAAGGCTACGGTCGGTCAGTTCTTGCTGCAGCAGTACGGCCCGCCCGAGTTCAACCAGAACAGCCAGGCGACGCAGATCTTCCGCACCGTGCCGCCGGAGCTGCTCGTCATCTCGAGCAGCAGCAGCAGCAACCGCCCGAACGGTCTCAACTTTGGCTCGATCATCGGCATTGCCTTCGGCGTCATGGGTTTTTGCGTTCTTGCCTCGTGTGCCTTGATCTTGGTCACCAGCTTCAAGTCCAAGAGCGACAAGTTCAAGACGAACATTAACCGTCGTGAGGAGATGGAGGAGTACGTCATTGGCCACCGCCGCGCAGCCCTTGTATCGTTGCGCTTGTGTTGTTTCACCTGACTAACCAACCATCTCACAATCGATTGCCACCATCCAGGTTCTAAGCAGAGGATGACTACTCTATTGTAAAACTCTTTCCTCCTCCTCCTCCTTCTCCTCCTTCCTTTCGCTTCAACCTTGGCTGTATGTCGTCAATCCCTGTGTCGCCGTGGCCATCGCATCCCTTCAATGTTCTCTCTCTCTCTCTCTCTTGGCGCCGTTCTCTCGCTACTGAGCTTCTCTTCTCCCCTTCTCCTCTAACTCTCTCTCTCTCTACTCTTGCCCGATCCCGATCTGCATCGTCGTTCCCATTCTCCTGGCTATCAGGCAACTGTGGCAAGGAAGCAGTGTGTCTCTACCAGTGTAACTTGTGTCTTCATTCTCCTCCCGCCCTCTGCCGCTGTTGTCGTCGTTCGTCGTTCGAGCCCTTGTTGTGTTAGTAACATAAGACAGCGATTGCTTCGAAATGAACTGAACAAAGCGCTCCAGTGCCCAATATGCCCTCGATACGCTCGCAACTATCAACGCTCCCTCACTCCCTCATGCGCGAGTGTACGAGTGCCTTGTGTGAGAGTGGCTTCTCTCGGTGGAGATGTTTGTATCTATCTCTTTACGAGGTGTAGGAAGTATGTATGTATTAGGTATTAGCGACAAGTGATCTACTTGGCCGCGGCAACAGGGGTGGCGGCCGGGGCAGCATCGGTGGCAACTGCCGGGGTGGCAGCGGCGGCGGCAGCGGCAGCAGCACCGGCACCAGCAGCGCCGGCGTTAGCACCGCTCTGGCGCGGCGGTCGGTCCGGTCGGTCGCGGTTGGCCTGGCGCGGGCGCGGCGGCGGGTCGCGGTTGCGGCGGCCGTCGGGGCCGTTGGCCGAGCGCACGCGAACAATGTGCGAGTGGATGGCGCAAGAGATGCAGTACTGGATCTTGAGGTACAGCTTCGGCAGTTGGTAGCCTAAGAGAGCGAGTCCGCAACACCGAACGAAGGAATCAGCATCATCATCATCATCATCATCATCAGTGAGCGACCCACGGAACGATCGACATGAAACAATTTAACACAGCCCAGAACATCGAGATATAGGAGGTAGGAGGGAGAAGCGATATCTATCTGGGTGATCGATAGCTTACGCTCTCCCGCGCCGAGAGTCGAGAAGTATCGCTGAGCGAAGAGGAGGCAAAAACCACGACAGCAAGAGGGAATATTACTTGCTCTCAACAGACAAGAGAGAGAGAGAGAGATGGAGAGAGAGAGAGAGCTGGAGAGGCGATACTGATCGATGACAAGATATCAGGTAAAAAGGTGGGTAACGCGTACCATCGATCACGCTGGCCTCCTGGATATCACGGAGAGCAGCCGTCTCGACAATGTTGCGGACATGGAATCGCTTGATGGCCTTGTCCTGTTTGTGGTGGAGCATGGAAGCGCGCAGGGTTGGGTGAGCATCAGCAGGCACAGGAACGATGGTTGGCGGCGGGCGCTACTGTGTAGTATCGATCTCCCTCCCTCTCTCCCTCTCTTGACTACCAAGGTCGAACACTAATCGCGCAAGCACTACGATCGAACGGTAGAGTAGAGGAGTAGGAGGAGAGAGGGCCAGGGTGCTCGCTTCGTAGTCGACGACGACGCAGCAGAGACCTATCGATCGAGCTATCCATCTACCGCAGGCCGTTCGTTTGCTCGGCGGCTCGTGCTCTGTGAGTGCGCGAGTGGTGTACCTTCGGGACGCAGCGAGCGCAGTTGTCGCAGCGGATCGGGTTGGTGTGGCCGCGACCCTTCTTGGCACGTCCGTGGTTTCGGCGCTTGACGACCATTGTGTTGGAGGGAGTGGAAGGCAGGCGGCTGGCGTGCGCGACGAGAGAAAGAGAAGGCGCTCGGCGCACAGCAGGCGCAAAAACGCGCCGCGTTGGGAAAGTCATCCAAACTTGCACTCCGCAGGTGTAGCAAACCTGGGGTACGCACTTGGCTCTATACTTCCTCCCGCCAAAATCTCCCCCTCGCGCGCTGTCTCCTCCTTCGCTCTCGCTCGCTCGCGCTCTCTCGTGTGCATCGATCAGTTGAGTATCTCGTGAACCGACCACTCACAAATTCTCGTTCTCGACAAAACAAATACACCACATACACGCACATCGATATTTGGGCAATCCAAATTTTTATGATCCTTCCCTTGTGCGTGCTTGTTTATTCAAGTATCCGTACACCGTGTGCGGTCGGCACCGATCAATGGCCGACGAGGTCGATCAGTTACTCGAGGAGATTCACGGCGAACTACAGCTCGAACTCCACACCGGAGACCGCCCGATTCCGGTACCATGGAGCACCATACAAGACAAGCGCGCTTTCGATCGCTTCCAAGCAATACGCGGTGGTCAGCAACCCGCAGCTGCTCCTCCTATGACAACAGCGACAATCGCAGACAGCTGCCCAACGCAGCACGCGCTTGCTGCTCGACCGCATTCTCACGGCAACAGTGCGGCACCATTCGTCGGCGCCGCAGCCGATGACGACTTGTTCCTGCGTCTCGAACGCCTCAAGGCTCCGATCGGTGCATCGTCGAAAGAGGGCCGACCGAGTCAATCCACGGTGCCTACCAGCAGTGGTATGGACGAGCTGCTGGCGGTTCTGGTCGCTACGCCACCCTCGGCACCACTCTCGCACGAACAACAAGTCGAACAACTACTACGCGAGGCGCAATCTCAAGCGCTTCAGTCTGAAGCCCAAAGCATTGACCCTGAAGAGCACACTACGCGGTAGCACATTCATGGTGCTATCACACGTACGCATGGCGCTCTGTGTCGCTCTTATTGGCCCCAGTCTTATTTATGCCAGAGATCAGGTGTGGTAGTGGTCGTGGTCGTGGTTGTAGTGGTTGTATGATTGGCTTGTGAATAATGAATGATGAATGAACTATGAATATGCTCGTTTCATTGGTAGAAGAACATCATTATTATTATCTGGTACAAAATGCAGACGGGGAGTAGGAAGAGGCGCTACGGCTGGTAGGGCAACACCTTACCAGCTGACATGGACATTGCAACCAACAGCACCAACGACGACAACAACGATAAACAACAACAACAACAACGACAACAACAACAGCAGCAACAACAACGACGACGACGACTGAACAACGAACAACGAACCGCATTCAATCTAAACAACGAAACAATCGGAGACACGCTTCTGACTGAGTACTTGCAGCAGATACGTTGGCAAAGGCGGCAAGTCGCTCTCGGCGCGTGCAGTGTGCGATTTTCGACCGTGAACCACACAAAGCACCGATGGCGGCATGGTGTGCGTTATCACTTGGCCTTCTTGGCTTGCGCCGCCGCGAGGACTCGCAAACGACCGGCGTACGGGTCCTTGGTGTCTTGCGCGAGTTGATCGTCCCATGCGTGAAAGTAGGCGCGAAACGAGACGGGCTCCTCGCCAGCGCGCACGACCGTGAGCGGCGTGTCGGGGTCGTACTTGACGTGGTCCTCGGCCTCGTGCGCAATGTACCGACGCGCCGTCTCGAGCGCCATCTCCTGGCATTGCTCGGTGGCCTGCGGTCCGATCCACACAAAGATCTCGAGCTTGAGGCCGTCGAGGATGATGACGTCGCGTGGCGTCAGGTCGTCCTGCGCCGTCGGCTGATCGACCTCGGTGACGCGGAAGACGCCGATCGCGGTCGAGCACGTGAACATGCGGCACGAGATCTCGAAACCATTACGCGAGAGGTGCACGGCGTTGCTGTAGGCGTCGGCCACCGTGTGATCGCCCTCGAGCGCGGCCCAGAACTCGGGCACCTCGCTTCCCTCCTCCATGTCGGTGAAGATGCGCGCGTCGTCGTCGTCGTCGACGACCGGCGAGTAGCGGCGTGCGATGGCACTCGCCGACTCGTACTCGCTCAGGTTGCTGCCGGTGCCGCGCCATACGAGCGGCACCTCGTTGCCGGTGCGCAGCAGCACGAACATGTCGTTGCTGTTGAGCGACGACACCTTGCGGCCGGTCTCGATCGCGTACGACGTCGTTGCCGACGAGCCGCGCACATGCAACAACCGCACGCCGAGCTGGTCGGCCGGCACTCGCGCACCTCGAAAGACGGCGAGCGTCGTGCCAAAGTGCTCAATGAACTCGGCCGGCTCCTTGTTCTGCACGACGCGCACCACGGTCGCGAAGCGCAACTTGGTGCCGATCTCGCCGGCAATCAGCGCGCTGGTGCCGCGGTCCTCGCGCGAGCTGTCGCGTCCTTGCCAGTAGTAGATGGCGTTGCGCATGTCGCCGTCGTGCAGATGCACCGTGAACATGACCAGGTAGCAGTGCTCGCTAAAGAAGCGGCCGTACTCACCGTGGTCGATCGCCACCTTGTCGTGGCCGTCGATCAACCACACCTCGAGCTCCGTGCGCGCACGCAGGTCCTTGGGCGGAATCACGGCGCGCCGCGTCTCCTCCTTGGCGAGCTCGTACTTCTCCGGATGGTGCAGCTGGTCGACGTTGACCTCGGTCTGCTGCAGCGTCGCAATGTTGCCGGCCGGTGCCTTGGCCGAGAAGTCAAAGTCCGTGTACTCGCCCCAGCTGCCGGCAAACTTCTCCTTGAACAAGATGGTCTCCGAGCGCTCGCGCACCACGGTCGGCTCGCGCGCCGACGCCTCGCGACCGGCCTCCGAGCCCAACTCGCGTCCCAGAGCCAACGCCTGCTCGCGCAACGCGTTGCTCGACAACGAGCCGTACCACACGTACAGCTCCGACACGGCGTCGAGCACGAAGCAGCACGAGCGCTCGAGCTGCTCGACGCGTGGCTCACGGCCCTCGCTCACCAGTTCGATCTTGCAGTCGTCGGCCTCGTTGTCGGTGCCCGACGGCGCCACGCGGTACAGCTTGAAGCTCGCCATCAAGGCGATCTCGTACTCGGTGTCGTCGCCGCCGGCCTCGGGATCTTGCACCGGTTGCACCTCGCGCACACCACCTTCGTCGTTGGCATCCGACGTGAGTGCCTCCCAAAAGAGATTCAACTCGTGGCTCGACTCGCGCGCATCGAGCACCAACACGCGAGGTCGTGCGTTGCGCTCGATGCGCATCTGCACGCACACGTCGAGCGCCTTGCCCTTCTCCATCTGGTTCGACTTGGGCCCGTTCCATTGGAAGATGTACTTTTGTGTCTCCAACACAAAGACATCTCCGCTATTCAATGAAGACGGCGAGAGCTAAACAACCGCACAACGACAACCGATGGCCGCGATGGCCGCGATGGCCGCGATATGGAAGCATCAAGTCAGCACAAGGGAGCTCCTCCTCCTCATTGCCTGCCTGGCGTGCAAGAGCAAGAGCAAGACGCAACGCGATACGTACGGGAACGCGTCGAACATGGACATGGTTGCGACCCTTAATGTGATACAATCGCTTCTCGACGTTGTTGGGGCCCTCGGTCTCGCGCAGTGCCACCGGTTGCACGTACTCGATGCCCTCGGGGAAGTAGGCCTTGAACTGCTCGGACTCTTGAGCCTCGAGCTCGCGCGTGACACCGAGCACGTTCTCGAACACGAGGCCGTGCTCGAGCTCGGTCAGCCGCTTCTCGGCCTGCTCGCCCAGGAGCTCGGGAGCCTTGGAGCCGACCCACGAGTGAATGTAGAAGTTGCGGCGGCCCTTGGCGAACGACGTGTGCAGCACGATGTAGCTCTTGGCCACGTGGAACGAACCGTGCGACTCGTTGATGATGCCACGCAACTCGTGCTTGAGCTTCGGCAGCTTCGAGATCTGCTCGTCGCCCACGGCCCAGATCTCGAGTCCGGGCTCCTCGCCGAACTCGCGGAACAGCCCGATGCGATTGACCACCGACTGCTGCGGCGCGAGGCCCAGCTCCTTGACCTTGGCCGCTACTTGCTCCTGGCGTTCCTTCTCTTCGGCAATCAACTGTTCGAGTTCCTCTTGACGTCGGCGTTGTTCCTCAGCAAATCTAATCAATCAATCAATCAAATCAATCAAATCAAATCAATCAAATCAATCAATCAAATGATGGTTCCGAGTGAGTGAGTGATTGGTTCGGTGGTTCGCTCGCTCGCTCGTAGCTTGTAGGTTGGAAGGCGTGCGTGACGTACTGTTGAGCGCGAAGAGCTTCGGCCTTGGCGCGCTCCTCCTGCTCGAGGTCTTTCTCGAGCTCCTGCTGGCGGCGCACCTCCTCAGCGTGGCGCTGCACGGCGAGCTGGTGCTGCACGCGCAGCGCCTCCTTCTTCTCCTCGGAGATGCGGCGCGCCTCCTCCTCGAGGCGCTTCTTCTCCTCGCGGGCGGCGGCGAGCTCCTCCTCGCGACGGCGGCGGCGCTCCTCGATCAGGCGGTGCTGCTCCTCGTGGAGGCGCGCGACCTCCTGCTCCTTCTGCGCCTTGAGCTCCTCCTTCTTGCGGCGCGCCTCCTCGGCCGTGCGCAGCACGAGGGCGCGCGCCTCCTCCTCGGCGCGCTGGCGCTCCTCGTCGCGGCGCGCCTTCTCCTCGGCGGCGGCGCGCTCCGACTCCTCGCGCAACCGTGCAGCCTCCTCGCGGTGTCGACGTAGCGCCTCCTCCTCACGACGGCGGCGCTCCTCGATCTCGCTGGCGCGCTGTTGCGCCTCGACCTGCTCGAGCTCCTTCTTGCGCGCAGCCTCCTCCTTGGCGCGCGCCTTGCTGTTGGCGAGCTCCTCCTCGCGACGGCGGCGCTCCTCCTCGGCGGCGGCCTTCTGCTCGGCCGCCAGGCGCTCTTGCTCCTCCTTCTTGCGTGCAGCCTCCTCCTTGGCGAGCGCCTTGCTGTTGGCGAGCTCCTCCTCGCGACGGCGGCGCTCCTCCTCGACGGCGGCCTTCTGCTCGGCCGCCAGGCGCTCTTGCTCCTCCTTCTTGCGCGCAGCCTCCTCCTTGGCCAGGCGGACCTTCTCCTGGAGACGGCGCTTCTCCTCGGCCTGTCGCGCAGTGCGCTCGGCCTCCTCGCGTGCGCGGCGCTCGGCCTCTTGCTGCCGACGCAGCTCGGCGTTGCGGCGACGCTCGGCGAGAGGCGTGCCGATACCGCGCTTCACGTTCTCCTCCTCCTCGGGCGTCGGCACGCCGAGAAGCGACGACGACGAGGTGGAGGTGGTAGGAGACGCCGAGGGCGAGGGAGTGTCAGCCATTGCAGCACGAGCGGACAGGGATGCAACGGTGCAGCGATGGAGCGACAGAGAGCAGCAGCAGCAGCGACAACGAGACGGCGAGTGAGTGAGTGGAGCAGCAGGCGCTCGCGCTCGCTCTCAGGCGCTCGCGCAGCAACGACCTGTAGCGGAGCCACGAGCTTA
>Ga0209914_1003389_pt1 | contig 11252 bp, 10 predicted proteins | sample ThiBiot_500_plan_FD_183949 | JGI IMG/M metagenome (GOLD analysis project Ga0209914, IMG submission 183949) | Wastewater bioreactor microbial communities from Cape Town, South Africa - Thiocy_cont_500_plan (SPAdes) | ecosystem: Engineered > Bioreactor > Thiocyanate-remediating > Anaerobic-Aerobic...
TACATATTTATCTTAGAATTTAGAACAAAACACTAATATACATATAGACGTATATCAGAAGATCAGCCTTCACATTTGAGTTCAAAACGAAAGAAAAACCTGGAATTTAAATTTGCAGTCGTCTATGAAATAAAGCGTCCACATACCGTTATAAAAGAGCCTTGATATACCTCGTAAAAAATAAATGTTAATAAAAGTTCTATCAGTTCTTTTTTTGTGACGTCGAGAGAAGTATAAAATAGAAATTGTACCGATGATCATTTATGATCTGAATACATAATATGTAGAGTAGTATGATCATACACCAAAAAACCACATCGAAATACGCAAAGATAATTTTTAAAATGACGAAAAAAAAAGTGAAACGAATAAAAAAAAGCAAATAAGTTGATAGTATAAAAATGAAATCCTTCTTTTTTTCTTTCGGTCGGATTTTTTTCTTTTATGTGTGCGTGTGCGTGTGCGTTTGTGTCATCAATCGATAAAAATAAAACCAACAATCTTCTTGTGTTTTCTATTTAACTGGAATAAATTGGCGATGACAAGATTTGCCTTTCGACTAGCGATCAAACACTCAATTCACTGTTTAAAACAATTAGGATTAGATTTCAATTCATTGATGAACAATTCTTCTTTTTTTTTGTCTTCATCGAGAGATTGCATCATGTAAAGACACACTTGATGTTATCTGATGAAGAGAACGCACTTGAAAAAGACGAAACATTCGAAGGAGAATATCAACATATGGAAGAAGCGAACGAGAGACAGAACAGAAAAGGTTATTTGAAAAAATAAATACACAGAGTTTTCGTTTTAAATCAAGCGAATGTTGAATATTTAATCAGTCGATATTTGTCATCTATCTTGTTGAATTTTATGTCCTGTCCTTTTAATAAAAGATAATATTGACTTGCAAATTTCGTCTATCTGGTCTTTCAAGTGTATATAAATCATTATTAGATTTTATTTGTCTTGAACAAAAAAGAAATAAAACGAAGAAAATCATCGTTCGTTGAACGTGACGTTTAGTCGGACTTGTTTTGTGACAAATTATAAAACAAAAAAAAAGAATCAATATTATTTAAGAAAATACACAAAGGATTTGTTGAAATGATATTTTTTTTCTACCTTAATTTTCTATTGACGTCAATAAATCCTAGGACATGCCAAATGTAATTTGGCTGATAGAGAAACATTTGAGCTGAAATTTAGTGAAAAAAGAGAGCTAATAGCATCGAGAGAATTCTCTCTTATTTGCATTTGGAAAAATAAAAGTGTTAGACGAGGAGGTAGAAAACTAATTTCATTTTTCTACGACATTTCTCTGAGGAGATTGATCGTGTATGTCTGTTCATAATAGAAAACATTTATTTCAGATTCTTTTGCAATGAGCAAAGCAGCAAGTTTATCGTCGAGAATGAATTCGCATGATTCGAATATATTCATTGTTAAGCCCGATGGCGCACAACCAACGCGAACATCAGCCGATCCTCATCGACATGAGCCGGCTACGCAAAGAAATATTGGACAAATTGTACTTCGTGGAATTCGATGTACGAGGTTTTTTAAATCTAAATTGAGCAAATTCGTTGTTTTTTTTCGTAGCATTTTGGGCGACACGACAAACTGAAAAAGATATTCGAAAGAATAAAGATCTGTACGTGAAAACAACCATTCGAGAATTGATTGTCTACTTGGTATTCATCTGTATTCTTTGTATCGGTAAGTTTATTATTTGTTTTTCTTACATCGAAACAACAACAACAAAAAAAAACAGAGAATCTTGCTTAAAAACACGTATGAAAAACAATTGTTTTTCATGATTTTGTGTGAATAAATAAATATTTGTTGAAGTCATGTCTGTTAATAGTTACATTTGGTATGACATCAAGTAAAACGTTCTATTTTACGACGGCTTTACGAGCAATTTTTACGGAAAAGAAAGTGAATGATACTGGTGATGTGCCAGCATTTGATGATATTGCAAATTACGATGATTTTTGGAACGTAATGAAAGGACCGATTCTCAATGGTTTATTTAAAGAAACATGGTACAATGAACAACCGATTGATGATAAACAACGAGGTTATGTTCTGTTCGAAAATCGAATTCTCGGTTCACCACGACTTCGGCAACTTCGTGTAAGATTTCGAGTTTATTTATCTAATTGATTGATTGCTGTTTTTTCGTCTTTCAGGTCAAATCTGATTCATGTACGGTTCACAAGAAATTTGCCAGTCTGATCGGTGATTGTTACGCACCGTATAGTACACGCAAAGAAAATCAATCAGCTTATCCTCCTCCTAATGTCGACGATAGTATTGCATCAGCGTAAGACAAACAAAATCAGACCGATAAATTCGAACTGATATTCTTTCAGATGGTATTACAAGAGTTCATCAGAACTTGACGGTTCATCAACGAGTGGTTTAATCTCACGATATGGTGGCGGTGGTTATATTCTCGATTTAAAGATGAATTACAGTGCATCATCTAATCAATTCGAAGGCCTTCGATTAAACAGATGGATTGATCGTGGTACGCGCGTTGTTTTTCTTGACTTTACAGTTTACAATGCGAATATCAATTTATTCTGTCAAATTAAATTGATTGTCGAATTTCCAGCAGCTGGAGGAGCTGTTCCATCGAAAACTTTTCAAAGTGTCAAACTAATTCGTGTACGTTGATGAGATGAAAAAACAAACAAACAAACTATTCTCTTGTTTAGTATGTTTCATCAATGGATTATTTTGTCTTAGCCTGTGAAATCATGTTCGTTATCTTTACAGTTTATTATACAGTCGAAGAAATAATCGAAGTAAAAATGAAAGAATATTCTCCATCGAACGAACTTTCGAATAATTTTAGATTAAACATTTTAAATTGCAATATTTCAAAACTGTTTGGAACGTTCTCGACGTTTTGATTCTCTTGATTTCCTATATTTGTGTCATTTTCAATCTCTACCGTCAAGTTAAAGTCGGACAACTTTTGGACGAAGTTTTGTCGAATCAAAAGACTTTTGCTGATTTCGAATTTCTCAGCTATTGGCAAACACAATTCAATAATGTCATTGCATTCACTGTTTTTCTCGCTTGGATTAAAGTTCGTTTGATTTTCTCCTATTTCCTAATATCAAAATTCTTCTTCGTAGATCTTCAAATATGTTTCATTCAATAAAACGATGACACAATTATCAACAACATTATCACGATGTGCCAAAGATGTTCTCGGATTCAGTGTTATGTTCATGATTGTCTTTTTGGCTTATGCACAATTGGGATATCTACTATTCGGATCGGTTGTTGAGGATTATAAAACATTTTCTACATCGATGTAAGTTGAATCGAATGGGCGATTTGAGTTTGATTTTGCTTTTTTTTAGTTTTACTTTGTTTCGAATTATTTTGGGTGATTTCGATTTCGACGGTAATTCAAAGAAATTTGATTGAATAGAAAACAGCGAAATATTATTTTAGCTATTTTGAATATTCATCGTATTCTTGCACCGATCTTCTTTTTAACTTACGTATTCTTTGTATTTTTCGTTCTATTAAATATGTTCTTGGCGATTATCAATGATACATATTCGGAAGTTAAAAATGATATGACAACACAAAAATCAGAATTTGAATTACGAGATTATTTGAAAAAATCTTACGAAAAAGTTCTCAATCGTTTAAATGTTAAACGTGATGTAAAATAATAACTAAAAAATACCAAAGATTTCTGATTTTCTTTTTGTGTCTAGAGAATTATCGATATTCAAGCTGCATTGAAAGAAGCTGATTTGAATAAAGATGGTATCATTGAAGTATGTGCTAAAGAAAGTATTCGTTTTTTTTTGTTCTTATTTTCATTTGAAAACTTTAGTTTGAAGAATGGCGTCAAGCATTGAAAGCTCGTGGTTATACAGATGCCGAAATCGAGGCTGTCTTCTCGCGATATGACACCGATGGTGATCGAGTGCTACGTAATACTGAACAAGAAAATTTTCAAAAAGATCTTACTGCTGAAGAGAACAGTCTCGATATGAATATCAATAATATCAAAGCAAATCCACAGTAATCAACGAAAATAAATCATTGAAATTGTCTATCTATTCGATTTAGAGCGTTGAGTGAACCGGATTTTATTTCGAATGATGAATTTCATGTTGCTGTCAAACGACTCGATCGAATGGAATATGCAGTTGGAAATCTTGTTTCTCGAGTGAGAATTGTTGTTTTAGTTAATATTCAATTCGTTCTTTTCATTAGATTGATTTAATGGTTTCGAAATTACTCGGCATGGAAGAATCAAAGAAAAAACGTCGAATTGCGCTACAAAAAGTTTTGGACACCATGACTGAAGTATTATTATTTGTTTAAGAATTTAAATTTTGCTGATTTATGTAAATTGAAAATCTTCTAGGACAATGGTTTGAGTAAAGAAGCAAAACACGAACGTCTCGAAAAAATGATTCGAGAGGCTTTGGAAGAAAAAGATCGTTCACAGGGTCCATCGACTCCTGATGATTACCGAAGTCAAACATCATTACGTCAAGTTGAAAACAATAATCACCCATCACGATTTTCAACTGGAACAAAAATTCATCCTCATTAACTGAAATCGCTAAACTTACATTTTTGTGAATATTGTCTTGTCTTTTGGTATTCGATGAACAAAAACGTTAAACGTATCTATTTTAATCCTAGTCGGCCAATTGCTTTTTGTTTCTCATTGTCCAATGCATTTCTTCAAATAAATTATCATTTATTTATTTATTCATTCATTTCAATTGAATTTTTCTTCTTCTTTCTAACGCACTGGTTGCTAATCAACATTGTTAGCATAACCTGTCGTCATGGATTCGATTTTTTCTGTTGCTCATATTGACAATGCGTTCCAGGGAAAACAACAAAATCCGAATGATTTGTTATTTTTCTTTCTCTCCTGTGGAGTCTTAGTTAACCTAGAGTACTTTTTCTTTGCTCATTAGAAAAATACAATCAAATGACGTGCTATTCGTACACATACTCCCCGAACGAACGTCCTTCGATTCTCTCGTCGTTCTCTTTCCTCTCTTTTTAAAAAGCTGATTGATTTTTTTTCTGTTACATTCATTCGACAAAACATGTTTCTTGACAACCTATCCATCTATTCAATTCCATATCTTGGTGTTATCTTCGCTCTACTTAGTGTATTCTCATACAAAATGACGAGAAAACAACAATCAACGACTAGTTCAAATAAATCTTCATTAACCAATTCATTGGATTCATCAACAACATTAACAATCGATGATGATCAAGAACTCATACAGATAGATACAATAGATGAATTCTGTGAAACAACCTCGATTAAATTATGTTTAGACCAAGATTTAGAATCTGAGATGGATATAGATAATTAAGTCTTTCATTTTGTGCCTTTTTTTAAAATAATTATTTATTAAATAAAAAATATATACGTATAAATCTATCGTGTAAATTTTTTTATTGCATCTTTTGAATTACGAAATAGCCATTCGATTTTGTCTTTTTATCGAGTCTATTTATCTTTTTTCTCTCTCGTAGTAAAATCACGTCTTTTGACAAGAGAAGATAATTATTGATTGAATTCTGATTGGTTGAAAACATCGACGAATGAAAATAATTCATTGAACCTTTACGAAAGGTCACACTATTCAGATATATTTAGATCAATCGAAGAAAAAAAACATACAGAGAAGAAAACAATTGAACAAATCTCAAATCATTCTTGTCAATTTAGACGAAATCCAATCGAGGTAATTCAATCGATTTCATAGAAAACTACGAAGACGAAGAAGGAGGAAAACAAAATCAATCATCAAAAAAATGTTTATTTGTCGAATAGAAAAAACAAAACACATCGAGATTTCTTTTTTCTAGATTGACAATAATCTTTTTCATCTAATATTTTCACGGCAAATGTTGTTTGTTTCTTTGACAAATTCATTTATCATCTAATCGAAATATGTTCGGGAAAAATAAAGGTGTTAGTGCACCATCGGATATTCACGCGAAAGAAAAGTAAATAACACAAAAAAATACATTTCACATATCGAATCATCGGTTGTCTTTAGGTTGAATTTATATGTTTATGAATATTTGTACCATATTGGTGCAGCTAAAGCTGCTCAGGGATTTTGTGCTGACGTAAGTTGAACAAGAATGTTGTTAATATGAAATGAATTGAATTGTTTAGATGAGATGGGAGCCGAATAAAATGTCATTAGGTGAAGCACCTGGTTTTTTATTCAGTTGGTGGTGGTAAGTTGAGAGATAATGTTTGAGTTTGATGATTCAGTTTGTTTTCTTTTTCAGTGTTTTTTGGGATTTGTATAGCGCAGCACCTGAACGTCGGGATCAACATCCGCATTCAGAAGAAGCCAAAGCTTTTCATGATTATGTAAAAAACAACCAATCGATTCAATTCAATTCTAATTAAAACATCGGCTCATCTTTCTTCTCTAGGGTTTCATCAATTCCAATTATGCACCTAATGGAATGCCTCCACAGGTAAGTCGAATGAATTCAACGAAATTTCATTCGAAATTCTTCGAAATTAGCCAAATCAAAACTCAAATGTTCCACCGCCGATGCCAATGAACATCAACGACGGAATGCATAATCCAGGCGTACCATTTTTTCCGGTAGATTTCCTTTCGTGAATGAAAATTTCGATATTTCTACGACGAACTTTGTGTTTAGCCTCCGGGACAACAAATGATGAATCAAGTAGAAATGCGAAAACTCGATTTGCTGAATGAAAATCATTGATTTTTAGTATCCACGCTATCCAAATGCGCCTCCACGTGGTCTCATGCGAATGCCTTCACAATCAGATTATCCAGTGAGAAATCGATTTCGAAATTCGAATGAATTTGATTGTTCGTGTTCTAGGGCGGCCCCAATGGAGGTCCTTTGATGCCACCACAGATGGATGCAGGTCGAAACGGTAGGAAATCAGGCGACGATTTGATTGCTTAGTTGATAGGAAAGATTTTAGGTTTACGAATGACATCTCCCGGAGCTCGAATGCCGCCGAATCCACTCGGACATACAGGCCCAGGCGGTGGACCGCCTCCGAACGCGTATCGACCGCCGGGAATGCCGCCAACTATGTCACCATCAATGAATCAACCAGGATCACGAATGTATATGACAAATTCACCAGGAGTAAGACAAATTTCAACGTAAATTCTACATTAACGCCTCTCAATATTTCTCCTAGGTCGGCGGTTATTCATCCTCATCTCCTGCACCCTATGGTGTACGTATTCAAATGCATATTTCATCTTCTACATTCTCAAATAAATATCTGTTTTAGACTCCTTGTCCTACAGGTCACGCACCGACTACGCCTATGATGCCAAGTCCACAGGATTCCAATGGTAGTGAAATGCAGCCCTATGGTATGCGAACTATGCCTGGCAGTATGCCTCCAGGACCCAATCCAATGGTGAATACATAAACAAAGCATCTTTTCTATTCAAATAAATTCTTTATTTCTTCAGTTTCATGATCCACATCTATCTCACATGCCGTCAATGCCACCTGACATGTCTCATCACGGTCCAATCAATGGTATGACAAACATATTTTTTTTGTTCGTTCGTGTCTGAATACCCTTGTTTTCAGGTGATTTCGATCAACAAATGAAACAGTCACCCAGTCAACAGCCGCCTCCCCCCTCTCAACCTCAACAACAGACCCCCGGGCAACCTCAGCAACAGCAACAACAAGGACAACCGCCTCCACCCGACGTAAATACGTTTAATTACTCTGAAGATCCATCGAATGATACCAATGCGATACTAAAATTAAAAGAATCAATGCAAGAAGAAGTAAAAAAATTTGATAAAACACCTAGTAACTCGAATAACGATGATTATAATCACTTTTCTGGTATTGGTTAACCTTGCAAGGTCATCACGAAATACACACAGACATACAATGATCTATAAATAATATACATATATATAAATATATAGAGAGAGAAAAACAACAACAACAAAATAATTCTGATAAGAAAAATCTCATTTCGTTTACTTAGTTTGTGTTCACTTTTCTCCTGTTTTTTTTAGTGTGGAACAAATGAATGAGGAGATCTTTCCCCAATTTTTTTTTCTTCTCCCCTCTCTTCTTTTTTTTTACAAATGTAGAATATCTTCTTTTTCTGTGTGTCATTAAGGGCAAGTAAACAGTGTAAAATCGAAGAAGCTCGTCTTTGAATTCTTCGAACGAAATCATCCTAAGCTTTGCTCTACTCTTCTATCGAAGACAAAAACAAAAATATTCTCATGTGCATCTCTTTTTCTCTCTTTTTTTGTGTCTTTGTCTTGTTTGTGTTATGTACATTCTCTCTTTTTTTTTCTTAATGTGTGTACAAGCGAATTTGTCTTATTATATTTATCCTTAAATATACATATTTCAATAACTGATCTCATCTTTTCTTTCACTAATCAGTTTCTTTTATCTCGTATCAATTGAACAATCATGTAGCCAAGCATGAATGAAAATAGTGTCAGACAGAGAGCAGTAGCAAATTTAAAGATATAGGATAGTTTTCTTGTTTTGTCAAGTTCTTGTTTAAGATGTTTCGATGAGGCATATTCGAGTTCAACGGCAGATTTTTCTAGATCTTGTGTTTTGTCATTGAGTGATGTTAGTTGTTGTAAACGTTGAGTTTGTAGTGACGTGAGATTTTGTTCGAGATTGAGTCGAACATCGATGGCACGTTGATTGAGTTTGGTTACTTGTTCGTTGAGAGAGGAGGTTTTGTTAGTTGATGATTGCGATTGATGAAGTTTAATACGAGATTGCGTAGGAAAAAAAATTTGTGAGAGATGAGATCGAGGTTTAGTTAGACGTTTCAGTGATTTTTGTTCATCTAATCGCTTTTTATTCATCAATTTGAGAAAATATGAAGAAATTTAGATATTTAGTCATTGGTTACTGAGACAACAAAATGAATATTCGAATTTTTAGCGAAGATGAGTTCGATTACAAGTTTTTCGCTTTCGTTTTCGTTCGTTTTCTCGAAATATTTTCAGTTTATCGTAGGATTTCAAATTCATAAATCGATCACGTAGATGTACATTGAAATAATTCGGTTTCTTTCGAGATTTATCGAGAAGACATGCGTAGATTGCATCGTATGGATTGAAATCATCATGCAGATATCTATTTTGAAATTGATGTGAAATAATCAACGAAATAATCATATGAATTTCTTCGACTAAATCATCCGATTGCTCATCGATATTTTCAATTTGTATTTTAGATTTTCTTTCATTTGATTTTGCTACGAGACCATATTTAATCAAACAGTCATCGGAGTTTTCATTTGATTTACTCATATAAAAACTAATATAATAAATAACAAGAAAAACTAACCAATAACAAGGCGGGTTTTCTATTTTCTCAGCTAAATATTTACTCAGACGAACAGAAATCAACGATTATTTTAGTTTCTTTTAAGAAATAAATGATGTGAAAACATTCTTTTCAATATGGCTCGTTTAATCGTCCCTCCAAGAGCCAATTGCACTGAAGAATCAATCGATCCAATTCTTCCGATGACATGTACCATTGAAAGTTCATATGTTATCAATGGTCATGGGGTAAAAACAAAAACAAAAATCATTGTCTCATTGAAAAACTATTTGCATTAGGAATATTCAATTCGATTGACACGCCTTCTCAATCAATCCTCATGGATTATTACGAAACGTTTTCGTGAATTCGTCGATCTCAATAATACATTGAAAGAATATGGCTTTAATTTTGAATTACCGAAAAAGAAACTTCTTGGAAATACCAATCGATTGTTTATGGCTCAACGACAAGCTGAACTTCAAGTTTATCTTAATACCATTCTTCAGTACATTGAACTATGCAATTCATTGACTGTTCATCGATTTCTCGATCCAGCTAGTCATACGATTAATTATCCCGGTAAAAGTCTCATTGATTTCTTTTTTTCTGACAAAAGATCTTTCTCTAGAATCAGCTTTACAACACGTGTCAATGTTTGTTCGTTCAATGAATAATCTTTATCAAATAATTGAGCCTCTACACGAATTCGGTTGGAGATATAATAAATGTTATTTTATTGGGACGAAAACAGGATATTCCAAAGATGAACGTTATCTATTAGTTTGGGTACGATAGAAACATTCGTCGTTTTTTTTTGTCTTATCGAAGGTTGTTTTTAGTGCCATTATGGTTTGGATCGAATTCTTAGTGAAAAAGAAACTACAAGCTGTTTAAAATTGCTCAAATCTATATCCGTAAATAAGCATAGTTTCTTCGAAAGATTATTTCAATTCATAAAATTGAATTTCTAGCATCCGTTCATAGCTCCTATTGATGAAGTTTATGCTAATGAAAGTGGAATTTTAACTATCTATCGATATCATAATCGAGGTTCACTAAAAGATTATCTTCATCGAGTACGTGTTTGTTTAGTTTTCGTTTTGTTCGATGAAAGAAATTCTTTTCTTTTCTCTAAAAGACAAAACCAGGAGTTGGTCCCTATTGGAAACGCTATGGCCCGAATTCATCTTCGCGTCGATGCGATATTAATCAAATAAAAATGTTAGGTCGTCAGATTTTAGAAGCTCTTTATTTTCTCTACGAGAACAATCTACTCTACGGACATTTGCATTCAGGAAATGTTTTCTTTGATTTCGAACAAACACAATCGATTAAATTATTCGATTTGACCAATACAATTGCGGGTGTATCATCGAAATATCGATATTATCTGTCGAATTTCCGACATATTCAAGTAGAGTGACGGATTTTTTTGAATGAAAGAAACTATTTCAATGAATTTGTTTGTCGTTTACAGACACTTCAACAATGTGATATCTATGCGTTCGGACGTTTATTATACGAGCTTTCAACCGGTGAAGAATGCCCGTTTGGTGTGTGTGCAGAATTTCCGTATTTGATTCCGATTTCAGTTCAAGAAATTCTTTCGAAAATTTTGGTCCCATCAGGACATTTGCCAACAATTGAACAACTTCTCAATGAGCCGTAATTTCATATTTATTTGATTTTTCTAATTTGCTTTTTGTTTTCTTCACGAAAATAGATTTTTTCAAACAACATTTTCAAGTGGATTGGAAAGATTCCAATTGAAATTAAATACAAAAGCAAGAGAAACTTTTGAACAAATACGCAAACGAACACAAGAAAGATTAGCCAGTGATCAGATTAAAGTAAATCTTTTGTTG
>Ga0209914_1003399_pt1 | contig 11215 bp, 8 predicted proteins | sample ThiBiot_500_plan_FD_183949 | JGI IMG/M metagenome (GOLD analysis project Ga0209914, IMG submission 183949) | Wastewater bioreactor microbial communities from Cape Town, South Africa - Thiocy_cont_500_plan (SPAdes) | ecosystem: Engineered > Bioreactor > Thiocyanate-remediating > Anaerobic-Aerobic ...
GCGATTAATCGCCGATTATTTTTGATTTATGTAGATGATTTTATACGATTTCGATTAAGTCAACTTTTCGACATATATGTGATAGAATATGATTTAATCATTGATTTTTTCAGCAGAAAACGGTTAATTCTGATTAAACATCGATTATTTTACTAATCACCAAAATCATCGTGATTTTCGTGACATGGGTAGTTTCTATCCTGACTTAATTTAAAGCAAGAGTGTATACAGAACAATAGCAACAAACTGAGAATATTACAGGCAGCTTATAGACATTGATCAGTAATGAGGCGTTTGTTTATGTTACAAATTAATTAAAATACTCATTTAACACTGAAAACAACTAGTGCAAAGCGAATAAACTATAATAAAAACTTGATCTTGATTTTCGAAAAAAATGTGTAATAGCGTTACGTTCCTATTTTGAACTTTTTTCTGCATTGAAAAAAGGTAAACGAAAACTTTTTTATAGTTAGAAAGCTCTTCTAATGCTCTACAAAACTGATAATCTGAAACTCTATTTATATAGCTATTTTCACAGGAAATGGATGTGAAAGAGAAACCACTCCACATTTAGGGTCTTTTTTTGCAACAGTATTACTCACTAGTAAATCCCTCGCAGTGAATAGATTTCTAATTGAAACTTTCTGCTTTTTATAGCATATGTGTAGTTATATGAACTCTATCGAATGACGTTTGGACAAGCCGTTCACTTGTTTAAAGCGTATTTATTGTTGCTTAGGTATGAAAGATTACCTATTTACATACTTATTCGATGAATTATCTCTGGAGCAGTGATGTTTCAATTTTGCAAGAACTTTTCGTTGAATGAAAAGTCTTTTAGTAAAATGATGTCTAACAACTATTTCAGATATTTTACTGTAAATTCTTATTTTTTTCGAACATAATAATCGCTTTTATTTGGTCTTTTTCTTATTCGTTGCGTGATTGGACAAGAAAAAGGCATATTTATATTACTGCTTGTTGTGAAAAGGTTGAAAACGTTCTTGATCATACATGACGTACGACAACGTTCTTAAATGACGGTCGTGAAGAACGAGAACGAGAAAGAAAATGTAGGCACGTTTACAGTACGTCAATTACCTATACTACCAGTATAGTGATTTATATATAAACATCCGACTGTTTCTTTTTTCACATTCTGTTTTTTACAATGACGACAGCAAATCAACAACGTGTTATTCTTGTTACTGGAGCAAATAAAGGTTTAGGTTTTGCAGTGGTGAAAAAACTTGTAAAAGGAACATCCAGTTTCACAAATAATCTTATTCTTCTTGGTAGTCGAGATTTACAACGCGGTCAAGAGGCTATTGTCAAATTAGGCTCGCCATCCAATGTGCATCTCATACAATTGGATACATCATCACCTGAAAGTATCGCTAATGTAACAAAGGTAATCAAAGAAAAATATGGAGGAAAATTGGACATTCTTATCAACAATGCTGGTATTACAACACTCGAGAAGACAGCTGATGCTGCTCGGAATTTATTTGCAACGAATTATTTTGGAATACAATTACTTAATCAATATTTATCTCCATATATTCAAGAAAATGGACGAATAATTAATGTTGCTAGTGAAGTAGGTGCTTGGACATTGCATGAAATGTCAACTGATCTACAAAATAAATACAAATCACCAACATTAACAGAAGAACAAATTGATGCATGTATCAAAGATTTCATTTCAGCACTTGAATCCAATAGTGTAGGAAAACTTGGATACAATGAACAATCACCTCTCTTGACCTATGGTGTGTCGAAAGCAGCGCTTATTGCTCTGACACGAGTTGAAGCACGTCAATGGTCAGGTGCAAAAAATGTTCTCGTCTTTTCAGTATGTCCTGGATACTGTGCTACTGACTTCAGTTACAATACTGGTCCACGTTCTGCTGAAACTGGCGCAGATTCTATTCTATATCCTGTTACAGCTCCTGACAATGAATTAGAAAATGGTCAATTTTATCAAGATGGCCAATTAAAACCACAGAGCTATGCATGTGATATGGATCTCAGCAAGCTTTCAGAAAATTAATAGATATTCTGTTTATTAAACTACATGTGTACATGAAAGCTGACACTTCTCGTTTATTTAATGAATAAAATAACATTGTCTCGATGACAATTTCGTAAAGCAGAGAATATACAACCATGAAAAAAAGATAAACCTAATAACTAACTCATCGTCTGACAAAAAAACCATTTTGATGTTTCTTATATCTCATACAAAATCCATACATGTCTTACTTGAAACTTGAATTCAAATTTCAAATAAGACACTACTGAGAACAGTGTGCTCTACACGATGGTACAGTCGGATTTTTGACTGTATGCATTATAAGGGTGGTTGCACGGACTTTCGGGACAATCTGATATCTATTTGATATAATACTTCATTTAAATACAAAATCAGTTTATATTTATTTAAAAATGTGTTATGCTTATTCGTATTAGAAATAGAAAATGATTTACTGAATCTCGAATCATAGGTATATTGTCTTTATTTGTGAAAAATTTTCGTAATTTTGCTTTTACCAAGATTAAAAATTATTTTTTGAGGAAATATTTTAATAGAAGTTTTTATCAAGTGATGCACCACAGAAATCTACATCGCCGTCATATTGTTTGATCGATGGTTTCGACCAGCCACCAAACGGTGAAAAATCACCAAAAGACGGATCGCCATCGTAGTGTGCATACCAAAGTGGTGGTGCACCGAATCGATCAGTATTTCCGGTGATCGGACCCCATTGACTGTACGATGTATAAATACCCCAATGGACTCCCATTGCATTTGCTTGATCGATCAAACCTTGAATAAAATTAATATTGGTGTTAACATCATCTGCCCATGAACCTTCGATATCAAACCATAACATGCCATAATTAGCACCGGATTGTTGAAGGTAATTGACTGTGTCAATAACTTGTTGTGCTGGATTACCGCAATCAAGACATGGATAAATATAGCCATCGACGTAGGACATACCACCTGCTCGTGCGTTTATGATAGTTTGAGCACCGTTCGGATCTACTTCACCAACTTCCATATAAACACGAGCAACAGCAAAACTATATCCATTATCTATCAAAATATGACTTAATAGATTATTTACATTTATATAAGTCTTAATACATACTAACTAAACATTGAAATGAGCTAGTAGATGTTGGCTGTGAAACATCGACACCATAATCCCCCAACGTTCCGGACACTATTATGCATGACAATACTGTAAAGAATAGCATTTTTTCTATTTAATATTATTGCGTTTTAAAATGCTAACAACACTAAGGATTTTAATCATTTATATTCTCGGCGCTTTCTCTTGTTATCTTTTTTTCGTTCTTCTAAAAATGATAAATATTTATTTAATATCGAATATTTGTGTAGGTGACAATGTTCTTAGTAAAGAGGCAAACTCAAAATACTTGTCGCAGTCGAACTTCTATTTGCCTACTGTTAAGCTAGATAGCTAGTTGGAATATTCTTGGTCATAAGGTTCCATTTAAATCCGCTAAGATTCAATGTACTTGTTTCATAATTGAGAAATTCGGAAAATTCTTAAAAGAATATTTGTACTTAAGAAACGTTCCATGAAAATATCGACTAATGGCAAAACATGATGGTTCACGGATTTTCGATTTAACCTCATAGTAATTAAGGCTTTAGTATACCATATAAGAATCCAAAGTTGTATGGTCTAAAGTCTTACTATAGTGAATTTACCAGGAACTGACTTGTAAGACCCTCGATTTTTCGAAAAAAATTGAGTAAAAATTATGATGTCTACTCTTCGTTTGTATTTCGAATTTTTTTCTCGGAATTTTTTCTGGAAAAAATTAAGCTATATACCATTCGATAGAACTTTTGATACTCTACAAAACTGTATATATGACATTTACATGCGATGCCAAAATAGTGCCGAAAAAATTTTAAAACTTTTTGTGATTACTCTTTGTCATAATCAAGTATTTTCAGTATTTTGACCATATCCATCGGTGAGAAAAAGTTCCCCAGAGAAATTTTTTTATCAATTTGTAGCCTATCGAATTCTGTATCGATTCATATATAGGGCTTTTTCTCAAAACATTCACGAGCTGAAATAATTGAGCCAGAATAGTGCAAAAAAACGTCATTTTTGACCATTTTTTCGTCAAAATTTATGCCTTCATTATATAATATCTCCTATTTTTTTTTATAAGCGTTTCAAAATTGAAAGCGAATCATATACTAATCGATAGAGTTTTTGATGCTCTACAAAATTCAATATATTTCATTTCTTTATGACATCAAATATAAATCGAAAAAAATCTAAATTCTCTATATAATCATACATTTGTAATATGAGTGACATGTTACAACACTGATTATTTTTTCACATATCGACAACAAGTATACATGAGCATTTTGTTATCAAAGAATATCATATTTAATAGTGGAATCTACTTAATTCAGCACTAATTCATATATTTAAAATGATTTTCGTATGTTTCAAACCCGAAAACAGTAAATGATTTCCATTGTCAAACGACTATATGCCAACTTTGAATGCTTTGCTGCACTCAAACAATCCCCAAAACGATATTCATGAATTCTTCTATTTCAAATCTTTCATTTTCTATGAATACGTGAGTAAAGAAATCGTTTGTAAGTATAATGATTTCTCTCGATCAGAGAACGAATTGTTTTAGTTTTAGCATCAATCTAAGACTATAAGTAACATGATGAATGACCGATGTTTTAATAATGTTTTTGATTTGAAGAAAACAATGAGAACAACTATGCAGTTCTTTTTTTCAAAGAAAGAATACAACGAAAGATAGTGTTTATGGAGAAAAAATATAAGAAGTCGTTTTCGATGAACGGGATAACGATGAATAATAGCTATCGAGAGAAGTGGAAGCTAAAATATTTTCGGTATTGTTTCATGAAAAAAGGTACTTGAGACGTTTCTTGCCATAATATAAGAGAGAAAATACGCCCATTAGAAGACTACATAAGGTACAGTGAATATCGGTTATGATACAAGTTCATTTTCGTTTGTTTTTCGAGACCTTCGGAATAGCTGCTGTTGATTTTCGTTTCATGGAAACATTCGTGTTCGATGAAGAATTGCAACTTGCAGATTGCGTTAACAAACCTGAACTTGAATCGAGACATTTATCGAGAAGATCTTTAGCTTCATCAAGCATTTGACGCCATGAGTATTTATGCAACTCTCGACCATCGACTTCTTCATCATCATCTTCGATTTCATCGACATCTCGAATTGCCGGAGTAGTTAGAAGCTTTTGGTCAGAATCAGTGAACGTTGTTGGAGTTGATGTGTGCAAAACTCTAGGGGGAAAAACCTGATTCCAATCAAATAAATCATTGACAATCATGAACAATCATTGACAATCATGAGTAATCATTGACAATCAATGACAATCATTGGATGAAATCTCCTTTTCTCCCTCGAGATATGTTTCTATCTTAGTTATTTAGTTAGTATAGGTTTTATTCTTGCAAAATATATTGTATAAAGGAGAAAAAATTAACAAAAAGATACAACGAATAGTATAGAATTCATTTTCAAATGAGATATTTTGTTGTTCTGTGGTGTTAACTATAGCCAATAAAATCTAAGACAGAACGAAAGAAAAACGTTAATCTTGTTCGTTTTTTTCGTCAACTTCAATTCTCTCATAGTAAACATGTTCATAATCATCATACTCGTGGAATAAATTTTACTATTATTATGTCTACTAATTCGAATTATTTGTATGGAAATGAAGAACTTCTTCCATCGAACATTATGCACCTTCGAGACAGCGATTTTTATAAATTCGTTGAACAATATGCTGGAATAAAAGTAGCTGAATTACTTTCTTTTCAAGAATTCAATGCAGTCGACTCATTTCTTGAATGCGATGATATAGCTGAGATTTTCAAATATGAATCAAACCAATTAACAGAATTGAAAAACAAGACATGTATTATTTTGAATGATGGATCTGCTGTACTGTTACCTGGTTTGAAATCATCGATTAATAATCTGAAGAAACTTTTCAAAAAGAAACGAGATGAAATTAATAAACAAACAAAACGACGAAAGTACATTTTTGGGTCAACATCGTTAACAACATACACAAATTTAAATATCTCCACATCATCAATTCCATCGTCAACTCAATCTCAATCTACAATCGACACATCTGTTCAAACACCGATATCTATTGAATCATCGAACAATTCATCAACAAATAGTCAATCATCACCATCATTCAATCCTCTTACAGATCAAATTCATAGAAAAGTAACAACGGTTATAACTAATTGGCTGAATAAAAATAAAGAAGATTTATATCTACAAAACACTGATATTCAACGAGAAATAGACTTCAAATTAGAGTTAAACAATCATCAAGATGGTTTGATCATGATTTGTGGTTGTGGTGCACGAAACTCGATTGGTCAAAAAGGTGGAACATTTATGGTAAGAGATATTTGTTTAATTGTTACAAGTAGATAGGACAGCTGCATTATTGAATGTGTAATTCGAGTTTAAGTTTCAGTTATTTATTCTAATTTACACGAGGCATCAGTTTTCTAAATCTAAATTATTTTTATGAATTTATGATATAATAAGTCGGCAAATTTAGCATGAGTTTTCATGTATGTTTTGGTTTCACATCAGGAAGAATCGAATAAGTTTCAATGAAAGAAAAGCATATTTATTGCGACTGATTTTTTGCAATAGGATATTTGTTTCCTAAAGTTTTTTTTTTTCATTTCAGTTTTCTAATGTTTATCGACATTTTAAATCTGGCAAATGTTTATGGATTAACAGACAGAAAGAAGATACGAGTGATGGTAATAATATTAATGACGATAACGATGACGATGAAGATCTCTCAACTTCATCAAGTCCACCTCAATCGAATTCAACTTTACCTCGAACAATATCTACTAATGGTAAACGTGTTACTCGTTCTACCTCAACTGTATCAACGAAGAAGAGACGATCGAATTAGATATTTCTTATCAAAACAATTGCTTTTTTGTATAAATTTTAAAAAAATGTATATTTATTATTATTATACACAATTAGATATTGAAAAACGATAATATTTATTAATAGGATATTTACTTGTTCTCATGCTAATATTCTTGGAAAATAAAGCAAATCATTTCTCAATAAATTTGATATTCATTAACATATTTATATTTACATATTGTACTCGTTATTAAAATAAAGTTTCCCAATTGATTGCTCTTTTAGATCTCAATATCAAATTGTTTCGATTGTTTGAACTCGAATTGAAAAATTTCGAATGCCGATATCATTACCTGAAAATATTTTCGAATTGAGAAATAATGAATTCTTCAACGTAGTACAACAACAATGTGGAAAAACCATGGTTGACATTTTGCAATATATGGAAATCAATTCGGCCGAATATCTTCTTGATTTAAATGCAGAAACTTTATTTGCATTTTTTCATCAAGATTCACATGATCTAACTGATATAAAAAATAAAGTTGGCATCATGTTAAGCAACGGAAGTTTCGTTGTAAAGAAAGGTCTTTTATTTCAAGCCGACGAATTTATTCGAGCATTGCATTTACGTCAACGTCAAAATAGTTCATCAACATCAAATGACATAATCATTCCTTCTGCTCTTCTCAATGAACATCCTATTCTTCGACAAGTTATTGATTTCTTTAAACATGCATCAGTACAATCTAATTCAACGAGTATGTTCACATGCAAAACGATAGAAACTATTATATCCAATTATTTCCGTGCAAAGAGTCGTTATTCGTATAGCGATTCTATTCGTGAATTTGCTTCGTGTGTTTATATTTTTGGTGGACGAAATGTCTATGAATTCATTCGTATTAATATACCAGGTTTTCTTCCAAGTTTGACAGTTATTCGTCGTGAAATTGATTCTGCAGCAGCTCGTATTGTCGAAGGTGAATTTCGATATGATTCAATGGTCGATTATTTGGCGTCTCAAAAAACAAAATTCGTATTTGCTGCAGAAGATTGCACAGCTGTAATACCACGTATTGTATTCGATAGCAAGACAAATACATTTGTTGGTTTTACTTCGAGTCTTGAAAATGGAATTCCAAAAATTAGTTCATTCTCACGTAAGTAAAGTTAGCACCAGATTCGAGTTTTTTGTGGAAGGATTCGCTTGTATATTTGTGCTGGGTCTCTTTTAGGTTGTGCTATATGCAGAATTTGATTCTGCATCGAATGGTGCTAGTTTCAGATGGGGTCACCGATAGAAAACATGAGGTTTGACCCAAAATACTGATTTTTTAAGATTTTTTGGGAAAGTTTTTCCCGTCGCGATTCGCTATATTACTTGTGCTGGCTCTAAAAATAGTTGTGCTGAATTCAGAATTAAATTCCGCATCCAGTGGTACTCTTTTCAAGGGTGGTCATCGAGCAAAAAAAAACCAGTTTGTTAGGATCATGGCTTCATTACGGTCTCCCATCCTAAACTCGACCATTTTTTTTGCTCGATAACCACCCTTGAAAAGGATATCATTAGATGCAGAATTTAATTCTGAATTCAGCACAACCATTTTTAGAACCAGCACAAGTTATATAGCGAATCGCGACAGAAAAAACATTTTCGAAAAATCTTAAAAAGTCAGTATTTTGGGTCAAACCTCATGTTTTCTATCGGTGACCCCATCTGAAACTAGCACCATTCGATGCAGAATCAAATTCTGCATATAGCACAACCTAAAAGAGACCCAGCACAAATATACAAGCGAATCCTTCCACAAAAAACTCGAATCTGGTGCTAACTTCACTGACGTTCATTCTCAACCGAATCATTTTCAGAACTTGAAAATTGGTTTAATACATCGACCAAATCACATCTTCTTAATCTTCAAATGATTCAACCGATTAATTTAAATAATGCACCTGGACCATCATTCATTCTCAGTTCTTACGGAACTGACAATCAATTTAAAACGGATGACATTTTAATGAAGTGGATTACTATCGTGAATCGTTGCAATGAAAAAGATGTCAAAGTAGTCGGCTTTTCAACTGATTGCGATCCTCGATATTTACGTTCGATGCGGCTATTCAGTGGCTTTTTTGCTGATATGCCGAATCATCAAATTCACATGCGTCCAGATGTATTTCATATCGATGTTCCAAAAGTAGCTTTTAAAAATTAAAATCATTCGAGCTTCTCTCATTTTCCTTCTATACATTACAGACATGGAACTGGTTCTTTTTGCGTAGTCATCAACTGATGCTGTTCTTACAAGATGGTATTCATTTATGTACAAAACTAAGAAATCGATTACTGTCATCGAGAGCAACGATGTTGTTAGGCGATAAACTAATTCATATCGATTATCTTTTTCAATTGATTGAATCATCATCGAAAATCAATCATGGTTTAGTGAAATTAAATATCATACCGAAAGATAGGCAGAATTATTCTTCCTGTGAAAAAATATCCAACAAATCTGTTATCAATACACTTGTTTCAATACCAAATTCCTTAGGAATTCGTATTTATCTCGAAGTAAATCTATGCTTAAATATAGTGTCACGAATTGTACGTTTTTTTGTATCATAGTTGATTCAAAATATTCGATTTGCTTTCGTTCATAAAGAAACTAACTATCTTGATCGAGTATATTTTGCTTGGAAGAGCGTGTTTCTTATTCGATATTGGTATAATTGGTTATCTGCATCGAAAAAGATCGATCTTGACTCTATGCTCTCGAAGTTATCTCCTGGACAAAAACATTCAAAGAAAAAAACAAAACAACAGTATTTCATCACTCTTCCATCGATGTTTTCAATTGAAATCAATAGTCATACGCTGGTGTATCTTGGTTTACTCGTTATTCAACAACAACTACCAATCGAATGTTTGAACATATCGATCTTTAATTCTCAATCCTGTGAAAACATTTTCCGTCTATCACGTGCTATGTCTGGAACATTCTCATCAATAGTAAATTTTAGTGTCTACGAATTTCTTCAACGAGCACAAAAGTTATCGTATATTGAGTCAATCAAATGTCGAACGAAAGGAAATAGTTCCAACGCCGAATTTTTGTTTCCTCGTCATCATAAACTATCAAAAAGCAGTGATGGGCAACAAGCAACATCATCAACGAATTCAAATCTCTCTCTCTCACTCGTTGCGATTGAAAACAACATATTGCGTGCTTATGCTGACGTTTGTCAATTAGTGGTTGATGTAAATATGTACAAACAAAATGAAATTTTTTCGTTAGAAAAATTATCTAAATTAGCTTTTCAACAATTGTTGAAATCACGAATCATCGACTATTCTTCTCCTGATACCTATGATTCTGATTTTTATTCTGATTCAGACGAAAGCTCGTCTGAAGATGATGAAATTGATCCGAATGATAGTGATCAAGAGCAATCATTCGATGATAATGGCGATGGCCAATTAGAAAATTTGGCTAATGTTAGTACCTCAACATTCGAAGGAATGCGGATTGTAGACAAAATTAATCCTGCATTGGACAAATCCTATTTTGTTGTTGGTATTAACGGTGTCAAAAAATATTTAAACAAGCAAACGGCCACATGGCTTTTATCAAAAGAAAAATTTACTTTGTCTTCTGATCGTTTGAAGCGTGTCATGACTGTTAATGAATAAACTGCAGATTTAGGCTATTTTTTTTCAGTTATATACGTTTTTTTTGTTAATAAAATAAACTCTTGAAACATATATTAGTTAAAAATAGAATTTTCTATGCTTTTTTTTGCTGTATTTGGTAAAAATCGATGATTTTTTGCGCATAACTCTATCAGCATATTGTATGAGAAATCAAAGCAAAGTCAATGAATTAGCTTAGTAATGCTACAGAAAAATACTTTGACTACTGTAAAACTATCAGTGAGACATTTTCTAGCTTTAAAATGCGTAAAAAATCATTGACAATCATTGACAATCATTGACAATCAGCGACAATCAGCGACAATCAGCGACAATCATGAGCAATCATGAGCAATCAAAGCAATCAAAAATTGAGCTATTTCCCCCTTGGATTGGCGTATATTGAATTGGATCTAATTCAGGTGGTCGTAAAAATGGAAAATCGGTTTCGAGAATCACATGATCAACGATATTTGCTTTAGAAATTAACCAATTATTAAATAATTTCTGTAATTCT
>Ga0209914_1003405_pt1 | contig 11202 bp, 16 predicted proteins | sample ThiBiot_500_plan_FD_183949 | JGI IMG/M metagenome (GOLD analysis project Ga0209914, IMG submission 183949) | Wastewater bioreactor microbial communities from Cape Town, South Africa - Thiocy_cont_500_plan (SPAdes) | ecosystem: Engineered > Bioreactor > Thiocyanate-remediating > Anaerobic-Aerobic...
AACCGCCTCGCCGAGCTGCCGAGCTGCATCTCGACCATGAAGTCGCTCGCGTTCCTCGACCTCGATCGCAACCAGCTCACTTGCTTACCTCCTTGGATTGGTATGTGCAACAACCTACCAAGCGAGGCACACACTCGCTCGCTCGCGCGCGTGTGGATGGGCACGTTCCTCATCGTTGTGAGCTGCTGCTGCTGCTGCCACTGCCACACACAGGCGAGTTGAACAAGCTAAACGAGATGTTCGTGAGCCGCAACCAGCTGACGGCGCTGCCTCCCGAACTCAGCGCCTTGCGCAAACTGCGTCTACTGCACGCCGCCGGCAATCGTCTCTCGACGTTGCCGCACACGTTCTACTCGCTCGTGAGCCTCAAGGACCTCAATCTCAACGAGAACCAGTTCCAGGTGTTCCCCGAGCCGTCGTATCTCTCGAACATTCGCATTCTCTCGATGACGCACAACCAGATCCAAGAGCTGCCAGCCGACATGCGACCGCTCGGCATGCTGCGAGAGCTCGATCTCTCGGACAACCAATTGACCTCCATCTCGAAAGGTATCTCTCTCTTTCGATCGCTTGCGTAACGTTTGTTGCTGCGAGACCTGACGGCGGCGGCGGCGGTGGCGGCGTGGTGTTGTTGCTCGCTGCACAGGCGTGGCGAACCTCAAGGGCCTGCAGTACTTGACGGCCGACTGCAACGCCATCGCCGAGGTCTCGGAGCACATTGGTTACCTCACGCGCCTGCGAGTGCTGCGCCTGCAGCAGAACGACCTCAAGGTGCTGCCACAGACGCTCGGGTGCCTGCAGCAGCTGAACGACCTCTACGTGGCCGACAACGAGCTGCTCGACATACCCGACACGATATGCTGCATCTCTACTTTCCGTACTCTCAACGTATGTGCAGCCGCCGTTGCACCGTTGCGCGCATCTGATGGGCGGCGTGTGTATAGGTAACGGGCAACCCGCTCACGAACGTGCCTCCGCGAGTGCGAATCGGAGGCGGCGCACTGTGGGAGCATCTGCGCCAACGATATCTCGCTGGTACGCCGATAGTCGAGTATCGCCAACAAGTAGACAAGTAGTCCCCTCGTACTGACGCGGTTATCAATCACTCTCAATCTCTTGTGGCAGCTCTACGCAACTCGGGCGCGCTTCGAGCTCAACCAGCCAAGTAGCGGTTCCAACAGCAGCAGCAGCAGCAGCACATATTGGCGTATCGTGTGGCTGCCACACCTTGTACAGTACACGCAGCTCGCGCGCCACCACGACCTTCGAGACCCCTCTCTCCCTCTGCTCCTCCTTCCACCGCAATCGTCCCTGTGTCTTATATCATAAAGCAGTCCAATTCTCCAGAGAGGCAGAGAGTCAGAAGAGTTCAGTCTCGGTCCAGGTGGCAGATCGATGTCGTCGATGCCGTCGATGATGTCGTGCTTGTTCGTTCGTTGCCTCGTTGCTGCTGCATCTCTCTCTCTCTCTCTCTCTCTCTCTCTCTCTCTCTCGCTCGCGATCATCCATGTGCTGAGAGTGTGTGTGTATCACAACCACACTCACTTGATTCAAGCTGCGAGAGAATGAGCGACAGTAGTTGTGGTAGTAGACGCCGGCACACGAATGGCTTGAGCATATCCACGACCAGGTTGTTTGCGCTGGTGCTGCTCGTGGTTGTAGTCGGCATCGCGCTGTCGCCACGAGGCAGCGACGCCGCTCCTGCAGCTTCCTCATCATCCTCATCATCATCAAGTAAGACTGTACCAACTGCCGAGCATGATACGGCCACCAAGGCTGCCACGACATCATCAAGAGCAAGCTCCAACTCCAAACGATCGACGACATCACCTACGACACTAGCTGACGCAAGCAAGCACACAGCATCATCGTCGTCGACATCCTCCTCCTCAACGACACAGCTACATCTCTACGATGAAGAGATCGAGCAACTCCAATACCTCCTCGCTACCGAACTCAACTTTGATGAGCTCTCACTCGCAAACAACGAGCTCTCGATCATTCGCGACGAGATACTGACGCGCATACGAGCCGTACGCGAGACCGTGCAGCTGATCCTGAGCCACCAGACGCTGGCGCACTACTCGAGCGCCATCTACGACCTCGCATCCTACAAGCTGATTCCGCCGATCGATCCAGCCTACGTCCCAAGCTTTCGACGCATCGCGTCGTCGGCATCGAGCGATGGACCCACGCCTCCCACGAGCGACTCGGCGTACGTCTCGCCCGAGTCAGCGCACCGCGCCGACGCCGAGACCGCCACATCACGCATGCGAGCCACCACCACCACCTCCTCGAAGTCGAGCTCCTCGGCGGCCGACGCCTCGCAATCGGCCACGCAAGCGCCGATCAACTATCCTCCGACCCTCGGTGGATCATCATCGCCATTACCGTCATCAGCATCATCATCATCATCGTCGTCGTCATCGTCGCAGCAGAGCTGCCAAAGCGGCGAGGTCTCATGCGACGAGGCTCGATCATCCTCGGGCCATCGCCATGACGTGAGCGCTTCGACGAGCGACAAAGACACTGAAGGAGCTTCGACGACGAGTGGTGGCATCGGTGTGGCCGCTACGACGACGGCGTTCGATCTCTCGGACTGCAGCACTCTCGAGGGAGTCAACTGGCGCATCGCAGAAGGCCAGTACAGCGTCGAGCGACTGATACAACTCATGGAGCAGCGCAAGATGTTCCTCGACAAGAAGGAGGTCGGCACAGGCACACGCACAAGCGCGCGCACGCACACGCGCAAGATCGGCCTCGTGTTTGCAATTTGTACTCAACATTCGACGGTGGATCTACAGGCATGCCTGGAGGAGCGCGAGAAGCGCGTCGAGAACACCATACGGTCATCGAGCAGCGAGTGTGAGTGCGAGAGCAGGCACCACCACCACCATCAGCAGCAGCAGCATCAACAACACCAACAGCAGCAGCAGCGACACACTGAGCCTCCGGCCTACGTCGATCCCGACTCGTTGATCCACATCATCTGGACCACGGACGAGGATTCGTTCCCTGGCGTTGGTACCGTATCAGAACACTCGGAGCACCGGTCTTGGATGGACGACTTACCCGCATCATCACCATCATCACGTTACGCTCGTGTTTGTTCGTGATTGCGCGATTGGGCACATTGCGTAGGAGCATCGATCAACTCGGTGTTGCGCCACATTCCGCACCAGAAGCTGCACTTGATTCGTATCGGCATCTTGGTGCCGATCGGCCAGGGAACCCTGCTCCGTGGCTGGCTGCTCCCACACCTCGATCGCTTGTACGGCTCGGCTGAGCATCAACAACATGGACCCTACTCTCCGAACTGTACGTCTGCCATCATGTGCGGTTCTCCGCTTGCAGTGATGATGCTGATGCTGATGCTGATGCTGATGCTGATGCTGACTGGTGGAGTAGTCGTTCCGGATTGGCCGTTCCGAGTCGAGATTCGCGAGTTTGATACACGCGTTCCTCCGTACATGGTGCGCGGCAACAAGTTGCAGCACCTGAACAAGGACATTACGTTTGCGCGCCTGTATGCGCACGAGTACTTTTTGGACATGCGTCGCTACATCTACATTGATACTGATGGTACGTTCGTTCGAGTGTCGCATCTCTCTCTCTCTCTCTCTCTCTCTCTCTCTCTCTCATACGCCTTGCGTGTGAGAACTCGTGCTGACACGTGATGGTGGCGATGGATGATGCAGTGGTTGTACGACGTGATATCACGGAGCTCTGGGATGCGCTGATCGAGTACCAAACGTCCGCCGACTTGCAAGGTCGCAATATCCTGGCGGCGTTCCGTAACTGCGGCGCGGGCTACCACCACTACTTTGATATGAAGAACCAATTCGTCCTCGGCCGCTTCGTACCTCGAAGGTAATGTCTGTGCGCCGGTTGAGTCCTCTCTCACTCTCTCTCTCTCTCTCTCTCTCTCTCACTCTCTCTCTCTCTCTCTCTCTCTCTCTCTCTCTCTCTCTCTCTCTCTCTCTCTCTCTCTCTCTCACTCTCTCTCTCTCTCTCTCTCTCTCTCTCACTGACTCACTTACTCACTCCGTCGATTACTAGGTGTGCGTTCGATACGGGCATCTACATGACCAACGTTGCCGACTGGATCGAGAACAACGTCACAGAGCAGCTGAATGCGTGGATCACGTTGAATCAAGAGACACCGCTGTACATCGGTGCAGTGCAAGCACCGATGATGGCGCTGTTTTACGACCGCTACGACAATATCGACGGTCTCTCATCGTTGAACTGGACGCACGTAACGAACCTTGGTGTTGCCGACCATATCGCTCCAGAGCTACTGGCTTCAGTATGTCGTGAGAGAGAGAGAGCGCGCGCGTGGGTCAAGCGGTTATTCGTTCTCACGATCTGTGTCGTGTGGTTGTAGGCAAATAGCTTGGAGTGGAGCGGTGAGAAGAAGCCTTGGAAGCCGTCTGGGCGAGCGCATCTCAAGTACTGGAGTCCGTACGAGCTGTTTGAGCCGAGTTATCGAACGTGGCGACAAGACAAGGAGCAGAGTCGGCAAATCTTTACTCTTCCCGGTGATGCGGCGGCGCTCAATGTCACAGGAGTAGGTTCTGCGCATGTAGTGTGATGGTTGGAGCAGCACGGCACACTAACTGTGGCTCGGTGGCGGTGTAGGAGACGCTGTACGAATGGCTCAAGAGCACGAATCCCAGTCGTAGCCATTTACTCGAGTTGAGCGACCTGTTGAACGTCGAGTTGCATAGGTTCAACGGCGAGCGACAGAGCGGTAACATCTTGTATCTGGTCGGCGTTCTGGTGGTGGCTGGCATGGCCGTGACAGCCCTGCTGCACTACAATCCCAAGCAACACCGCTACGAGATGGGACAGCTGCGCCGAATGGGGCGGCACTTGCGCTCGGCGCGCATCACCAAGACCATCAACTTTACGATCCACGACCAAGAGGGCTCGTCGGGCGGTGGCGATGTCGACGGCTCGAGCGACGACGAGGCCAGCAGTAGCAGTAGCTCCGTCACACGTAAATAGGAGTGAGCGAGCGAGCGAGCGTCACAAGATGTAGCACTCTCCTACCGTCGTCCTCCTCTTCGACTTGTAATTAAACGCACACGCTAACCTCACCTCTGATGGCCAGCGAAGGTGGAAATGCGTGCGACCGACAGAGATGGCGGTAGAGAGGTAAGCAGGCGGGCTGGTAGGCACAAGGCATCATTCACTAGCTCACTCATTAGCTCACTCATTAATGGCGAGATCCGTGGTGAACGTACACTTGCGCTTGGTTGCAAGTGACATTTGTAAAGTAAGTGCGTGAGTGATATTTGTGTTTGGGTGTGCAGCCGATCGCACGCTGCACACCGATCGCACTCAGCCTGCTTCATCGCTTCATTGCGGCAGAGAGGCAGAGAGGCCGCAACGCACGAAAACTTGGGCAGCGGTGGCCGTCACCGTGTGCGCGCGCACCACACTGCCCTGGCTGGAAAGTTGCGGTAGGGAGAGTGAGAGGCTCGCAGAGAAACATCGATCGTGTTTGAATCGTGGTATCTTGTTCGTACTACGAAAGGAGAACACTGGAAGCACGGTTATCGCAACAGTAAATCAGCCAGCGGGCGGCTTCTTACGGGCGGGCTCGAACTAACCCGAACATCACCCACACAACGCTTGTCTACTACCGCGCCCAGTGGATGTGGACGCGAGCGCACGCAGAAGCAGCGAGGGCCAAGATCAAGTCGGATACTTTCATTCGAGACAGGCTCGCCGAGTGACGAAGGAAAGGAAAGGGGCAGGCACAGTTTTGCGTTTGGGTTGGTGGGGTTGTGTTGGGGGTAGGTACACGAACACACGCAAGCACACGACACACGAGGCAGGCATCACAGCGAGAAAAGTGAGTGCGTACAGGTGTGGGTGTGGGCGGTGCTGGTAGAGACGGCGGCGACATGGAGGGTGAGGAAGGTGTTATACAACGGCGAGATCACGGCGGCACACAAGTTTACAAGCGGTTTACACGAGAGCGAAAGAAAAAGAACGACGACGAGTAAGGTTGTTCACGGCAGTAAGCAGCAACAGCGCGCAGAAAGAAACGAGTTGAGAGAGAGAGAGAGAGATGGGTAGGTTCGACTGGAAAGCAGAAGCACAAACAACGACAAACAGACTCAGTGTCGAACAACCACACGAAGATGCGAGTTGTTGAGTAAAACGAGAGACGAGACGAGCTAATCACACACACACACACACACACACACACACGGACACACGGACACACACGTAGTGGCTCGTTAACGACCACGCAGGAGATTGGTGAGTACTCGTAAACAACCGGCCTCTTCGGCAGGCTCGGCGTCGTCGTCGTCGGCACGAACCACGTCTTCGCTCGGGCTCTGGCGCGGCGCACGAGGTTGGGGCGTGTCGCACACGTCCTTGAGGGCGGTGAGGTTGGCTTGATCGGAGCAAAAGTCCTTGTAGTAGTCCATGATGAGGAGAATGACCGACACCTGCGTGTCGTCGAAGGTGCGCGGGTCGGGCACCTCGCCGACGGGCAGCTCGTCGATCAGCTCCTTGCACGACATCTTGGACTGGAACGAGACGTTGAGCTCGAGCGGCGCGTCGGGCTCGAGGTACTGGCGGACGATCTCCTGCGCCTGCGAGCGGGATTTGTCGGCGTCGTTGGCCGCGGCACTCTCGCGGAACTGCTCGACCGCCAGCAGGAACGACAGGTTCTCGGCGGCGAAGCGCTCGGTCAGGTAGGTGCGAAAGTGCTCACACCACTCGGGGTCCTTGAGCTTGGTTTTAAGGGTGTTCTGAGGCGTGCGAGGAGTGAGAGTGAGAGTGAGCCGATGAGCCATCATCACGACACCGCACCACAATGACGACGACGACGAAGAAGACAGGAGCAGTAACTCGCAGAGCGAAGGAACTTGACGCCTCGGGTCGCAGCGGGAGAGAGGAGGATCGACGACAGCAACACGCTGGCCCCCCCACAAAGCAGCGCTACGTACCATGGTATCGAGGGAACAAGAGACGACGATGAGTCCGAAGAGTGTGATGGTCGATGGCGCTGTACTGGCGCCCGTGTAGTGTGACACGCCAAACTGCCTGCCACCTCGATCGACGATGCCGATGCTAGGTGCAGCAGCCAAGAGAGGGGAAGAGAGAGACTGCGATGATGCCGCCGAACGACAAGTGAGGCGTATGGGAGAGATCGCACGCAAGTGAGGCGAAGAAGACACGGCGAGCGAGAGACGGCAGGCGCGCAGCCACACACACACGAACACGCAGATCGAGCGAGCGAGAAGGAGCGATCGAGCGAGCGAGCGATAGCGCGTAGGGCACGTGAGGTGCGGTGTGGTGGACGAACAAACAAAGCAAAGAAACGAACAAACAGCGGCGACGCGAAAGTGAAAGGCGAAAACACACGCAGCAGGGAGAAGGAGTTGGGAGCAAAAACCCAACGCCGACTTCGTTGCTCGGGGCTACCTGCTGAGCGATCCCGCGTGTATCTCGAGCAACCTCGCGCCCAAATCGCACTATTGGCAATGCCTCGCTCGGACTCACTCGCTCGGAATCTCTCGTTCGTTCGCGTCGTGGTTGGTACGTGGTGGAAGCGTGCCGTCGTCACCTCGCCAGTTGGTTCCTCCCGCTCCCGGGAGCGAGTGCGCAGGCGGAGACTCTAGCGCAAAGTGACTGGAAGGAATCGCACGAAATCGCCGGGTGGCTCTACTTTTAGTCGAGCTCAAACTTCCTCGCTCTCGCCGCCGTTGTCGTCGTCGAGTAGCAGCGAGATGCGCGCCGGAGGGCGGTTCGTTGGTGCTGGTGCGATGGGATCGACGCTGAGCACCGGCTGCACCTTGGGTGCGCGAGCAAAGTACGCGAGTATCGTGTTTTTTGCCGGCTTGCTTGGCGGCGTTTCCGTTGTGCGGACCGGGTGCGCGGTCGGTTTCGATGACTTGGCAGGCGTCATCGCCGCTCTCCTGCTTGGAGTGGTGCTGGCGGTGGCACTGGAGGAGGAGGAGGAGGAGGGGGCAGCGAACTTGGGCGGCGGGATTCGTGTGCGAGCAGCGGCAGGCGGTCTGGCAGTGAACACATCAACAATCTCATCATCATCGTCGTCGTGGTGCTCGCCATCGCCGCCGAGTAGTGTCGCTCCTGCACTCGCCTTCGAGGTGGTGGAGGTCGTAGTGACACGGTCAAGAGGCGGCGAGTGAGGGTGATATGGGGAGGGTGAGGGCTCGATGGCGTCGAACGACGATTCAAAGGTGCGAGTGCGCGTCGGGCGCGAGAGTACTGGTGCGAACGAGTCACTGAAGCTACCGAGGCTGTCCGATAGAATTGGATCGTCGGTCAGCGTCGTCGAGTCGCTCAGGTCGACGTGCTGCTGAATAGAGTCATATTCACGTGATTCGTCCTCTGCTGCTGGACGCTCATCGTCGTCGATCAGCATATCTCCGTCGTCATCGTCGTCGTTGTTGTTGTAATGGCGGCGTTCGTCGTCGTTGTCGTCGTCGTCGTCGTCGTTGTTATCATCGTCATGGTGCGTGACCCGAGGAGCGGACGGTCGCGATCGTGGTACTCGTCGTTGCTGCCGCCCGACATGATTGTCGTCTTCGTCGTCTTCGTCATCGTCGTCGTCGGTGGGTGCCCTCGGGAGGAGTTGTTCGATCGCGTCAATGTCGTCTTCGTCGAGCACCATCTGCGCACCCATCCTCTGTGCCGTCTGGCCGTCGAGAGCCTTGCCAACGACGCCCAGTTTGCGTTCAATCATCGGCCTACGACGTACTCCGACGCTGTCAAAAACCACACGCTTCGATGCACCGAGCGCAATACGAGACTACAGATCTCACCGTCGTACCACAAGGCGTCGTCGAGCGTCTGCTTGGCCAGGAGATAGTAGATCGATACGTCTGACTTTTGACCGAATCGATGAGCACGATCTTCCGCTTGGATCAATACGCTATTCATGTGTGAGAGAGAGAGAGACAGCGAGAGCGAGTGAGTAGGTAAGTGAGGTCGATTGAGCGCAAAGAGGGCTGTTTCGTCGTACGCTGGTGTCCAAAATAGCTCGGCAAATATCACTCGAGTAGCAGCGTGCAGCGTCAGGCCGAGGCTTCCAGCCGTCATCGACAGAATGCCGACGCGACATCGTGGCCGCGATTGGAAGCGATCGACCAGCGCCTGGCGCACGCTGGCGTTGGTCGAGCCGTCGATGCGGATGAACTCGATGCCATTCTGCCGCACGGACTTTTCGATCGCGTCGAGCATCACGAGATGGTGCGCAAAGACCAAGAACTTGACCGTGCCGTCGCTCGTCAATAGGTTGGCAATGTACTGCTGCACGGCGGTGATCTTGGCACGCGCCGTGAGCTGGAACATCTCCATCATGAGTGCGTTCTTCTCGCGTTGCGTCTCGGCCGCGGTTTCACGTCGTTTCGCCGTGTGGATCTGGCGTCCGAGGCCGCTCAATCGAGCAATCCCTTGTTCAAGCTCCTCGGTTGCGTCGACACTGATAAAGTTCTGATGGATCGTTCGATCGATCAATCAACCGAGCAACCGATCAAGCGAGCAATGAGTGTTGAGTGCGTGGAAGTGGACGGATGATGTGGGAGCAGGAAGAGGAGGATGTGGCGGTGGCGATCGTACGAGGTGCCTGGTTTTCGGCGGCAGTTCATCAAGGACATCGACCTTGAGCCGACGAATCATGGCGGTCTCCTGGAGGATCGTGTGGAGCTCTTGGAGATGCGAGTTTCCCGAGTAATCCATTCCGAATGCGCCCTACTCTCGCGCCACCATCGAAATCGTGAGCAAGCCATGAGGCGAAAACCAACCAACCAACCAACCAACCAACCAACCAACCAGCCGTACCATGTGGCCATTGCAGTAACGCTTGCCGAATGGTGGGAAGCTGTTGAATACACTCCTGCCGATGGCACTGAAGCGGCGCCGCCTTTCTGTCAGAACTGGAGAGCGTATGCGGTTCGGACGACACGGACGGAGAGAGAGAGACGTACAGCAGTTGCGGAAAGAGCTCCTTGGGTCGTGACATGGCCGGCGTTCCCGTGAGGAGAATCACGCGCTTCGCGTTCTTCATCAGCGAGAGCACGGTCTTGGTGCGCTTGGCGTCGGGATTCTTGAGATAGTGACTCTCGTCCGCCACGACGACTTGGTATTTCTGGAGGGTGGAGAGGACGTGTCAGTCAGCTGTTCTCCACTCCCCACTCTCCGCTCTCTCTGCAGGCAAGGTACCATCTTTGCGAGCCGTTCAGCGAGCTGCTTCGAGCGTGTCAGCAAGTCATACGACACGATCGTGATCAGCTGCTTGGGCGTCTCCTTGCCTCCTGATATCACTTGAATATCGAGTGCACAGTCGCTCATCCTGTTGATCAACACGCCCCACGCACCACAGAAAAATGCAACGGAATGAGCAGGTGGTTGCGATTGCAAGAAGCGCGCGCGCATGTCTGCATCTTCCTCAAGACATACCACTTGATGATCTCAGTCTTCCAGGTTTCACGCAAGGTCGCGGGCGTGAGGATGAGCAACGGCTATTCAGTGCGGTAGCACATGGCGATCGAGAGGCCCTGAATCGTCTTGCCAAGACCCATCTCATCGCTGAGGCCCGAGTAAGTTACGTAGGCACATGGTAATCTGGAGGCCGCGGCGAGCAAGCAGCTCAAACGTACGCGATAATACATCGGCCTGCGCGCGACAGAGCAAACTTGATGCCGCGAAGTTGGAAGGGAAAGAGCGTGTGCAGCAACGCTGGTGGAATGCCTTGCATGTCGATCGCGCTCTTGGTCTTGCTCTCGACCACGGCCTCCTTGATACACTTGAGCACTGCAGGAGGGATGGGGTCGACCAGTACGCGCGGGTTTGTAAGCGCCGCGAGAGCCTTCTTGGCTACGTCGTGCTTATCGAGCGGGCACACCCACTCGTTGTTTCCCTCTCCTGTACATTCGCAAAGGAATGTGAGTGAGAGAGAGAGCGAGCGAGTGGGGGAGTACGATACAAAAAGGCGTACCTCGCACAGCTCCTGGAACTGACGATTCTAACACGCGTACAATGGCCGGGTGCGAGAGGGCATCGAGGCATTCGGCGCCGAGGTCCAGGGCCGAGGTAGAAGCGTTGCTCGTGGCTGCGCCTCCTGACCTGCGGCGCTTGGTGTGGCTGGTGGATGAGACGCGGAGCTGGCGGATGGTGAAGAGGCTCGCGCTCTTGAGTTCGAATTCGAGC
>Ga0209914_1003409_pt1 | contig 11189 bp, 6 predicted proteins | sample ThiBiot_500_plan_FD_183949 | JGI IMG/M metagenome (GOLD analysis project Ga0209914, IMG submission 183949) | Wastewater bioreactor microbial communities from Cape Town, South Africa - Thiocy_cont_500_plan (SPAdes) | ecosystem: Engineered > Bioreactor > Thiocyanate-remediating > Anaerobic-Aerobic ...
ATAGAAGCGAAGTACTTTTGCATTTATTGTACATTATTATTGAATATTCCAATGCAATTGACAAAATGTGGACATCACATATGTAAATCATGCTTGGAGAAACAAAAATCTGAGTTTGTTTTTTTATTTGATTCCAATTTCGAAATTATTCGAGTATTGTTACTTTAGAAATGCTATTGTATGTTGGAAATGTAATGAGAAAATGGATCGAAAAGATGTTCGACCTGATAGAGCATTTGAAAACGAACTACAAATGCTACTGGTCTTTTGCACGTTTTGTCATTGGAACGGAATGCTGAAATTCTATTCAGTAAATCGTGTTTTTCTTCTCGTTTTTAGTAAAAAGTTATTATAATTTCGTTTTGTATAGGTCCATTTAAATGAACAACATTCGAATCCTATTTGTAACTATTGTGGAGAAAAATTTCTGTTCGTAGACGGATTAAATGAACATCAACAATTTCAATGCGAGAAAATGACTGTTGAGTGTGATTTCAAAGATTTTGGATGTGATGAAGCGGTATGATAAAACTAATCTATTGAGTTTGCCGATTGAAACTCACAATTTTTTATTCAGATTCGTCGTATAGATCTACCGAAGCATTATCAAAACTTCAAACATCAGAAAATCCTAATGGAAATTATTCCTGGAGTGAAATCAGAAGACAGCCAAGTGACTAAATTACCATTACAAGAAATTACTTCAGTAGCAGACGCTCTATTCGATGGAATTGATGTACTCAGGGGCGATATAAATCAGTTGAGCACAGATTCTGATGAATACAAACGAACAATCGAAAATTTAACAAGAGATTTGTCATCATTGGCAACAACTGTTCAATCACAAAATGAAATCATCGACCAAAACAAAGCCAATCAGGATACACTTGGACAAGATGTTAAACAAATGAAACAGAATGTGATTGATACGAGATCGGTATCGAATGATGGAACATTTGTTTGGAAGATTGAAAATGTCAAAGAACTACTAACCAAGTTGTTCATATTCTCTCCTGAATTCTACTCATCGGCATTTGGTTACAAAGCTCGTCTTCAATTGAAATTGAACAGTACAAACACGGCATTCGGTTTGTATTTTTCAATATTACCGGGTGAATTCGATGCGATTATTAAATTTCCATTCGATTATCAAATTATATTCTGTCTATTCGATCAAACAGATCAACGAAACCATATTATCAAATCATTTAAAGCCAATTTTCCGCGACCATCTACTACTCATGATAAAATTCTTTCAAACGGAATAGAAGATTTCGCTCCTTTAAATCTCATTTTTCAAACAAACAGTCCGTATATTCACGATAACGTCATGCAGATCAAAGTACTCATTGATTTTCTCGATTTACCTATGTCAATCTATGCGCATACATTTAATCTTAATCAAGCAATGTCACAATTTTTTATTCAAAAGATAACAACTTGATAAAAAATCGGTGTTTTCAAGATCGTCGTTGAACATATTGTTCTTCACGACGATAGTTTGTCACTTTATTTTGTAAATTTTGCTCTCGAATATATTTATCTTGCGCAATCATTCGACTTTTTTGTTTAATATGATCGACGTCTCGATGAAGTTCAATGAGATCATTCGTGGCATTTGAAATCCACATTTGTTTCGACAACCATTGACTATTGATTTCATCAATTTGACTTTCTAAACGATCTCGTGCAGCTTGATTTTGTTGACGTTGTTGATCGAGTTGATTGTACCGAGCATTTTGTTCGTTATAGGCTTGTTGTTTGTCGAGAATTTGTTTGGAATATTGTTGAAGATGATCATTTGTTTGTCGAAGACGTTGTTCACTTTCTTGAACTCGATCTTGAGCGTGTTGTTTTTCGATTTCTCGTTCGCGTCGTTGTTGAACTGTTTGGCTCATCGAACGTTCGTTTCCGTTTAGTTTTTGTCCGATTTCTTGTGTTTGTACTTGCATTCGTTGCATATGCATCGTACGTTCGTCGCGTTGTACGATTAATTGAGCTTGTCGTTGTTCGTTTGTACGTATTTCTGCTTCGATTCTATCGGCTTCACCGGTTTTTTGGATCATTTCTGCATTTTGTGCTTCTAATTGGTTTTTCAAAGTAGTTTTCTGTTCGATTAGTTTTTGTTTATTCTGTTGGCCGATGTCGACTTCACGTTTGAGTCGATCCTGTTCCGAACTAAGTTGTTCGTGTCTTTTCAATTCATTTTGAAGAGCATTTTCTTGAGTTCTCTTTTCGTTTTCTAATTCAGTTTTGGTTTTCTTAGCTAATGAAATATCTTGATCAACGATTGTGATCTTATTTTTTACTTCAAGTGCTGCTCGCTGTTTGGCAGAATGTTCGGCTTGTTTGCTTTGTATTTGTTGTTGTTTCTGTGCGATTGAACCTTCGGTTTGTCGGATATTTTGTTGTTGAACAACTATTTGTTGATTGAGTGCTTTGACATTGCTTTCAGCAGTTTGTTGTCGAGTTTGTGCATCTCGAAGATTGTTCTGTGCATTTGCTAATGCTTGTTGAATTTGAGCATGATTATTCTGTAGCTCTCCGAGTTGTTGTTTCAATTGATTGACAACACCTGTCTGTTGTTGAACTTGGGCTTTAGCTGCATTGACTTCATTCGTTTTAGTAGCTTGCTGTTGTTTTGCTTGAGTTAATTGTCGTTCGAGATCTTGATGTTTGTGCTTCGCTCGTTCGACAACTTGTTTCTGTTGATCAACTCGTTGTTGAGCATTGTTCTTCATTTGTATTTGCTGTTGCCATTCGTTTTTCTTAATCGTAAGAGTTTGTTTTTCTTGTTCGAGTTTTGCACGAGCCTCACGTTTTCTTTCGCAAGCATTTTTATACTCACGTTCTGCATTAACACGTTTCAATTTCGCATAAACTAATTTCGCTCGTGAAACATTCACTTTCATTTTCAACATGCCAACTAAAATCTTAGCCGCAATGACTAAAGCTCGTGCGGCAATTAAATAGCCCACAGCTATACCACGCACCATTTTTGCTAGTCGATAAGCTGCTTCGACGACTCTTTGCGCGATTTTTGCTGCTCGTAGTTTTTGTTTGTCACTACGGAATCTTCGTTCGGCTTCGGTTTCCTCGCGTGTAGCTCGATCTAGTTCTTGTTTCGCTTTTGATTCGTTTCGATCGGCTTCATTCGCCTCGTTCTGAGCATTTCTAACGATATTTTCTTGATTATGCATAGCTCTTTCTATTTGTTGTTCTTTTTGTTGTTCTTGACGAAGTTGAGCGAGATTTTGATTCAACAATTGAATCGTTGCATTCAATTCTTGTTTAGCTTGATTGACGGCTTGAGTAAGATTGTTGACTTTGGCAATGATTTGTTGTAATTCATTCTGTCGTTGAGCTAATTGAGCTTCGAGCTGAGCTTTTCTCTGTTCAGCTTGAGATAACTCTGCTTGTTTAGCTTGTATTTGTTGGGCTAAACGAGCTAGTTCATTTTCAAAACGTTGTACTTCGGCTTGAGCACGTTGTACTGCTTGTCTATGTAAATAAAAAGTCCAATTTTTAATTCTTGAGGGTGATATATACATACATTGCTTGTTGAAGTTCGTTTTGTGCTTGTCGTAATCGTTCTTCTAATTGTCGAAGTTCGTTGTTTAATTGTGCTAATTGATTTCGTAGGATTTTCAATTCATTATTCAATGTTTCGAGAGCAGCTTGAATCTGTTGAAGTTCGACTTCGAGAGTTTGTAATTGATTTTCTAGAACTTGTTTTTCCTGTTGTTTTTGAACAAGTTGTATTTCGACTTGACGTTCTTTGTTTTCTAACTGAAAAAAAAAGTTATTTTTAATAAGGCAAAAGTAAATTGAACGTAATTACGTCTTGAATCATTTGTTCGATTCTTTGAATTGATTGTTTTAATCGTTCGATTTCCATTTCGACTCGTTGTTTTTCATTTTCTAATTGCTGAATTCGTTCGATTTGAACTCGTAATTCTTCTTCACATCGATTGATTTCATCTTGTAATTTTCGAATTTGTTCAACAAGTTGTTCGATAATTTGTTTTAATCGTTGAATTTCCTCTCGTAAACTATTCAATTGTCTTTCTAATTGAAGTCTTTCCGTTTCGAGCTTTTCAATTTCTTGTTCGATTGCACGTCGTTCGGTTTCAGCAGTTTTCAATGCTTCGATTAATTGAGTTCGTTGTTGTTCTAAGATTTGTCGATCATTCTCAAGAATAGACAATTGTTGTTCGAGTTCATTGATTTTTCGTTGTTCCTGATGAAGAATCTCCTGTTGTCGATCGAATTCTCGTTGACATTCGTCTCGTTTCATGAGTAAATCTTGTTGTTGTTGACGTAATTGTTGAAGTTGTTCTTGTGAACGTTGAATTTCTTCTCCTAATTGTTCTAGTTGCCGAGTGATTTGTTCGAAATTATTTTCTTGTTTTTGTTGTTCATTTTGTAATTGTTCGAGTTGTTGGTTCATTTGTTTGATTTCGTTTTCAGCCTTGTTAACTTGCGCATTCATGTCTTGAATTTCAGATTCAAGCTCACGAACACGTTGCTGATCATGATCATTTAATTGATTCAATTCCCGTTCGATTGCATCGATTCTTTCGAAATCACGTCGAGCTAAGTCTTCGTCATCTAACCGACTCAATTCAAGTTCACGTAAACGATAAATATTCGCTTGTTGTAATGCTAATTCTTCCTCGTAGGTTGCCATGATTGTATGAATATCTGTGCGTTATTCGAACGTGTTTAAATACATCGAATGAGTAATAGTTTGTGAATAACCGGCAAATGATAAGCGTTATCAGCTCGCGACAGTCATATAAAAGGTATGTGTCGTTGAGTCGAAAATTTTATAGTTTTGTAATTCTAAAATGACAACCGATCGTCTGGGTGTTTTCGAGTATTTGAATGTTACTGAGTCTTTATCAACAATTGACTCGGTACGTCTCGAGAAAATTCGTTCGACTTACGATGATATTATTAAAAACAAGTCGGATAAACCATTGGAACTCTTAGCTCAAACATTGATGCTGATAAATGATGCTGAGAATTTGAATTATTTGAATATATGTGTTACGAGTACTAGTGCGGCAATTGCACGACAAACTTTATGTGGAAAATATTTAGAAAAACAATCAGCTGACAGACGAAATGCAAGAAAAACTAAACAAGCAGAAGCAGCAGCAACAGCAATGAACACTGTCGAACCTGTTTCGAAAGTTATTTGTCAAATATTAATCAAAGAAATCGAATCAACAGTTATCGATTTTATTCATCATTTTCTCTTAGCTCCACTAAAACAAAATCAATCGAATGCATCAACGGATAATCACATTCCTCGAGGAAGTGTTCTCGATGTTTTCATTCGACATCAACTCTCAGCTCGTGGCAACATCATTGACGTCGGTCGTTCTCTATCGAAATTGCCATTAATCGAACCGATTACACTCGTTGATGAATTCGATACATGGTATTTCGATCATCTTCATGGTTTATTCGAATTAAATCTTCTCTCCGACAACAACAAAACATTTCCTCGTCGATGGCAACTCACTCAAGACGCACAATTTCTCTATCGAATCGATGATCTTGTTGCAGATGAATCAACTGCAACGAGAAACATCGATCGACCGAGTACAGTTTCTCTCGAACGATTCATCGAAGATGTCTGCGAAAAGGAAAACAATGGCATGGCAACGAAATGGATCGATGCCTTGCGTAGTGATGATATTTTCACATTCGATCATCTCGCTAATTTAAAACATACCGAATGGCATGATTTGAAAGTTCTATCGATCAATGGAAAGAAAATTCTCAAGTCCTACGTCGATCGTGAGAAACAACTTGCTGCCGATGTTAAATCAACGAAAAAATCTTCTCAATCCGAATGCCAATTACTTGCGAATGTTCATAAGATTAAATTATATTTTCATCATATTCTCGTTGAAGAATTTCGAAAATCGAACGTACCTACGCCTGCTAAACTCGATGTTCGGTGTGTGCATTCATCATTCGATGAAATGCGTCGAGATGGTTTCGCCGATGACGGTCTTTTCGATCAAATGAAGATGTTTTTTCTCCCATTGACCATGGTCGAACGTGATCTTTCGATTGATGATTCACGTTGGCAATCGATATCAAATGTTCGTTTGCAAGAACGAGATCAACTACTCAATCAACAACAGAAGCTCGTGAGTGAATTAGCTGAAATCGAAGATGAATACTATCGACATTATGATACAGTTAATAAATTAAAAAAAGAAACACGACCAATGAAAACGACAGACGACGAGTATGAGAAATTTTCTGTTTGGGATTTGCTGGATCAACATCGAGATGCAATGGATCAATTAGATTTAAAACGAAATGATCTCCGAACAAAAATACAAACCAAAGAAGATTTAATTAGTGATATCGAAATCGGTTTAGTGGACAAAGATGGATCGAATCCGAGTCGAACCAATCGAGATTTGATTAAGCCGAACCGAGGTTTTATTATGTACGGACCACCAGGCACGGGCAAATCGGATATCATGAGTACTCTATCAACACGTATCGGCATCAGTATGGTCGCACCTCCGATAGCTGCTGGCGAATTAAATCGTCCACTTGTCGGCGAATCCGAACGTATTATTTCGGATATTTGCATGCGTTGTCATCGTGTTCCCTATCTCATGTGTTGCGTGTCGATCGATGAAATCGATTCGTTAACACCCAAACGAAAAGATGATTCAAGCGATGGTAATGTCGCTAAACTCAGTGTTTTGCTGTCCGTGATCGATGGGATCAAGGACGTGCCGAATTTGATGATTTTCTGTGCAACAAATCGTTTGCATATGATGGACGAAGCGTTTCTCCGACGAATGCAAGGCAAATTCTTCGTCGGTCGGCCGTCGTCTCTCGCACGAAAGAGCATTCTCAGCGGAATGAAACAATGGCATCTGCCGCCTAATCTCCTCGAAAATCTAACGTTGGCAACAACGAATTTCAGTGGTGCTGCTCTACGAGCTCTTCGTCGGCTGATCACTGTCCATTGTGTTGATGCCGAACGAACCAATCTGAGATATCAATTAGATTCTCGAACGATGCTTCAATTAGCCGATATCACTGCGAGACAATATCGGATTTTAATTGGTTCAGAAACTCTGCCGACACTTCTCTTGCGAACAGTCGATATAGCAGCACGGTTTAGTGATTTATCTGATAAACGAAATTCGATCTATACCGGCAAGATTATTATGAATTTTTCTGATCATCGGATCGATATCGAAGCGATTCATACCGATCCAAAAACGACGGAAATCAAAAAAGTTGTCTATCAACAAGCAATGATCGATACGGAAATCAATCTTCAAGATCTCATCGAACGATTGACATTCTACGGGAAATCTCGTAATGTTCAATTGTTACAATTAATCGATTTGAATCTACTCTCATCGGAAAGTGCCTACGATGAAAAAGATAAATTCGAAGTGCTCAAAGAACGTCTCGATGAATGTGCTGCTTATCGACGTTCGATGATTGTCTACGATCTAGATTCATTAGTTGGAATCAATCGAAGCGAAGGTGATTCATCGATGGGTCGATCAACGAATTTATCGTTGATTAATCCTAATATTTATTCGTATATTAAGGATAAATTTCAAAATGCACATCTCGAACGAACAACAACGACTACGGAAAGGGAGAAATGGTCGATTATGGTTATACGTGATCAATTTCTTTTGAGACAATTCTGTGAAGATACGAGATTTACACGTTCGGAACGAGAAATCGAAGAAGAACGAGCGAATAATGCTCGAGCTGAAGAGAAAATCAAATGTGTTCAATGCAATGATTATTATATTGAAGAAGATAATAAAATGGGCGTTTGTGTTCATCATGATGGATTTGTCTATGATAATCATTCGTTAACATTAGAACAATGGGGACAGAGAGCAGCTGTTGAACAATTATTAAAAGAAGAAGCTCAATTGTTGACATCGGGACAAAAAGAAAAACTTGAACATGATAAACAACGTTTTAAATATATTTGTTGTAATCAAACCGTGCAAACATCGAGTACAGAAGGTGGTTGTAAAAAAGGCAAACACAGTCCTGCAAGTATGACTAAGAACGAATGGGAATACGCATGTGATCACAACAAAGAATATCAAGAGCGAAGATTAAATTTACTCGAACGTCGTATTCAATCATGACGTGTCAACACTTTTATTTAAACAAATGTCTTGACCAATGATGGTGGATTTGGATCGATTTTTTCTTCGACAAGTGTAATTTTGATTTGTTTGTTTAATTGTGGATAAATATGAATAAAAAAAACTAAATAAACCAGTGTTTGAACACAGCCACTATAGAAACCGATTGGTTCCCAGAAGTCTTCTGTTTGATAACGATAGAACCAATTGACAATGTAAAATGCTCGATAGAATCCTAGCATCATGATGTAATACAGCATAACTTTATCGATTGAACCTTGTTTATGAATTAAATTCATTTGAGGAATAATGGCAAAGATTTCTAAGAAGATTGAACATCGCCAAAAGAATTCTAAGCCTTCATTGGATGAATGATACTTATCGAGCCAGTATGTGCTGATTGCAAGAAGACATGCAATGATAAAATAACCAAAGATTGAAAAATTTTTGTTGACTTGATCACGAGTTTTTCGAAAAATAACATAAACGAGAAGAAGAAGAAGATAACTTGAGATGAGATAATAGATCTTATAAGCACGATTGTAAATTGTAAAATTTGAATAAAAAACGAACAGATCCAAATAACGAAATGAGAATACAATGGTATAAAGTATGATGGTTAAACCAGATACTGAGTAACATGATCGAGTTCGAATAATGTTTAGTATTAATAAAAGAATAGCGAGAGCATGAATAAAATCTCCAACGAGACGAAATTCGTTGAGGAACATGACATATGATATGAAAGAAAAGATTTCTCCCCAACTCCTACTTAAAATCTAACAGGTATAATCAATCAATTAGAATTTTATTGAATAGATGTCACTATTATGTATTATAAATAAATATTCGAATCAGTCATTACTATCGTCAAACCACTAAAATATCCTATGCTTTTATCTCCAATATTGTTTTCATAAAACTCGAGTTGTGTAAGTGTCTAAATGAATAAAATAGAATTGTTGATGAAATTAAAAGAAAGAAATAATATACATTATTATGATGCAATGCTTCATCAAGATATTCAGCACCTTGTTCTTCAATGTTGTTCGAGCTAAGATTCAATTGTAAAAGTGTCTACGGCAAAAGAAGAAATTATGATTTATAGAAATGAAAAGAGTTCACTGTGTTATGTTGTAATGCTTCACTCAGGTGATGTGCACCCTCGTTCCCGAGATGGTTATAACTAAGATCAAGTTGTTTGAGTGTCTTGAGAAGAAAATAAAACGAATATTCGATCAATAATAATGCGATACTACTGTGTTATATTGTAATGCTTCATTGAGGTACTGAGCTCCTTCCTCGCCTATGTCGTTATAACTGATATCGAGCTTTGCAAGTGTCTATGAAATGATGGACGGTATATTTACTTCACTTCAAAACGATAAAATGTAAATTACGGTGTTATGTAGCAATGCCTCGCTAAGATATTGAGCACCTTCGTCTGCAATATCGTTATAACTAAGATCGAGTTGTTGAAGTGTCTAAAGAAAAGTTCTATGATTGATATAGAAGAAAAGAAAATCTATACGGTGTTGTATTGCAATCCTTGACTAAGATATTTAGCACCTTCATTTCCGAAATCATTACAATTGAGACTTAGACGCATAAGTATCTACGAGAAATAAAGAGTAAGAAATAATATATGAGTTCAAACAAATGTTATACTGTATTGAATTGTAATGCTTCACTAAGAAATCGAGCACCTTCGTTTGCAATGTGATTATAACTAAGATTGAGCTGCTTAAGTGTCTAGTATAGAGGAAATTTTATAGAGATCAAGCCATGTATGTAGATGTACAAAGTTATACCGTGTTGTGTTGTAATGCTACGTTAAGATGCTGAGCACCATAAGCTCGAATATTATTGTTGCCAAGATGGAGTTGTTGAACTGTCTGCAATGAAAAATACAAAATAAATAGATAGACATGAAATATAACACAACGAGAGTTACTGTATTGTTTTGCAATAATTCACTAACATGTTGAGCACCTTCATCTCGAAGATTGTTATAATTAAGATCGAGTTTTGTAAGAACCTATGAATATATGAAAATAAAATAAGAATTCAAACACAATTTGTAAGTTAATTTACTTGAAATCTTTGATAAGAATTGAGGATAAGATTCAATCGCTGACATATACCATTTGCTTTGAGAAATAAATCCTTGTCACTTAAATGATCAAATATTCTAAAGACCATTTCGATTGGTAGCGTGTGAAGTGATAACGACATTTTGATTAATTTTAACTAAAAATTACATGTGCTTCATATAAGTATACGTATGTGTGAAAGAATGAGTAAAACATGATAATCAGAATCACAAAGACGAAATGTGTTTTGCATTCATTCCCTTATAACAGAATCACACATTTTTTAAAATTATATCATGGTATTCATGCTCATGAATTAAAGAAAGAAATACAGTATGGATATTTCACAACGAAATAAGACTAACTTGCCGATTGAAATCGAAAATATTTATTTCGTAAAATGTGATTTGATTATAAAATTAATATAGTTTGTTTTTTCTCGATCATGTATGATTCACTTCAATGACTCATGTGTGATTCTCGCTATTTGATGGTTTTGCTTTGAATGTCATATAGGTAAATTTAGTAAATTAATATACCTAGCATCGTAAGCAAAGCTTTGAATAAAAATTTCATCTTTCAACTCAACACTACTCTCATTTCAACACAAGATATCCAAAATATTAAAAAAAAGAAACAAAACAAAAACCTCTATACATTTGTTTTCGATATAACAACAATGGGTCAATCGATTTATTTCAATGTGTTCTGTTTTTTTTCTTCATTTTTCATAGGCAACATATTTCACCAATAGAACGAACAATGTTATCTCGTAAAGCTTTTGATTTTTGAAATAAAATTGAATAATATATGACAGACAGTCGTTATGTCGATAATAACTTTTTCGAGTTGCAAAAAAGCAAATCAAAGTTCTATATTCGGTTATAAAGAATTGTCAATTCGGATATTAGTAACGAAA
>Ga0209914_1003414_pt1 | contig 11174 bp, 18 predicted proteins | sample ThiBiot_500_plan_FD_183949 | JGI IMG/M metagenome (GOLD analysis project Ga0209914, IMG submission 183949) | Wastewater bioreactor microbial communities from Cape Town, South Africa - Thiocy_cont_500_plan (SPAdes) | ecosystem: Engineered > Bioreactor > Thiocyanate-remediating > Anaerobic-Aerobic...
CTTGCTGTGGCTCCCACTGCGACCCATGGATCGGGGTCATCGTCCACCAGCGAGCCCAACGAAACGGGAGCTCCCGCTTGCCGATGCTGCTGTTGTTGATGCTGGTGGTGGTGATGATGATGTTGCTGTTGTTGTTGTTGTTGTTGTTGCAAGAAGGCCGTGTCGTGACCTCCGATTGGTAACGGCGGAGCCGTGTGGTGTTGGTGCATCAAGTACGTCGATGGCCCGGGTGTCACACGCTCGATAGTATCCGTCTCTGGCGCACGCAGGTTGACTACTGGGCTCGCTAACGAACTCGGAGACGATGGCGCAAACGGTTGCATCAGCACTCGGGATGACGGTGAAGCGAGTGACGACGATGATGACGACGGAGGAGAGGAGGAGAATGTTGATGGTGGCGCCAAGGGTAGTGGCGGAGACGGCGACGCCGACGCCGCACTGCCGAATGGCGCATTCGTACTCGAAGCAGCTCGTGAGCGTACGGCGCCAGGTGGGAGTGGCAAGAACTTGGCGAGCCGAGCACGAAAGGTGCTCTTTGGTAGCAGGTCCGAGAGCTTCAAGGTGGCGTTCGCGAGATCGAGATTGTTGTTATCGGTGGTGCTATCGCTCGTACTGGCAGTGCCAGTTGTGCTAATCGTGCTACTAGAGTTGTTGTGGTTCAGTCGGCGAGATGGTTGCAAGCCGGCGATCACGGCCAAGGTTTCGGGTATTGACAGTTCGACGCGGTCAAACTGATGAGCCTCCGAACGAGCGAGTGCTACACTCGATCCGCTCGGCAGTGGTGGTGGTGGTGCTAGTGTCAAGGATTCTCGTTGTTGTGCTGTGGGTGCTGCTGCCGCTGTTGGTGTAGTCGGTGCTGATGATGATGGTCTCGGGAACGGCAGCTTCGGTGCTGTCGATGGTATCCGCAGCTGTAGTACGTCGTCGGTGCTCGAGGTGTCGGTGGTGCCGCTGCCTCGAGTGCCGAACATTGATCGGAACTGAAGGTGGCTGGGTCTGAATGCTCTTGGTGGTGATGGAATCGAGGATGGCGGCGGCAGTGGCGGTGGTGGTGGTAGCAGCACGTCGGTGCTTGCCAGTAAACTTCGTAGTGGGTGGTGCGGAGTGGGAGCTGCGGTGGCGCTTGCTGCTGCTGCGGTGATTCGATTGGGAGTCATGACGGTGCCAGTGTCCGATCGGTCGAATGAAGGTGCTGGTGCGATGTTCGACGTTGGTTCGTTGGTAGTTTGCGTAGAGACCAGGCGGTTCTGGAGATGGCGCGTGGCGTTGGTTGGTTGGTGGTGCTCATGAGAGAGCAAGCGCAAATCGTCCATGTCAAAGATGGGCAGCGAGTTGGCTTGGTGGTTGTCGTGCCCAGCCGATGCTTCGTCGTCGGCGATCACGTAGTCGTCGCCGTCGTCATCGTCGTCATCATCACCAGCCATGTCATCATCGTCATCATCGATTTCGTCGTCAGCGTCCTCTAGTTCCTCGATGTGCCGATCGATACAGTGCTCGAGATTGTCATTGTTTGAAGTGGCACGAGTGCGATCGTGCGCAGTCGTGTCGCTGCCCTCACTGGTGTCCGAATCGCAACGAGAGTCATGAGAGTCGGGAGAGCCCGTGCGCCTAAGAATACGCCGCCGAGCATTGATGAACCAGTTGGTAATCTGCGTGCGCGAGAGGCCCGTGGCGCGCATAAGCTCCTCCTTCTCGGCGCTGTCGGGATACGGATGGCGGTAGTGGGAGCGAAGCCACGACAAGAGCGTGCTGCTCACCTGGCGTGAGTAGTTGGTTCGCGTAGCTTTGCTGACCAGAGCGTGTAGGTGTGCTTGAAGAGCCTCGGAGCTGCTGCTGCTGCTGCTGCTGCTGCTGCTGCTGCTGCTGCTCGACGTGCTGGTGCTCGACGTGTTGCTGCTCGAAGTACTGGTGTTGGTAGTGCTGGTGTTAGTGTTGGTGTTGGTGTTGCTCTCGGTCGCGGATGCGTTGGTGATTGAGGCAGCGGCTGCGAGCGAAGGCGACATTGCACGGCTTGACGAAGGTGCCAGATCCGATAGCAAGTGCGTACGCTGCAGCTCCTCGAGCATCGACAAGAGTCGCTGGTCCTCGAGCTGCTGCTCCGAGCGCGGGCGCGCTAGATGCTCGGCAGAGAAGACGGTGCGCAGGCGCTGGCGCACGAGGAGCTGCAGCTGCCGCGTCTGCTGCGCCAGCGTCTGCCACGCCGCCTGTTGCAGCACCTGCTCCTCGATGGCGCGCACCATAAAGTCGTCGAGCTCCTCTTGCTCCTGCCGCTCGAGGCACACCGACTGCGTTTCGCACACGTCGGCACTCGACGGTACATCGCTCTCGAGCATGAGCGGCGCGAGGTCGACCACGAACCCAAGCCCGGCCACGCTGCTCTTCATGAACTCGGCCACCAGCGTCGGCCACAAGCCATGACTCTCGATCGACGACGATGACGAGATCATCACAACCGACGGCGAGGAGGAGGAAGAGGAGGTCGAGGTTGTGGTTGTTGCCGCCGATGCATCCTCGCGCATCATGTCGCAGGCGGCGTGAGGCGGCGCGGGCGGGAGGGCGAGCACAACAAGAACACTGCCGCTGCCGCCATCGCCGCCTTCTTCATCTGCCTGCTCGCCCGCCCTCGCTCGCTGTCTCGCTCGTCGCGCTCTCTCTGTGTCTGTGTCTGTGTGTGCCTGTGTGGGCTATCGGCACTTGCGAGAGACGCCGGCCTCATGGCGGACCGGTCGGGCTCCACCACACCGCCTCCGCCGCCGCTGCTGCTGCAGTCGTCGCGCGGAGGTCTGCGCCACCACCAGGTCGCCACGCACCGCGCGACGCTCGCCGACATGGCGCCCATCTCGCGCGAGGACGCTCTCGCCGCCACTGCTGTCGACCGCCGCGCCACCGCCAGCCCGCCCAATCCGACCGCCACCATGTCGCCCACGTCGCCGTTGTCTCCTCGTGCCATCATCACGCAGCACCGCCCGACCTTCGAGGCGCAATGCCTCGTTGCCGCCGCCGCCGTCACCACTGCTACCGCCACCGTCGTTCCCAAGCCCGACCACTCGAAGCAGCGCTGCAAGAAGGCCGGCATGCGGGCCCAGCGTGCCGCTGCCCATCGGCTGCACTCGTCGTCCGACGACAGCCCGCCACCCACTCGCCGCGCCGCTGCTACTTCGAGTGGCATCGCCTCGAGCACCACGCCGCCGCCAACGACAACCGTCGACAGCCGCAGCGACGATCACGAAGCCTCAGTTGCATCGTCGTCCGATGGTGAGGGTGCTCTGTCGGATGACTACGACGATGACGACGAGGGCGACGAGGACTCTGGCAGCAGTGGCGGCACCTCGGACGACGACGACGACGACGCGGCAACGATGGCGGCGCTGGCGCTGCGACCGCCTCCGCCTCCGCCGACGCTGCTGCGCGGGAGCAGCGACCCCGCGGTACTCCACGCCACAGCAGGCAACGTCGTCGTCGCGGCACCGCCCTCGAGCTCGACCGCTACGCCCACCAAGCGGCATCCGTGGGTTTCGCTCGAGTCTCGCGTCGGCACCAACGAGCCGACGCTCAAAGTCCTCAGCCTCAGCCGCTCGGGCTCGATTGGCGCGCGCCGCCCTGGCGCCATGGCCTCCGGTCTCTCCGACTCGTCGCCTTCGCCAACGACAACGACAACGCCAACACCAGTAGTGGCTGAGGGCGGCGGTCTGGCCGTGGTGCCCAACATTGGCGCCCAGCGTGCGGCGCTGCGACGGTCGACCAGCGAGGTCACGCAGCGCCGCAAGTCGCCGTCGCTCGAGCAGCATCCGCACAACGTTGGTACCAACAGGAGCCTGCTGCGTTCGTCGGGCGAGGCCGTGTCGCGCGAGCCGACGCTACAGCTGCCGCCACCATTGCCTGCCATTCCGTCATCGCAGCTGCCGCCGGTTGCCGAGGCGCTCGCGGCTACGGCTGCCGCTCTCACCTCGCCACGAAGCGCAGCCTCGTCGCCGTCGTTGCTGTCGTCTCCGCCGCCATCTACGACGCCACCCGGCGCTGCGTCGGTCTCGTCGCCGTCGCTGCTCTCTCAGTCGTTGATCCTGGAGGCACCTCGCGTTCGTTCGCCCTCGCCGCCGTCCACGCCAGCACTCGCTGCCACGTCGAATCTCTCGCGCTCGCTGTCCCTCTCGTACGAGCACGAGCACCAACACCAGGAGGGAGAGGCGGCCCACGTCGTCGCGGCGCCACAACCGCGCCCACCGCTCTCGAGCGCCATCGACCTGCCGAGTACCGAAGCGACGCTCATGGCACTGGCCATGTCGTACTCGCGTTCGCTGTCGAACCTCAACTCGCCGTTCTCGTCGCCGCTGCGAGGTATCGCGCCGAACATTCCCGCGTCGCCGGGCATGTTCGCTCCGCCGCCCGCGCCGCCCGCGATGCCTCCGCCTCCGAATTTTGCGGCCGCGCACCTCAAGAACCTCGTCGGCCAGGAGCGCAAGCCCAAGCGCGCGTCGACTCTCGAGAATCTCCGCTCGCCGCTCGACGACTCGCTCGAATCGGCACCCTCCGATCCAATGACGCAAATGTCGCCACGTGGTAGCGGCAGCAGCGCAGCGGCACCGGCCGCGCCACTGCCGCCGCTCACGAGCACGACCTCGTCGACCTCGATCAAACGCAAGGTCGGTCGCGTGATGGGTGGCCTGGTGCGCGGCCGACGGCAGGGCAATCAGCAGCATTCGCTCGGTGACAAGTTTGATCGCTCGGTGCCAGTGGTGCCGCGGCTGGTCGAGCAGTGCGTCGAGCACCTGCTGCAGGTGGGCATGGAGGTCGAGGGCCTCTTCCGCGTCTCGGGCTCGCGTGATCACGTGGCCTCGCTGAGAAAGTGCTTCGAGCGAGGCAAGCAGCCGGTGCTGAGCGACTACCATCCACACGTCGTGGCCGAGACGCTGAAGGGCTTCCTTCGTACGCTACGCGAGAACCACGAGCCCCTTTGTACATTTGAGTTGTATCATGCATTTCTAGAAGCTCTCGGTACGATCTCTCTCTCTCGATCTCTCTCACTCTTTCTTGCATTCGTTACGAGGTGCGCTAACTCGCTCGTCGTTGCACGGCACCACCAGATACGGGAGATAACGCAGCACAAAAAGCAGCCAACCTACGAGCCGTAGTGCACCGCTTGCCACCGGGTAACTTTGTCGTGCTCAAGAAGCTCTCGTATTTATGTCACCTACTCGTACGTCTTCTCTCGCTTCTCTCTCTCTCTCTCTCTCGATTGTGAGTGCGTGGATATGGTCTGACATTGAGAGAGACACAACACAGCCGACACACCAACACAAGAACAAGATGACGTACGCGTCGCTTGGTATCGTGTTTGCACCCAACTTTCTCGAGCCGCCTGAGCTCTCGAACAGCAAGACCGAGGTCGGAGTTCGATTCAGCATCGCGAGCCACGCCGCTGCCATGGCGCAGAGCAACCAAGCCATTCAGTCGGTCTTTGAGAACTATGAAAGCATCTTTGCACCCGACGAGGTACGTTCGTTCGCCCGCTCGTCCATATGGCGCTCCCTCGGCTGACATCAGCGCATCTTAGTCGAGTGCCACGTTGGCGGTCGAGCCCGAGTTGCACAAGTTGATGAAACGAGCCACGCTGAAGCTCGCGCGCAACCTCTTGCTCGAGCTCGAGAACCAAGACGTCGAGGAGGACAAGGAGTACCGCGCCACGACCGCCATCGCCATCGTGAACGACCACAGTAGCATCGGAGCGCTGCAACTATCACCGCGTTACTCCTCGTCGGTGCTGCAGTCGGCCGTCTTCCCACCCAAGCAGCACCACCACCACCACCAACCACGTCCCAAGATCTTCTCCATGTACGAGACGCCGGCGCCCATCACGCCGCCACCGCTGCCGCCCAATAGCTCGCCTGCACCGCCGCCGCCTGTCGCAGCCATACGACCGGCGTCTGGCTCGCTCTCGGACATGAGGATCAAGTACCACGACGAGGACGGAGAGCACGCTGACGGCGACTCGCAAGCCACCGCGGCACAGCTGCAGCAACAACAGCGCCTTCGGGCTCTCGCCTTCCTGCGACAACAGATGGAGAGCAGAGCCAATCGGCGCTCGGCGCTGGTGCGTGTGATCGAGGACGGCGACGGCGATACACCGCTGCAGTCGGTGCTCACGGCACCAGCGCCGCCGCCACCGCACCTGCCGTCGCCGCTCGCGCCGCCGACATTCGCACTGGCGGCACCAGCGCCACCAGCAGCCAAGCCGCCGCCGCTCGTGCCGCCCTTGTCGCTACAACCTGAACAGTGAGCAGCAGTAGTGAGTAGTCTCGTGCCATGTACTCGTACCCACATCATTATTTATTGAATCGAATGGTTCATGCGCATTCAATCGATGGTGATCCTTCACGGCGTGAGTAGGAGGCGAGAATCGGCAGCGAGGTCACTCGAATACCGCGTGGTGCTCTGCTGCTGCTGCTTCAGTCGCCTCGCTCCTCTCGCTCTCGTGCACGCACTCTCTCGCTCCCACCCACTCGCTCCCTCGCTCCGAGATGGCCCACTCGATTCCGGTCCACGAGGTCGCCACGGCGCCGATCGCAGGCCAGAAGACCGGCACCAGCGGCCTGCGCAAGAAGACGGCCGAGTTCCGCAAGCCGCACTACCTCGCCAACTGGATCCAGTCGCTGCTGCTCACGCTGATGCCCGACGTGGTCGGCAGCACGCTCGTGGTCGGTGGCGATGGTCGCTTCTGGAACGACGCCGCGGTCGACATCATTGCGCGCATCGCCGCCGCCAACGGTGTCGCCAAGCTGCTGGTCGGCCGCAACGCCATCCTCTCGACGCCCGCCGTCTCGAGCATCATTCGCCGTCGCCATGCCTTCGGTACGTGCGCGCTCGCACGCTCTCGCGCTCGCTGGCACGCCTGCTAACGAACGCCCATCTACGTGCCTTCGACACATACACGCCATCTCTCTCTAGGTGGCATCATCCTCACGGCGAGCCATAACCCGGGAGGCGAGAACGCTGACTTTGGCATCAAGTACAACTCGAGCAATGGTGGTACGAGCGAGCCATCGTGCGCCACACTCTCATAGTCACATTCTCACGGCTCGTTCGAACAGGACCGGCTCCCGAGAGCATCACTGACAAGATCTTTGTGCACACCGAGAGCATCACGTCGTACAAGATTGCCGGCGAGGAGCTCAAGGTACGGCACGCCCGACTGCAACGACACGACCTTCCTACCCGCTCACGAGCATCATCACTATGATGACTACGGGCACAGTTCGATCTCGCCAACACTGGCTCGTTCTCGTTCGATATCGAGTCGGTCGGCAAGTTCGAGGTCGACGTGATCGATAGCATCGACGACTACGAACAGACGCTCGCGGGCGTCTTCGACTTTGACGCCATCCGCTCGTACACGACGCGCGCCGACGTCAAGTTCAAGTTCGACTCGCTGCACGGCGTCACGGGCCCGTACGCGCGCCACATCTTTACGCACCTGCTCGGCGTGCCCGAGTCGGCCATCTCGCACGGCGACACGTTGCCGGACTTTGGCGGATTGCACCCGGACCCCAACCTCACGTACGCCGAGGAGCTCGTGCACCACATGTACTCGGGCGAGTACGACTTTGGCGGAGCTTGGGACGGCGATGGTGTATGTACCTCAAGCAACCTGGTTGCAACCGCGCAATCATCGTCATTCGTCATTCGTCATTGTATTGATGTGAGGCACATGTGCATTGCTCTCATTACAGGATCGCAACATGATCCTCGGCAACAAGTTCTTCGTGACGCCGTCGGACTCGGTTGCCATCATTGCCGCGTACGCCAAGTTGGCCATTCCCTACTTTGCCGCTGGCGTTACGGCCGTCGCTCGCTCGATGCCAACGAGTGCCGCTCTCGATCGGTTCGTCTTGTGTGCTTTCGTGGCGTTGCATTGACGTGAAACACTCATGGATTGCATTGTATCGCATTGTATTGAGTACAGTGTCGCAGAGAAGCTCGGCCTCAAGCTGTACGAAGTGCCCACCGGCTGGAAGTTCTTTGGCAGCATCATGGACCACTACGAGGCCGCCAAGACACCGAACGTCATTTGTGGCGAGGAGAGCTTCGGCACCGGCAGCGACCACGTGCGTGAGAAGGACGGCATCTGGGCCACGCTCGCGTGGCTCTCGATCCTCGCGTACCGCAACCGCGAGCCGGGCTCGCGCGTCACGGTGGCCGACATTGTGCACGAGCACTGGCGCGAGTACGGCCGCAACTACTACTCGCGTTACGACTACGAGGAGGTCGATGCGCAGGCCGCCAAGGACCTCATGGCGCACCTCGTGTCGCTGCAGGCCGACGCCGTCGGCAAGCAGCTCGGACCCTTCACGGTCGCGGTAGCCGACGAGTTCAGCTACGAGGACCCGTACGAGAAGAGCGTCACCAACAACCAGGGCATCCGCTTCATCTTCTCGGACGGCTCGCGCTTCGTCTTCCGCCTCTCGGGCACCGGCTCCTCGGGCGCCACCATCCGCCTGTACCTCGAGCAGTACAAGGGTCCCGAGGCCGACCACTCGGTCGATACGCAGGTGGCACTCAAGGACCTCATCAGCGTCGCGCTCGAGCTCTCGCAGATTGAGCGCTTCACTGGCCGCAACGCGCCGACCGTCATTACCTAAGGCATTGACGATGCGACGAGCTCGCTCAAGTGCTCTTGCCCCCTTACGCTAGTTATCCACCTATCTATCTCTTTCCTTGCGCCTCGTTCATTCATTCATTCGTTCGTTCGTTCTATCCGTTTCTGTCGCACTCACAAACCATTAAATCCTTTGCCGTTCTTGATCTTCTCGATCACCACTGTTGATTCATTGATTTGGTGATTGAAGCTATCAAACTGCTGGCATTGTGGCGTTGAGAGAACAAGAACACTAACTAACACTCGCATCTATGGGACTCCTCCTGTCGGCAGAGAGTTGAGCAATCGCTGGCTTGCTTACTTGCCAGCCATCGCGTGCAGCAGTGGCACCAAGGTCGGGCGTCGCAGAATCGGGCGATCGATTCCGAGCAGCCAACGCGTGAACATGTGCGGCTGCTGGTCGTAGTTGTAAATCAGAATGCCCGACGACAGCACCAAGGTCGACCAGCCGACGAAGGCGTTCGGAACCACGAGCTTGCGCTTGCGCAAGATGCGGTAGATCGTATCGAGCGCGTACGTGGCAACGTAGCCCGCAAGCTCGACACGACGGCTATGGTGCAGCCAATGCAGCCAATGCGCATGAGATGCCGCTCTCGCACTGCCTCGACGCACACACGCACGCAACGCATACCTGGGACGCTCGATCAGTGCAGCCAGTCCAGCCGATAGCGTGTGGACGTAAAGCTTGAAGCGAGTGATTTGCGGGAAGGCTCGGTACATATAACATCCGGTACAAAAGGCAAGCATACAATACAAGGCCAAAAACGAGGTCGAGCGCACGAGGTTGACCACAAAGTCGCGCAACGACTTTCGCGTCGAAAGGGCGAGCATGATGATCGATAGCGGCACGTAGACCTGTGGAGTGCCACCAGAAGCAGCAAGCCGATGGTCAGCGTATCTCAATCTCGGTGGTGATGGTCGTCATGGGCGTGTATGCTCGCTCCGCAGCGTACCTTGAGTGCTCGACGGAAGCCTTGGAGGAAGTAAACAAAAATGTGCGTCTCGCACGACAATCCAGGATGGAGATCGCCGCAGATCGTCAATGGCAGCTTGCGCAATCGCTTCATGGTGGCTATCGGGCGCATCGGTTCGATGGCACGAGAGCGAACGTGCGGCAGCTCGGTGAGCGAGCGAACTTGCACGTATTGATTGACAGCAGCTGCACTCGGGTCGTGGCCGCGTACCTGGCGATTGGCCGCCGTGGTGATCGAGAAACTTGAGATATGCTGGATCGAGTTCATCGGGTGCCACGATCCACGAGCTACTCGCAGTATACAAACAAACCCAGCCAAGCCAAGCCAAGCCAACCAGAACGAGTGAGAGAGCGACTTGAAATGCCGAGCGAGCGGCCCAGGGCCTCTGGATACGCCGCGAACCGACGCCACACCCTAATCACATGCCGACCTCCCTCTCTCACGCTCGCTCGCACGCTCGCAGTACCTGAGGATCTGCGACGAGGCGAGACAGAGGACGACCACCGGCAGACCCGGGAACTCCCACTTGGCCGGGTAGATGGCGCGAACGGCGCGCACCAGCGTCCACAGCACAAAGAGTCCGTTATGGATCGAGTGGTCGACCGAGAGCGCCACGACGGCCGCCAGTGCGCCGCCGATACCGTGGCGATACTTGCGCAACAGGCTCTTGAATAGCGCCACGCTCCACTGCGACGGAGGCGTGCGCAGCAGCGTGCGCATCGGATGCTCCTGCATCTTGGTGGCGGCGGCATCGGACGGCGAGCGCGACGCCGAGCCCGCGGTCTCGGTTGCAGCTACGCCTTCAGGCGCATGGGTGGCGGCCGCCGCTGGCTTGGTGGCCTTGGCGCTCTTGGGCAGCAGCTGGCCGAGCAGGCGGTCGGCGAGGCGCACGGTGGCCACGTACAGCGCCACCGACAACGACCTGCGCGGCAGCTGCTCCGAGACACGTCGCCGCAGAAGAGCGAACGGGATAAAGTACACGGCGAAGCCTAGGAGCAGGAGGTGTTCGAGAGTGAGCCACGAGCAAACGAACAGGAGCGAGGGTAGATGGCGACAGCGACAGCAGCAGCAACAGCAACAGCTGTAGCAACAGCAGCAGCAGCACTCTCATGCGCGGTCGCTGAGATATGAAGAGCAGCCAGCAGCAGCGGTTGTTCGTAAAGGTCGCGCCGCGACGTACGCGCCAATCTGCCGCCAAGCACTCACATGCTGTGCGCAGCGCAACAGCCTCAAATCTACCTCCCATACAACCGCCTCGACTGTCGCTTGCCACCGCGCCACCGCAGCCGCCCGCAGAGAGCCACCCGCCGCCACCAAGAACAAGCACAAGCAGAAGAAGCAGAGCGTTACAAACCTTTGCCGGCACCGCGCAGCGAATAGATCAATGCGTCGAGCACCGTCGAGCCGGTGTCGGGGTCCCACCACGGCCTCGCAGCGAGCTCGACCTTGGCGTCGGCGGCGCGGGTCGACATGGCCGATGCGTGGTGGTGGTGTGGACGGCGCGAGCGAGACAGCAGCAGCGAGCAAGTGAGCGACGCAGCAGCGGCGGG
>Ga0209914_1003430_pt1 | contig 11118 bp, 11 predicted proteins | sample ThiBiot_500_plan_FD_183949 | JGI IMG/M metagenome (GOLD analysis project Ga0209914, IMG submission 183949) | Wastewater bioreactor microbial communities from Cape Town, South Africa - Thiocy_cont_500_plan (SPAdes) | ecosystem: Engineered > Bioreactor > Thiocyanate-remediating > Anaerobic-Aerobic...
TCAATCCGGTGGAGAATTTATGGGCAATCATCGAACGTCGTATAGAAAAACGAAAACCAGGAAATATCGAAGAATTAAACAATTTTTTACACGAAGAATGGAATAATATTGATATAAATCTCCTAAGTCATTTGGTAAACTCGATGAAAACACGATGTTTAGCTTTAATCGAATCAAAAGGAGAAAGAATTAATTATTAACTGTGATACTTTTGTACATTGAACATTGCTCTATCATTGTATATATTTGGTTTTTTTTATTGATCATTCATTGGTTTTTAAACAAATGAAATACTGAAGGCAAGGACTTTTGCACTCCACTGTATATTTTAGATCAAGGATGCTCATCCAAAACTATTAATAGTTGATCATGCTGGGTCTCATCTTAATCCCGATGTAATCAATGATTTACGAGCAAAACGAGATTGAAGAATTTGTCGAAAAATCTCGTTCATGAGTGAATATTAAACTGACCGCATCTCAATCTCATGTCATGTGCACACGATTTACTTGGTCTGTACGATTACGTACTTTGAAAAGCGTTGATATTGCAAAGGCTTTTCATGGTATAGGTTATACGTGGAAATTCAAAACGATAAAGAGTATGTAGGAGAAAAGAAAAAATTGTTTTTATGTTGTATAGATAATTTAGATTTTTGCTGTCACAAATGAATGACAGTATTGCTTGCTCGTATTTAGAAAAATTAGTGATTACTTAATCATAATTAATTGGAATAAGTGGAGCTAATCCACAATGTCCTTTATCGTTTGTTAAATTTGTTAAACCTTCTTGTCCGTTAACAAGCCAAATTCGAGTTAAACTTGTTGATGAATCGAAACAAGCAGCCGTATCATAAAACCAATTGCCGCCTCGAAAAAATTGAAGAAAACCACTTGCAAATGTCCAGAACATAATATTTGCATTATAAGGCATTGAATTTTCGAAATGTGTTCGAATACGTGAATAGCCATTGTCACGAATATCATTATAACTATGAACATATCGATCAGTTTTTATATCTTTTATAAGAGCAGTATTGCTATCATTTGATGTCATTAAATCAATAAATGAAAAATTTGCAGTTAGTTCTTTTAGATTTGAAAGATAAAGATTATTATCATTTCCAATTAAAACAATAATAGATGGATTTGATCTTAATCCTAATTGGAAATATCCAACTATTTCAGGATCAAATATTGGAACAGTTATATTAACTATAGAACTATTTGATTCAATTTCATCCAATTGACGTTTGAATTTATGATGTTCATACATTGAACAAATTTTATTCAATTCATAATCTTGAATTTCATCATTTCTATTGTACAAATCTATTGCGAATAAAAAAATTAACGAAAAGAAAAAATCAACTTATTCTACCTTTTGCAGTTTGTTGATCACAAGAAAACATCAAATGAACATTTCGAATTTGTCCATTAGTAAAATGAATTGAAAATTGAAGGTTTTTCTTTTCCTTTGCAATTTGATTTGTTAATTTTGAAATATCGGCAGGCGGATATTCAATCATTACTGAGATTAGTAATGGATCACCTTTTAATATTTTAATTGGATTTGTTTGACGATGTTGTCGATCAAAATTTTCCGTGGATGATCGAATAAATTGTGCACTCAAAATATCCAATCGATTTATTTCCCATTCATTTTTCAACTAAAAATTATGTGCACAAAAAAAACAGAGTTTGTTGAAAAATAAAAACAATTTACAAGATTTTCTAGTTGATCAAGATTTTCAATTGTTAAAGAACTTCCATCAATTACATCAGTTTCATAGAGAAATACAAATAAATTCGAATCTACAAAACAGATTAGAAAAAAAACAGACGAATCGTCAAAATGAAACAAACTCTGAATAGACGTTAATGGTAAAACCGTTCGGTTAAGACCAATAATCCATGTGATACTCAACAGTATTGCCAATATACAACAAACAATCACTAATAAGTGATATTTCCTAAGAAATCTATTGATTGAAAGATTTTTACAACAAAGATTAACATCAAACTTACATTTTCAGTGATCACTAATTTTAAAAATAAGAGCAAACGTATGCTTATTCAGTTTATCTTATAGGTACGAATTACTGGTCCTTTCAAGTAAGAATGACTTGAATGAATATAAAGGAAAGCTATCAAGCAGAAAGATATAATTTGTTTTGTTTTTTTTGACACACAATAATTTATAACAATAAGAATGTAATGATTGTATTGCAATAGGCAAGCCTTTTCTCAATGAAAATGTCCTTGAATCATAAAAATAAGTGCAAAATTTTTCTTTGTGTTTGCATGTACATATTCGATCATTCCCAATCATCGTACAAAGTCCGAGCGTATTTAAATACCCTGAAACTAGCAATCTTTCATTCGATTTCGAAAAAAAATGTTTACGAATCGGACGTAAGTTGTTTTTGTTTTCTCGAAATGATTGTGAATGAAAATATTTCGTTCTCTTCAACAAGTGGCTATTTTGTTTGGGGGTCAATCTGTTGTTTGGCAATGGCACTATTTCTCATTGCAACGACAATTGTTGTCTCGTTGATTCCAGTGTATTTGTCAAAGAAAGATGTTTCTTTAGGTTATAAAAACAATAATTACTATCTAGTTTATGAACTTTCATCAAGTTTACAAGTTTCATTTAATAAAGCAATTGGTACTCAAATGGCATTGGTTCACAATGGATATCTTAATGAAAAACAACGATTTTTACTTGAAACAACAGTTTGATATCAACAAACAGAAAACATTTTCATTCTTGAAGTTTTGTTTGTCATTTAGATGCAAAGTAAAATCTATGAAAATCGAAAAACAAGTGGCATTAGAATAACATTAACCAATAGTTCAAATGTTGAAGGTGGAGGATATTGTAAAATTAATTCAATTGAACATATTCGAACATCGCGTCGAGTATATGGATTTTCTTGAATAAAAGTCGTCAATAAACATGTTTTTCTTGCTTCTAAATTCAGATTCGTCGGCAATCCATAAATGCAATTGAAAAATCTGATCGATTTATTCTCAGTCAACGTAAAAATAATTTAACTTCAACAACAGCTCTGAATATTTCATTTACTCTATCATGTGTAACTTATTGTCCACAATCGTCAGTTGATTATGCTATTCATGAATTACTTCCAGAACTTGAATTTAATAGTTCAACTTGTAAGATCATAACAAAAATAAATAAATGTTCTCAATTTTCAATTTAGTTATCAATCTATTTTATTCTCAATCATCAACAACGGATGCATCATCACAAATTCTTCTACCAACAACTAATCCTTCAATTGATAAAGATTCTTTAGAAAATCTTCGTGCAAATAACTTTCAAACAATTTATTATACCGAAGTTTATAATCAATATAAGACAGATAAATTATCGACAGCAATAATTAATTATCAGTTTGCAGTACCAAGTATAGTATTTGATGATCAATCTCATATCTTCGTATTAAATTTGACCAATGAAACAGTTGTTTTTGGATTTGATAATCATCAATCATATAATCAATCATTAAATTGGCCGAAAAATGGAACTGCTTTTATTATCAAAGGTCAATGTTTATCATCAAATGCAAATGATGTTATTCTTTTAAATGGTTTTATTTATGATACCAATTCATTAACCGTTACAGCAAACTACAGTCACACAAATATCTCTGATATTTCAAACGATTTTAATGTTACAATTGGATCAAATGAAACTACTTCTACAACAAATATTTCTTCCACTGTTAGAACTACAACCAATCCAACTACTTCTACAACAAATTATTCGTTCAACGCTACAACTGAAATGGATCGAACCGATTCTACAACAAATCCTAAGAACACCATAATTACGCGAGATTCAACCACTTCTACTTCTGTAACCATTCATGGTTCTAACCCTACAACCAGTCGTCCTTCTACTCTTACAACTGGAACAGCTGAATCTAGTTCTACCACCAATCGTTCTTCTGATCCTACAACTGGAACAGGTGGATCCAGTTCTATAACCACTCGTGATTCTACTCCTACAACTGGAACCAGTGAATCCAGTTCTACAACAAATCATCCTTCTAATCCTACAACTGGAATAGATCGAGCTGATTCTACAACCAGTCGTCCTTCTACTCCTACAACTGGAACAGATCGAACTAATTCTACAACAAATCATCTTTCTAATCCTTCAACTCGAACCGGTGGATCTAGTACTACAACCAGTCGTCCTTCTGCACCTACAACTGGAGCAGGTGGATCTAGTATTACAGCCAGTCCTCCTTCTAACCCTACAACTGAAACAGCTGAGTTTAGTTCTACCACCAGTCGTTCTTCTGATCCTACAACTGGAACAGGTGGACCCAGTTCTATAACCACTCGTGACTCTACTCCTACAACTGAAACCGGTGGATCTAGTACTACAACCAGCCGTCCTTCTGATCCTACAACTGGAACCAGTGAATCCAGTTCTACAACCAGTCGTCCTTCTAACCCTACAACTGGAACAGATCGAACTGATTCTACAACAAATCATCCTTCTAATCCTACAATTGGAGCATATACAACAGACTCTGCAACAAATGATCCCATCAGTCTTACCACTGGACTGGATTCCGCCACTTCTACAATAAATGATCCTGTCAATCTTACCACTGGATTAGATCCGATCACTTCTACAGCAAATAGTCCTGTCAATCTTACAACTGGACTGGATTCCACCACTTCTACAACAAATAATCCCAGCGGTCTTACAATCGAACTGGATTCCACCACTTTTACAACAAACGATTCTTTTGATGTTACCACTGAATTAGATTCTACTTCTTCTACAACAAATGGCCCCATAAATCTTACCACCGGACTAGATTCCGCCACTTCTACAACAAATGATCCCATCAGTTTTACCACTGGATTAGATCCGACCACTTCTACAACAAATGATTCTATTGATGTTACAACTGGATTAGATTCTACCACTTCTACAACAAATAATTCCAGCAGTCTTACTATCAAACTGGATTCCACCACTTCGACAACGAATGATTCTTTTGATATTACCACTGGATTAGATTCCACCACTTCTACAACAAATGGCCCCATGAATCTTACCACCGGACTGGATCCCGTCACTTCTACAGCAAATGATCCTGTCGATCTTACAACTGGATTAGATCCCATCACTTCTACAACAAGTGGCCCCATGAATCTTACCGCTGGACTGGATTCCACTACTTCTACAATAAGCGATTCTTCTGACATTACCACTGGATTAGATCCGAGCACTTCTACAGCAAGTGGCCCCATGAATCTTACCGCTGGACTGGATCCTAGCACCTCTACAGCAAATGATCTCATAACTCTTACAATTGGAGAGGATCCGAGCACTTCTACAGCAAATGATCTCATAAACCTTACAACCGGAGAGGATCCGAGCACTTCTACAATAAGCGATTCTTCTGACATTACCACTGGATTAGATCCTAGCACCTCTACAGCAAGTGATCTCATAAACCTTACAACCGGAGAGGATCCGAGCACTTCTACAACAAGTGATTCTTTTGACGTTTTAACTGGAACGAATCAAATCGATTATGCGCCAAATTATTTATCCGATGTTCAATATGTTGATGAATCGTTTTTTCCTGATGCAAATGGAAATTTAAATGAGAATTCTTATTTAAGTTTAAACGAAAGCGATGATGCACTATTAGATGTTGAATCAGGTGGTGATTTTAATTCTCTTTCTCAAGCATTACTTTATGATTTACTTGATGCAAGATACTACAATGAAATAGATGCTTATGAGGAATTCGAAAGTTTTGTTGCACTTGAGGGTGAAACCGATAATACGATTACTAAACGAGCTCTCAGTAGGCGCAGACGTGGACTTTTTAGTTGGGTAAAAAAAGCTGTTAAAGCTGTTGGATCGGTTTTTAAAGCTGTTGCGACTGTTGTTACAACAGCAGCTAAAGTTGTTAAAGAAGTTGCTACGGTGATTAAAACTGCTGTTTTAGGGGGAACATACGAGAAATCTGGACCAGTTAGCTTTACAATCGGTCCTAATTCAGCGTTCGATATTTATAGTCATGAGTTTGAGACTGGAATTACCGTTAAATTAACTTGTGAAGAATGTCAAGTACGAGAAACACTTAATATTCATGCCAAATTTCATTTTACAAAGAATGGTATTTTAACTGTTATGGAAACTGGCTTTATTGAAGTCAATGGACAAATATTGGCTAAAGCAATTCTTGGACTTTTTGTTACTGTTGACATCGATAAATCAAGAGTTATTGCGTCATTTCCGATAACTCCACTCATTGTTCCCGGTGTAGTTAGTCTTGGCCCAACAATTACATTAGAAGTTGGTGCTTTTGTTACCATTGAAGGTGAATTAGGAGCAACCTTTGGAGCGTATTTCACATGGGATAATGTTTATATCAAAATAGACGTTAAAAATCCTCTTCAATCCACATTTAGTGGACTCCTACCGGACAAAATAGAACCGAAATTCGAGTTTAAAACTAAACTTGAAATGGATCTTGGTGTTTATTTGCAACCAAAATTCGAATTGGCTCTACTTGTATTTAATGGTGTGCTCAGAGCAGCTGTAGGATTTGCAACAAAATTTATTGCAGGAGCTGAAATCGGCTATGATAAACAGTCTGAAAAATGTCCAGGTGGACTGTCGCTTGCACCTTATTTGAAATTCGAACTTAATGTTTTTGCAGAAATCGGAGTTGCATCTATAAAAGAATTAGAAAAAGATGGTACGATATATGAAAAACAGACATCATTTCCATTCTTAGGTGAATATTGTTTTGGAGCAGATATAACATCTATTAGTACAACAACAACAACAACAATCAGTAAGGAACTCGTTCTTAAATTGAATCATTTATGTAGATATTGGTTTAGGTACATCGACAAGTTCAATTGCACCAACTTGTTACGATGGTAAAATAAATCAAGACGAAACAGATATCGATTGTGGTGGTTCATGTAGCGAATTATATACTTGTCATAAACTTGGTTATTGCACAAAAGATGCAAATTGTAAAAGTGGTTGGTGTTTCTCTGGTGCATGCAAAGGTTAATTGATTCTTTTTTCTTTTTCATCGAATTAAAAATTGAAATTGTTTCAATTGATAATAATAGATTCTTGTCTTGGTTTTTCAATTCGTAATAATACACAATATTCTGGTACTAATATTGTTGGAGCGCAAGGTGAACCGGTTCCAACCAGCAATCTTGAATTATGTTGTACATTATGCAGACGAACAAATAATTGTGTAGCATTTGGATTTCAACCATCGACTAAAACATGTTGGACTAAACGTATACTAGGTGCTCCAACGACAGTCGCAGGTATAGTTTCCGGTTTTCTGTGATCGAAATTTAATATTTATTGTTTCTTCTATTATACTTTCAAAATAAAAATAATTTACAAGTTTTATCCGAATTCATCGTCTTACATTATTGGTAGTTATATTCTGATTGTACCAATCGTAGAAAACAATTCTTTTTCTAGTGTATCTAAGCTTGAATTTGATGTTTCTTCGACCAATGTAGAATTTTCCATGACTTCCCTAATTCGATTTATAATATACTGATTTTGGTTCCAGTGCAAACTCCACTTTGTCTCTATAAGCATTAAGTTTAGAACGACCGCTATAATATTTTCTATATTGAGGTCCCCCTCGAGGATCATCCAAAACACATAATTCAATCGAATCATGGATTTGGCTACATATTTAATCGTTTTTTCTTAAGACTTTCAGTGTTCATTCGCTTATATGAAATTATTCTATTAATTGGAGTAATGATTGCATAAGGTAGGAATGGATACTTTCGAAAAATGCTAAAAACAAGTACAATGATGTACGCATGGGGAGAATTATCGGTCGAATACGAACAATGGAGTCTGCAAGATGCAATTATTTACATCTCACAAAGATATCTTTCAAAAAAAGAACGATGTCCAAATTGGTGAAACTCAACAAAACGAGAAACGTTCGAATTTAATTCGTTATGTTACTCACGATGTTTTATCATTAGCCGATGTTACGTTATTCATATATGAAACTAGTCCAATTTATCAAGATGAATTTCGATTGACAAAAACTATACACGGTGACTGCAGCAAAGGAGAAACTCGATTTGATAGCGTTGAATTATCGAAACGTGAATCCAATCGGTAATAAATTATACATCGGAGTCAACCTACAAGTATATGAACAATTTCATGAACAGTTGCCAAAAGATTTTTTTTCTCTCTAAATGGTTCTCAGTTGTCTTTCGTTTTAGTCGAATAATTTTTTGTGCAAATAGACCTCCGGGTATACAGGGAAGGAGGTGCATCGATACCACTGCTACGAATCAACTTGCCCACAACTTTTCTTCTAGTTTTTTTGTATTTTTTCTCTTGTTGTTCGTTTTCTCTTTTCATGTCTCTGAGATACACCTGTTCCTAGTAGAAACGGAAGGTGTTAGGATCGACATCTACTTATGACGATTCTATGTCGTCAACTATACATCCTTTTCCAATATTGGAACAACAATTCAATGCGAAAGATTGACCCATGTTAAGTGCAAACAAGACAGTGTTTATTTCAAATCAAAATCCAGTCACTCGCACATATTTAAATCGACGCAAAACAAGTCTACATGCACAGTTTAATTCCAATGAAAAATGGCAAACGTTGTTGAACCCAATAAGAAGAAGAAGAAAAGACCCCAAAATGATTTTGAGAGAGAGAGAGAGAAAGAGTAAAATAATAATAGGATAATAGCAAACCATTGAGTGACCTAGTTTGAAGGACAGAAGCCGCTGCCTTTATGTGCACAAACACGTAGTGCAATATCATCAATGATGATATCATTTCCGTTACCACCAAAAGCGTTTGAAATCATTAATAAATTGACTGAACTGCTTGGTGCTATGAAGGAAAGTCCATACTTTTCCCAGCTTAAAGTTCCATGTTCAACTATGTCGCCTGAATTCAGTTGAGCAAGCAAAATATTTTCATCTGTTGAACGAACTTCAAAGAGAACATTTGGATTGATTCTACCACTTGGTTTGCATAGATTAGCCAAGTAAACCGAGAATTCATAGCGAAGACCAATACACAAATTATCAACTCTACCATTGTAAAATTGACCGGGTTTGAAGTCCGCATTGACCAAATACATATATCCGCCATCATCACCTGTATGATCTTTTGCATTTGTGTGCCATGCATTGTTTTCATTAACCAAATTGACGAAACTAAACATGCCGTCATTTGTTGTAGGTGCAAATCGTTGTTTATATGTTGTATTAAAATCGAAGTCATTGGGACTGGAAGTAGAATATTGGACTTTACCATTTCCGAATGTGATCAATAAAATTGGTTCCGAGTCGAATGTGTCATTATTAACACATAATCCAGCCGATTCTTGGAGAAGAAGAAGAAGAAGATAAAAACGAAACTCTAGAAAATTCAATACATACGGACTTCACAAGTTGGACCACTGAAGTCAGCTGTACATGTGCAAACATTATCGCTGATACACATTCCACCATTCTGACATTCAGGTTCACAAACAGCTAAAATGATAAGATAAATCTAAAATAGATCAAACATCCCTCACAGATATCTAAGATAGTGGCCTAGGCGTTTGTTTAACTAGTCTATGCTACTGAATCGATGGTTAAGAACATTTTTTGATAAATAGAGCACCGACATATTTCTCAAAAACGCATTCCACTTTGACTCAATGGAAATTTTTAATTGAACAATGAAAATATGCACCCATCAAAACTTTTTATAGGTAACTTACGTCCTGTCGTTGTTGGCTCAGGTGTCGTTGTTGTTGTCGGTTCAGGTGTCGTCGTTGTCGGTTCAGGTGTCGTTGTTGTTGTCGGTTCAGGTGTTGTCGCTGTTGTCGGTTCAGGTGTTGTCGTTGTTGGTTCAGGTGTCGTTGTTGTTGGTTCAGGTGTCGTTGTTGTTGGTTCAGGTGTCGTTGTTGTTGGTTCAGGTGTCGTTGTTGTTGTCGGTTCAGGTGTTGTCGTTGTTGGTTCAGGTGTTGTCGTTGTTGTTGGTGCAGGTGTTGTTATCGTTGTTGTTGGTGCAGGTGTTGTTATCGTTGTTGTTGTTGTTGGTTGTTCTATTTTTTAGAAAATGAAAGTAGGTGGTTGAATTCAAATTTAAAACTGGACATTATTCGATACTTACGTGCACATTTTTTATCTTTGCAAGAGTTACTGATGCAGTCAGGATTAACTTTGCATTTCTTTCCATCGGCACATTTTCCACATTTCTTGCCACCACAATCAGTGTCAGTCTCATCTTGATTTTTTTTAAGATCCTTACAAGTATGTCCTAAAAAGCAACAAAAGGTTACATTATTATACATTCTTTATTAGAATTTTTGAAGTGTTAAACTTTAATAATATGAACCCTTGTGAAAATATGTACTCATCGTTACTAGCCTTATGATACTCACTACGAGCTCATTAGTGACGATCTTTGGAAATCAAAAAAAGATTTCAGAAACAGTCGGAAATACTGATCAAGTAGAATTTTAATTCAAATTAGTGAAAAAAGGACCTGAAAATATATAAACGTAAAAGTCCTACATACCTTTCTGTTCCGATGATGCCTCTTTTGAATGTGACGATGCTTCTTTTGAATGTGATGAAGCTTCTTTCGAATGTGATGATGCTTCTTTTGAATGTGATGAAGCTTCTTTTGAATGCGATGAAGCTTCTTTTGAATATTCCTCTGCATGTTCCTCTGAATGCGATGATGCTTCTTTTGAATGTGATTCGGCTGAAGCCGGCTTTTTGTTGTTTACTTTCAAAGCCAAGCAATGCCAACAACAAATTGTCAGCAAAAATAGCCATGCGTAGCTGTAGAAGAAGTTAAGAGAGGATATATAGATAATAGATTTATAGGTATTTTATTATATTTTTAGCTTATGTTATAGTATATATCAAGAATCATTTATATTTTTGAGACTTCTCAGAACTCAGAACTTAAAACAACTGATTCTGTCGAATCTTGACTCAATAAAAAAGGTATCAATTTAAGAAAATATAACTACGAAATAAGATATATGGTTACCTAGACACAGCGAC
>Ga0209914_1003436_pt1 | contig 11099 bp, 13 predicted proteins | sample ThiBiot_500_plan_FD_183949 | JGI IMG/M metagenome (GOLD analysis project Ga0209914, IMG submission 183949) | Wastewater bioreactor microbial communities from Cape Town, South Africa - Thiocy_cont_500_plan (SPAdes) | ecosystem: Engineered > Bioreactor > Thiocyanate-remediating > Anaerobic-Aerobic...
TATACGAACGAGAATCAGAAATTGTGTGAGATGTAATATCAAAATCGGATTCGATTGGAGAATGATCATTTGACAAACTTGCATAACCATTTGTAATTAATTCTCCAAGAGAAATAATTTTCTCATCAAAATTCATCAATGATGAAACAATATAGACTATAAATGAGAAATAAGATTTTGAAGGGAAAAATAATTGATTTCACTTTGATTTGAAGATTCGAAAAGTGTTTGTTTTGTTGTTTGATCAACGAAAATTGGTGTTGATTCTGATACACGTTTCAATGAATCGAATGAAGCTAAGAATAAAAATCAACAATCGATTAAAAAGATTAATAAAAATAAATTAAAACCCACGAGCCTGTTGGCGATCGAATTTTACATATGGAAATTGAATTCGGGTATGTTTATTTCGTTGGTTGTGACATGATTGTTTTAAATAAACATTTATATAACCATAATCGTTTTCATGAAAGATTTTCTCGTTTTGAGAAAAGTCTACACGATGCATACCAGCAGCTAGTTGAATAAGCAATATCATCCAAAGAGTAAATGATTTTAATATCATTATTGAAATGAAATTGTATATTCGTTTTGAAATAATTGACAGTAATATGTAGAAAAAAATAATATAATGTTCGCTCTTTATATTCTGTATTAGTTTATCTTATATGCATTGTTTATTAAATCATACCATTCGCCTCGTCTCATACTGTAGACATCTTTTCTTTTCTTTTCTTTTTATAACTTATTATTTTAGTATTTTTCGCTGATAATATTTCAAATTTTTTTCTTTTTCCTCCCTCCTATCAAATGATTCGTTTTTAAGCGCCCGATGTACGATAAACAAAAGGAGAAACATGGTGTTGTTTTTTTTGCATATTTTTCTTTCTTTTTTGTACAAAATGTTGTTTAAGTATAGAGTTGAACCAGTATCATCCTAAGGAATGAAAACTCTATAATCTTATCTTTCGTCTTTGTCCGTATTCTATTCCATTCAGTGCTAATCCAGCTGGTATCTTTGAATTGAATCAACAAGCTTCATTCAGCATATCGTGAATTCCTTTTCTTTTTCTATCTTTTATTTCTCTTTGAATAAACATGAAAAAAAAACATTTCAATCCAATGATTTAATTGACATCATAAACATAATTCGTAAAATGTACGTACAAATCAAGAGGGAAAAGTGAGACTTCTACGTCAAAAAAGTCATGCAGCATATAGAAGTATCGTAGAAGTACGTAGTAAACACCTTGCGACGTCTTATAAGTGATTCTCAAATCATCCTAAAAACATCACTTGGAAGATCAGTATTTCCATATTCATGTTGACATTCTTTGCCAAGACAAACAACCTAAACTAATAGTGTAGAAGATCAAAGACTTTTGAGCAAATTACATGCACTATTGATAGAGATCCTTTTGGATCCTCTTAGGTTTTATGTCTGAGTCAAAAGGGGCCGAAAGAGTCCGAGAGAATCCGAGAAAATAACTGGCTCTTTCTGGATTCTTTGAATCCAAGGGGATCTGCTTTTTCGCCCTTCGTTGAAATATTATACTCGGGTTCAAGATAATGCTACTGGAATCTAGTTCAGGAAAAGGTTCTATTAAATTCCGCAGAGAAAAAAAATTCGCGAGAACATACAAAACTTGGAAAGTTTTTTACGAAACCCTATGGGTATGGTGTTGCAAATGAGTTTCATATGAAACCATTAAAAAAGTACATTTTTTTTAAACGGGCGAAGGTCGACGATGATAACACTTTCAACCTCTTTAGATTAGAGAATGAAATTTTCTGCTGCTACATCACCATATATGATATTTTTATGCAGCCTCACCAGTTACTTTATCACGAGAACTCACCTTGTTTTCATATTTGTCATGTACTGTTTGAGTAGTTTTTTTTTGTGGGGCAACATTCTTTTTGCTCGTCTGAGGTAATAGAGTATTCTCGCAATATAAAACATTATCTTGTTAATATAAAACGCTATCTCGGCAATATAGAATATTTGCTCATTATTATTCTCTGTATATACGAAGCATTTTGCTTTCTACCGTCGGTAAGTTAAGTAGGAAGGCCTTTCGAGCTTTCGTTTTGGTTGCTCCCTCAACTATACGGAGGGTTGTATAAAAAAAATGGTCTGTATATTTGTGTGTTTGCATTGGAGTTAAAAGAACATTGCTTTTATTAACTCTTAATACTTGAACAGTAATGGTTGGAACTTGATCGAACCTTGTGTAATCGGGATAGGAGGATCCGCATCTACAGTTAGATACTCAAAATTTTGAAATAGATATTTTTCGAAGCTTTCTATATTCGTATAATATCGATTTGAAATTGTTTCTTGAGAAACATTCAACAGCTGTAGAAAAGTCAATGTAAAGAATATGGCATAAGCTTCATATTATAAACTGCTTATACGATGGTGCATGTATAAGAGTCATCAAGCAAAAAATAATGATGAATCGCAAGATCAACGCATATTAGACGAATTATTTTGTGTCTGATGAGCTCTAGTTCAAAATCACATATCTCTACTCAGATATAGAAACGAATAGCTACGAGAAAAACTTAAAACTGTCCTAAGCCCGATCTCGATCGGATCGTGTCAAGATTCGGAATGATTTCGTCGGGCTTTAGCTACGAAGAATTTATTTTTCCAGAGAAATTATTTTTTCGTTGTCCTTGTCCTCAATAATAAACGATAATTCCTTCTAAGATTCAACGCCATAATGTTATAAAAACAGTTGATGTATTCTAGCATATTTTTCTAGAATCAATTCGTACATAATATTGTAAAATGGAATTAGATTCTATGATTAATTATGAAGGTCAAGATGACCAATCAAAATTAGCTCGGCACCAACAGCAAACATTATCCAAGTAAGTGTATCGAAGACTTCAGTTAATATCGTTTAGTAGCACGCTGAAATACATTTGCTTGATTATTAATAGATCATGGAAAAAAAGCTTACTCGGTGTATCAATCAATGGGAAATTATGCTCGTCGATGTTATTCCTGCTAGTAATCAGTGTTGGCATAATTAGCTTCATGTCTTATCATGAAGTCAAAGAAAAGCAAGGTAAGAAATGCTAATAGTAAAAGAATCGAATATGTTTGCGGACATTTTTCATTTATCATAGTGGATATAACAAGCGAAAATTTCGAGATGAATGACGATAGTGACGTCAATGTTGAAGGTCAATCATCGATTCGAATGAAATTCGGTTCATACTCAGATTCAGTATGTATAACTATTTGATTTTAGTAGAACTTGTTTTCTCAATGATCTATGTATAGTCTGCCTTCGGACGACCGAGAAATCTCGGACAAATGAGAGTATTTATTCGAAAGCCTACACATGATCGCATTAGACAACCACCTGTGCCAACTAAATTTCCAGTTGCTTCATACAGCCGTGGCCGATTTCGTATGCTTTAATTATACTATTGATTTTCTTTTCAAAGTTTTATCTTTGTTTAATAGCACGGCCTAATAATTTCTTCAGTTTTATGCCGAAAACTGGCATTTTTGTCGATTTTAGTACACAACAAACGATAATTTATTCGGGGAAACGGAGGTAACCATTCATAAATTAAAAAGAGAATATTAATCATTGATGAATATCTCTTTAGTTTATATATTACCTCCAATAATCAATACCTATGGTGAATTATTCTCAGTGGCTCAGTTAATGTCGTTAGGTTATGCGAGTTTTGTCAGCTCTGGTAAACCACCAAAGGGTCCTATCGATATGACGTCATTTTTTTATCCTCGACCATGTCCGTTATTTGATTTTCGATATCATCCAATTATTTTTCTATTTGTACAATAGTGATGGGTCCTGGTATACCGAGATTTAGCTATTCAAGAGGCGCTTTCATAGGTGGTGTTCGTGTGCCATACAGCTCGTTTTTTATGCCGAAGTATCGATTGCCGGATATTGATTCATACCAATATGAAGCTGATAAAGGTCGATACTACAACAAACCACAATACAACAGTTATAAACCGCCATCAAAAAATTATACAGGTAACAGTTATATAAAACTGATAAACTATTCTATCATATTTGAAATCATTTAGAAACTTATATTTCACCAAAACCACAAGCTCTCCTCAAGGTTCATGCTCACAGCGTTGTTGGCGTTCTATTAGATCACATACCAGCTAACGCACGTGCAAAAGCTAATAGTTTATTGAATCAAAAAAGAGATGATTTCTGGCTACGACTAGCTCGTCAACAAATACTATATACTCAAGTGAGACTTATTTTTCGACCACTCACGTATACAGATACCGTAGAACCAAGCCGACGAGGTCCTTTATCGTTGACATTGCCTAAATTTTTTAAATTCGAATTTACTACAAAACCTTATTTCACAACAATTGATGGGCATTTCCTTTATGTACGCAATTATACGTTTCATAATGTGCTTGTTACCGATGTCGAGTCTGTTGAAAAATGCGATGATCGTCTCGTTGACATCGGCGGAATTATGATAGAAAACTATACTTTGCCTGTTGACCCCTTTTTGATTTTACAACGAACAGGTTATGCCTGTATCGGTGAACTTCAATGGCCACCACGTTCAGCCGATCCAGAAACAGTCGATATTTTTTATGATGATACATGCGAAGCAGAGGAACCTCAAGATCCATCGCTTATCGGCTGTCACCAGTGCCATTGTTCGTATCCGTTACCTGAATTATCCTGTATAGATGCAGTTAAAAAATATATTGGTCATAGTCCCGTATGTCCTCATTTACCTTTGACTATTTATTAAAACTCACTCTTCAATTCTAGGTCGATTTAGTTTTCGAACGAATACCAGATAATGCTACTCTGGCTGATGAATGGCGTTATCCTGTCGATGGACCTTCTGTTAATTCATTGGGCGAAGTAGCACCTGTGAATCTATTTGAAGACATAGAATCTATGTCTGATACACGTGTTGTTTATTTATATATTGAACCTGATGGTTGTGAAATCGAAGAACAATGTGTCGGTGATTATGGTTGACGTCGTTTAATGTTATTTTCAACACAAACTGCAAATTTCGGCATTGAAGAGCTCAATGTAGGTGAAGTCAGTTATTTTGGAACTGAAACACCTACGGACGCTGTATCACAACATCGAATATTTGAATTTTCAGCTTGTCATCAACATTTTCACTATTCTCATTATGCACAATTTGTGTTCGGAACGAAAAATGTTATAAGCAATACGAAACATGGCTTCTGTCTTCAAACAACATATCGTTATGCTAATGCTGAATGGAGTGTTCTCACTCAAGATCATTATACATGTTCAAATCAAGGTATTTCACCAGGTTGGTCTGATACATATCAAGGAGGAATAACGTAAGATGTTCATTTCTAAAAAAAACAACTTTTTTTTTGAGAATTTTCATATAATTAGTTGCCAATGGGTCGATGTTTCGGGACTTGATACAACTGTGCGACCGTACACTGATCAATTGACATCGATTTTGAACCCTGATGATTTCCTATGTGAAGGCACACCGATAGCTGATACATGGTTACCGACCAATTTTACAACTACGTGTTGTCCGGGTACAGATTGCTGTGGTGATACAGAAATGACAAAATGTTGTGGAGGTCTTCCCGTAGAGAGACCAGCATGTAATCAATGGAAAGGTTATAATAAAGATAATAAAGCTACAGTTATGGTTACTATACCTAAGGATGGCGAAGGACAGGTAACTGCTAACTGTGCACCAACATCTGGTAATTGGGGTGAACAAAGAGATTGTGGATTTCGACTTCATCCAAAAGGGAAAATGTTGGATTGTGGCAATCCGGGTGGCAATGCTGTATTGAAAAATGTCGCCGCTAGTACATTTTTTCAAGTATGATTTATACTATTTATCAGCTTAATTTAAAAAAAAACAAATTTTGCATTTATAAGGTTGTCAGAGTATGTGAAGCTTCACTCGTACTTGATCAATGTCTTGCTTGCATATGGAATTCATCGTTAGTAACTACAACCATAGAACAAGGAAATCCACAAGATATCGAATTTACATGTACGCCGGCGAGAGATGAACGTGAACATGGTGGAAAATTTTGTATTTATGTTGCACCATTCTTTGAAGAAATGGATCATAATACTAATTTTGTCACATGGTCATCGGTTGCATAAACATGTCATTCTATTTTAAAACTTTCTAAATTTTCAAGAAATCTATTTCCACTTTTTATTTCAAAGTAATTCAATTGATTTTCTAAGCTAATAAAGTTACTAACCAAAAACAAACACTAATACAAAAAATTTTGTTTTTCTCGACAAAGTTGAACTATTTTTTTGCTTCAATCGTTCGTAAAAAGTACAATACAAAAATGTATGTACTTTTTCAAGTAAAAAATGTCCCTATCATAATCCCATTTTATCAATAGGTATAAATACGGTCAACCGACACTGCACCATTTCTAAGGAATAATTTCAAAATTGCTGCATTGTAAATCCGACAATGTTGTGTCTAACCATAGTCCTATGTTATTTTCTCATGATCGCTGAAGCAAGTCATTATCGTGGTGGTTCATTTACATGGAAACCAGTTCGTTGATTAAATGATCAACTTTCTAACAAAAAGACTGTGTATTTCTAGGTTTACCCTACGGTATCGAATCAAAATCCAGTACCAATTTCATTCACTCAACGACATGCATGGCGCCGTGGTTCTTATTATTGTGATCAAACAACGATTAATAGCGGTGGTACAATTGGAACCGGAAGTGTATGCTGTGTCGGTAGTCAATGTGGAAGTTTAGGTTGTCCTGTGAGTGCTGCCGTACCATGCACGGATTTTAGTGTTTCACAAGATGTTAGCTCGGGTCAATTGACTAGTATTATTAATATTACAGCAAATGTACAGATCGCTCTACAATTTACTGGTTCAGCATGGGTTACATTACAAAGTGGTGGTGGAAATTGGGCTGTTACGACACAAATCAAGTAAAACTCACTGAGCAAACCTAGTCTGCGCAGAACTATAACTATTTTATTCTAGTACAAATATGCGATCAGATGGACATTATAATACTGCTCCAACATCGGCTATGGTACCTGTTAAATTATTACGACTAGGTTACTCTTATACTTGGCTTATCCCGACTGCTGATACCGATGGTGATACAGTACGATGTCGATGGGCTAATGCAACAGCTCGAGTTCCGACTAACGTTATTGCTGATGAATGTAGTGGTATTTGCAATACATTTCCAGGAGCAACTCTTAATAATACCGCATGCAAGAGTGAGTGATCGTCGAAAACATTATTTTTTAGTTTTTTTTAATCTTTATTTTTAGTGTCCTATACAACAACAAGCGTTGGCTTTTGGGCTGTCAGCTTAATGATGGAAGATTATGAATTTAGTTGGCAAACAACACCTCTGTACGTACATCTAGTACTCTTTGTCTTCTTCACTTTTATCATCTTGATAGGTCTGTGGTCCCACTACAATTTCTTGTTCAAGTTTATACTATAAATAGTACATGCACCGTTGGTAGAGTCTTATTTCATATTACTAGAAATTTTTACTATCACATATCAATATAGGACCTGAATATACTGGTACTCGTCCATCAGGGGCATGTGTTGGTGTTGATATTAATCAAACTGTTGTTGAAACAGCTATTTTTACTGTTGGATGTTCTGGCATCACACTGACTGATGTTCTTACAACATCACCAAATGGTATGGTCCGTGGTACAATCACACAATCAAGCAGTAATTCGTTGGAATATCAAATGACAATGACATGGACACCACCTTCAACTGCTTGGGGTTCGAATCTTGTTTGTTACACACCGATCGATAGTTTAGGTCAACAAGGTAACACACAATGTGTCACTTATCTTGTTGGAGTCAATGGGCCCGAACTAATCTACACTAGTTATGTTAATGGAACCATGGTACGAGAATATTATGATCATTTTTTTTGTTTATTTCATCGTTATTTTTTTTCTAGTCTCCTGTAGGTCTAGTTACATTGAATCAGTCAAATTGGCGTGTTCAATGTACGAAAGCTGTCAATCGACCATCGGCAACATCATATATTCGTTTCTATCTAGCATCAAATAATACACAAGTCTATGCCATTGATGCTAGTACTGATACAACAAATGTCATCTATTCCAATTTCACTCTCATTTTTTTCACTCATTACTCATGGACACCAGTAAGTTACACTTTATAGTCGTGTCTATGTTTCTTTTTTTTTGATCATAGGGTCAAAGTTATTATATTCTATTTGACAAGTAAGTGAATAATTGTTCGATAATTGATTGCATGCATGAAACCACGTTTGATAATAGTGGTGTAGCAACCGGAACTGAATTTTGTGGTCCACAATCAAAACCTATTATCGACCCGACATTTTGGCCATTCTCGGTATTCAATGCACCTGCTTATAGTAATATCACTGGCATGTCAACATCAAGTACAACAACGATTATTCCTAATGTAACAACAGCAGCTGTATCAACAACAACAGCGAATCCATCAGTCACAACCACTGGTATTACTGTTCCTAGTTCGACAACACCATATACTGGAACGGGCACCAGTTCAACAGTGAGAACAACAACAACTACGTCAACAACTAGCTCGGCTACAAGTAAATTTTATTTCTATGATTGAAAAGAATTTCGTCTTTGGTGTTTGATTGTATAGCTACAACAACAACTACTACAACATCAGTAACAACTACTCTTCCAGCAGTACAACAGGTTGATCCAAGTGAATTAATTCGACAATGCGAACAACCAGTATTGATCGGCACTTTCGTCTCAACTGTGGGAGTCGGAGTTACTAGTTCAATTGTCTATGGAGTAGTATTTGCGAAAATGGCTGCAGCACTTTTAAAACCACCGAGTCTACCTGATTTATCGCGATAATGGAAACTGACCAATGAAACAAAGTCGTTACTCCATTTTTTTGTACGTAAATTTCTTTTTTTTTTTCTCACATAAAGTTTTTTAACTGATGTATTCTAGATGAAATTGAAGTGCTTTTCTGCTCAATTGAAATACAATACAAATGATGTCTGTTTACTTTTTGTTTTTATTCGTACTGTATTAAGTTTACACAGTTTGTTTTAAAATCATCCAGTTTCACAAGTTACGCCCATATTTTGAAGGTAGCTAGACAGAAACGATGCTACTCTCAAAAGTTTCTCTCTTCTCTTCCAAAGTCCATTAATTTTTCATGTATAAAAGTTGTACACTCCGTTTCGCTACTGTTTATTTCTTTGCTGTACAATAAAAATGTACGCAGTAGAAGTTTTTTTCTTCTTTTGGATTCTTCGTGTCATTGATGCATCACATTATCGTGGTGGGACATTTACATGGAAACCTGTACGTTCATTGAATTGTAGGAGAACTATTATAGCGAAAAATATTTGTTTAGGTGAGTCCTCAAGTTCCAAATCAGAATCCAGTTCAGGTTTCTTTTACTCAACGACATGCATGGCGTCGTACTACTTATTTTTGTGATCAAACAACAGTCAATAATGGCGGTAATATTGGAGCTGGTAGTGTATGCTGTATCGGTAATCAATGTGGAAGTTTAGGTTGTCCTGTGAGTGCTGCGGTACCATGTACAGATTTTAGTGCACCACAAGATACAAGTGCTGGTCAAAAAACAACCATTTTAAATCTACCACCAAATATAATAATTGCTCTACAATTTACGGGTAATGCATGGATCTCATTACGAAATGGTGGTGGTTATTGGGCTGTTACGACACAAATTAAGTAAGACAAAATCGATAGACTTGTATACGCATGAGGGTGAATCTCTTATTTTAGTACAAATATGCGAACCGATGGACACTATAATACTGCTCCAACATCAGCCATGGTCCCTGTTAAATTATTACGATTAGGCTTTTCGTATACATGGCTTATCCCGACTGCTGATACAGATGGCGATACCGTTCGATGTCGATGGGCCAGCGCAACAGCTCGAGTTCCCAATAATGTTATTGCTGATGAATGTGCTGGTATTTGCAATACATTTCCAGGAGCAACTCTTAATAATACTGCATGCAGAAGTGAGTGATCATCGAAAGAATTATTTTCAGATTTTTTTAAAATCTTTATGTCCAGTGTCCTATACAACAACAAGCGTTGGCTTTTGGGCTGTTAGTTTGATGATGGAGGACTATGAATTTAGTTGGCAAACAACACCTATGTATGTACATTAAATTCTCTTTATTTGATTCACTCTCATCCTCTCGATAGGTCTGTGGTTCCTCTACAGTTTCTCGTTCAAGTTTATACTGTGTCCAGTAGTTGCACCGTTGGTAGAGTATTATTTCATCTTGCTAGAAATTTTCACCACCATATACGATTGTAGGACCTGAATATGTTGGCGCTCGTCCACCAGGAGCATGTGTCGGTGTTGATATTAATCAAAGTGTTGCTGAGACAGCCATATTTACTGTTGGATGTTCTGGCATCACACTGACTGATGTTCTTACATCATCACCACCTGGCATGATTCGTAGTGCAATCACACAATCAAGCACTAATCCATTGGAGTATCGAATGACAATGACATGGACACCACCAGCATCTGCTTGGGGTTCGAATCTTGTTTGTTACACACCGATCGATAGTTTAGGTCAACAAGGTAATACACAATGTGTCACTTATTTGGTGGCTGTCACAGCACCTGAACTGATCTATACGAGTTATGTTAATGGAACTATGGTACGACAATAATAAGACCATTTCAAATATCAATGTTGTTCTTTTTCTAGTCTCCTGTAGGTCTAGTCACAGCGAATCAGTCAAATTGGCGTGTACAATGTACGAAAGCTGTCAATCGACCAACCGCCACATCATATATTCGTTTCTATTTGGCGTCAAATAATACACAAGTCTATGCCATTGATGTTAGTACTGATACAACAAATGTCATCTATTCCAATTTTACTCTTATCTTTTTCACTCATTACTCATGGATACCAGTAAGTTATTTTTCATACTTTTACCAATCTTTTTATTCTTTGATCATAGGGTCAAAGTTATTATATTCTATTTGATAAGTAAGTGAATAATTGTTCGATA
>Ga0209914_1003444_pt1 | contig 11075 bp, 7 predicted proteins | sample ThiBiot_500_plan_FD_183949 | JGI IMG/M metagenome (GOLD analysis project Ga0209914, IMG submission 183949) | Wastewater bioreactor microbial communities from Cape Town, South Africa - Thiocy_cont_500_plan (SPAdes) | ecosystem: Engineered > Bioreactor > Thiocyanate-remediating > Anaerobic-Aerobic ...
AATCGAGATCGGAGAGTTTAAATTGATAGGTAGATATTCAAAATTTTCAACTGAATATTTTTGGAAACTGACGATTTTTCGAAGTGTGAAAGTGTGTATTGCTCATTAGAAGATTCGTATTTTGGAAAAAAAGAGATTTTTCCTATGATGTGATTATGTTAAATCAGATATGACGTTTCCGAGTCGATTGTTGTCTTTAGAAAACTATGAAGTGGCCCTTCTCAGATATCTATAATCAAGTAGACCTAGCTATTCGATAGCTACCAATACTGGAGCCGGAAAATGTGGCAGCTCGAGTCGGAAGTGGCGGACCGTAGGGACGCCGACGACCGACGAGGTGTTGCCCGATATGATGTATGGTGAAACTTTATCATATATACGTATAGTCGATCGTTTCTAGTTCAAACTTTTATAGGAGTGCACACTGACACATTCAGTCGAGGGTCAAGTGAATCGACTCTCGATGAACGTTACTTGTAGATATTAATTCGTGAATATGAGTTCGAGTTCGAGCGATGATGAAATTGATGATTTAACTAATCAAACAGCTAACATTCAAATGAAGGATGATAATTCAAAGGACTACACGGATTTTTATAAACAAGCGATCAAAGTCGGTTATGCTCGTCTGGAAAAAGGTTTACTTCTTTTTATTTATCTACACGAATCGAGCAACGCAACACGAGTATTGGACAAACGTCGGAATCGCGAGCTTTGTTATTTTACGCTAACAAATAAGAACTGTCCAAAGAAAGGTACTTCCAAAAAATCATGTAAACTCGATCATATTGAAGCATATAGACAGCCAAATATATGTAAAAACTGGTATCAAACAAGACATTGTTCATTGAAACAAGATTGTGATTTCGAACATCATTTTCGTGAAACTGATGATTTCATATATCTGTATAATAGGACAGATGTTATTGTCTGGAATTTAATCCGTTTTATTCGCAATTTTGCTGGTCATTTCATACCATCCTTCGTTGATATGAAAAATATCCAATCATTATATCAAGAAATTATTATTCTAATGGTTCATATTATAAGTTGTGCAACTCATGACATCGACAAAATAATTTTATTTTTGCACAAATTAACGATCAAACAATTCAAACCTGACTTTTTGAAAACATTAGCTGAAGAAACATCATACAAAATACCTGATTTTTGTCTTAATTCTAATAGCATAGATTTTAAAAGTAACTGGTACGATGATTGGCTGACAAAATCGAAAACTACGCCAAACTATACAAAAATAAATTTTACTGACATATCTGATAAATATAGATGCTCGTTAGCCAAGCAATTTCAACAATATTATGAAGAACGATTGAAAAATCGTGGAGCTAAATTAGATGACGAATTTGAAAAACTGATGCAACATGCCTGAACTCTATAAAAATTTTCATTTGTCACTTTTTGATGGCATGTTATAAAACATTCTATTGCGACAACAACTTCGTATTTTATTGTATTCAACATCTGAGAAACTGTCTTCTTAACTAATATAGAAATTGCATTGCATTTGATTGTGCAACGAAAATACGAGCGATGATAGGAAGTTTTCTTTTGTATCAGAAAGAGTATACTTAGACTTGCTTCTACGTTAAAGTTTTTTGCTATCAGTATCAACTTCGTAAATACCTTTGAATTGTATTAGATTTGGTAGAAATACAGAAAATAAGTATTTTTAAATTTTTTTGAAAAACTAGCTTTTTTGGATCTTTTAGAATTTTAGTTTTTTCTCAGTTTTAAGGTCTTTCTATCTATCTATCCTTGTAGCGTAAAGATGTGGATTCAAAATTTTATACTAAAAAGAGATATGAGACAATGCTACATCTATTTTGAATGATACAAATAGAAAAAATACATGAGTTTTCAAACATCCAAAAGGATAGTTTTGAAGATAATTAAAAAATTTGAGAGTGATGGAACACAATAAAATATTCAATAAGAAATAATCATACATCATTTGCTGACGTAATTTGTTCGAATTACTCACATATTCCAAATGTAGTTCACTCAGTAAATTGTTTCGAAGAATTAGAAACAACAACAACTGTATTACATGATTTTAACTTAGTTATTCCCTCATGTCTTATATTTATTGTACACTCTCATTCACAAAGGACGAGGGGGTATAAGAGGGCAAATTGGCCCACTCACCGATTTCGAAAAAAACACCAATCGATGCAGAATTTCACGGCGAATCTTTTCGTGTAAAATTCAAGTATGTTTGGTCGAATTTTCTAGGACCAATTTCTTCAATACTAACATGGTCTTTTATATGGTACCCATCACCATTTCACTGTGCAGCAACAGAAAAAGTTTTTCAAAAAAATTCTCTATATATAGACCGATAGAACTTTTCACGGGCTACAAGATAGTATAGTCCCTTCTCGAAAATTTACTGGTCAAAAATCATTCATTTATATTAATAATGTGTACCGTAAAGAGACGTTGATCTGAAAGAAGTGTTTGCTACACTTGCTTTCAATATGCGCTATTATTAAGTTTTTTTCAACCATTAAGCGATGTTTGGCATGCACATGTCGTAGTTTCCTAGCTTTATTGTGTACTGAATGCGTCACATATATAACTCTAGTGGAGGTCTTTAGATGTCGCGTTACAAGTCGTATCAAGGCACCAAGTATTTAACAGTTTGATCGCTGATATGTATAATCCAGGTATGTTTCAGATGTTATATATATATATATCTATAATTTGTGAGTGATATCACTCGTAATCTAAGAGTTATATGTTGTCCAGGAATCTTGTCGTTCCTATTTAAAGATGTTCTCAGCAATATTTTAACATTACACACAATTAACAGCATACTAGAGTCCTGCGGGAATGATTGTTTTCCCGCTTTTCCCGTTCCCATTTCCCGCGGGAACGGGAACGGAATTCCCGTAAGATTTTCAAAACGAGACCGATCCCAAAATTCTATGTTCCCGTAAAAATCATATGTATTTTTATATAATTCAAATAATACATTTGAAAGTAGATTTTTTGTTGAATATCTGCTTGATATTGATTTATATTATATCGTTTATTGTATCGCACAAAAAATTAACGAAGAAAATCTAATAAGAATACAAACTAGTCTATTCATATTCATTGTCAGAAATATTTTCTTTATAATTATCTTCCTTATAACTGCTGTCGAGATTATATTTAAATAAAGAAATAGAATCATCTTCATTTAAGTTTATGTTTTTATTAGAATCGTTCAGTTTTTTCATTGACGTTGTTGATGTTTCACTAATTTTTTGTTTATTCGATTGATTTGATTGTTCAAGTGCTGATAGAAAGATTTCTCTCAATGTTGATAAATTTCGACGTATCAATAATAGTTGATCAACTTTGCTTGTTTGCAATCGAGTACGAGGATTTGCTACTATATTTCCACTGCCAGAGAAAAGTCTTTCTACAGACGTATTGGTAGCTGGTATTGCTAAAACTTTTTGTGCGATAACCAATAAGATTGGATAGTTCAATTTGTTTTTATTCCAATACAATAAAATATCTGAATCTTTATCAGTTTTCGTTTGATCTTCAATATATATGTTAGCGTCGAAAGTGGAATTCAGGCCAATCTCAGATTCGCCTGAATTCCACTTTCGACGCCAACATATATATCAAATTCACTTTTTGTTCCGGTTTCGTCTTGTAATTTACTTGGTGATGCTGGTACATCAAATATATCATTCAAAGATATCGGCAATGACTTTTTCTTTGATTGCTGAATTCGCACTTTCCTATTACTAGTTGAAGATAATTCTTGTTGCTTTTGCTATTGAAGAGTGCGAACATTCTCAAACTCTTTGTTTAACAATTCTTCTGCGTGAAATTTCATTTGTGGTGTATGGTTAAAACTTTTAAGATTCGGATGTAACATTGTTGCGACATAATGAACATCTTCAATAATTCAATTGTCTAATAAACCTTCTCGATCACGATAATTATTGATTGTTCTTCGAGTGACATATTCTTTCTGCTTCTTGGCAATTTCCTTTGCCACAATGTAGCAGTTTTTTCCTTGTCGACCGCTAGCTTGCTGAATGATATCTTGAGTGGCTTCCGATAACTTAAGCTTTCGACCAACATTTGAGTAGTCAGCAAAACATTGGTCATACGATTTTTTCCACCACTCTGCGACAGATCGAATAGAACGATGAACTGTGTCCGAAATCCATTGCCGATTAATGAATGTCGCACCAGCATCTCGGGCTTCACGGAAAGTAATACATTTAATTCGGTCAATAATTCTTTGCTCTTCAGTGTCATAAGTGCGTGCCATTTAAATGATTCGATTCAATTGATAAGGAAAACAGTACGTCGTTTCACCAAAAATAAGAAAATAGTAGTCTATATCACCATGTAAACTTCGTGAACTTTCCTGTGCTCTTACTTTCTAGCAGAAAAGACGAAAAAAGGTTTCTAATTTATCATTACCACGACGAACGACTATAGGAATGCAAAAGGATGATCTCACCTTCTGAACCATAGCTAGTTATATAAACATTAACCTCCTATATATTAGCTCTCGCGCGCTCAGACAACGAAGAAAGAAATCGTTTCGTTCTAACGATAGACAAACTGAAGGTAGTGGCATTAAACACGTTAAAATCGTCCTCCTGTTGATCGTTGCAAGGAAAACTTCTTTTTTTCTCTGCTCCGCAGCCCGTTGAAAATAAAATAGAGAAACTCATGATATGAATTCTTTGAATTTGAAGCGTTTTATTATCTTAAAGTCTACTAAATCCCGATTTTTTAGCATCAATAAACCCCATTTTTCACAGGCTTCATTTGATATAAAATTTAATATGTTCTATATTTGAAATCATAGCACTACCCACTGTGTGAAACATTTTTTTCAACCCTGCGTATTAACGAACCTAGATAGAAAAAAACTGTCGAATCCGGTGCTGACTTTACTTACGTAACTTTATCGATTTTAAAGCCAATTTTTCGCCCTATAACCCCTTTCTTTCAGAAAAGGGAATTAAGATCCAACAAGATTCCAATCATCAATAGTTCAGTATAGTCATGGACCAAATAAATGTTTCTCTGACCCTCGATTTGTACTTTCCGGTGTGGAATAGCCAAAGTCCAAATGATTTTCAAGTTTGATTGGTCAACTATTTGTGATCTCTGAAATCAATGTTTTTTTGACCTCGTTACAAACGAAAACACATATGATCTAACATTTTAATCGAGGAAACAAACTAGAAATATCATTCATTGAATTAAATATCTATCTACATTTCAATTCAACAATCTCATTGAAATTAATTAAAGAAAAAAAGCCTTTTTTTTGAGTATAACAAAATTTAGTCATCAAAAAAATGACTTTTGAAACTTATTGAAAACATTCTGTTTGATTTGAAATTTTTAAAGGTGAAAGTTTCTCTCGATTGTATTCAAACTCATTTCGAAACAAATGGATTTTCGTTTCCTGTTAGGTCGAAGGTCAAAAACACTTCTTCTTTCCATTTTATCAAAATTTATTTTTTTAATTTCAAAAAAGTTATTTCAAATCAAAGCTTTTTTTCCAAGTTCATTTTGCATTTTTTTCAACACTAAATCGTTGGATCCGCTGATTGTCACAATCGACAACATAAAGATTATTTTCAACATCAAATGATAAACCCTTTGGATAATACAATTGATTTGATCCATCTCCTCCACCATTTCCACCAACAACAATTCGACCTTCTTTTGATCCCAATGACCAACACATTATTCGATGATTCCTCCAATCAGCCACATAAATGTCATCAACTGCATTCACAGTTAATCCTTGTGGATAAGCTAATTTATTTAAACTATTCCCTTCACCTTGTCCACCAGCAACAACAATTCCTTGTTTTGCACCTTTCAACCATTTCATCACACGATGATTCTCACAATCTGAGACATAAACAGTCTCTTCTTGATCGATGAAGATATATGTTGGATAATTAAGTTGATCGAGTTGATCTCCTTCACCATTTCCACCTGCAACAACTGTTCCTTCTTCATTTTCACCTTTTCTCCATCTTTTCACTTCATGTTTCTCACAATCAGAAACAAACAAATCTCCATTTTTATTCATCATTAATCCTCGACATGAAATATTCTTGATGATAACTTGTTTAACATTTCTATTTTCTAAAGACCATCGAACAACTCGTTTGTTTCCAAAATCACAAATAATCAAATATTTGTTGTTTTCATCGACAATCACATCACTTGGTCTATTCAATTGATCGATTCTGTTTCCTTGACCATTTCCTCCTGCAACAATTCGTCCCTCATCATCACCTAATTTCGACTTAACAATACGATGATTGTCTGTATCAGCAATATAAATGTATTGTTGTTGATGATCGACATAGATCCCTTGGGGCCATTTGAGTTGATTTAATTTGTCTCCTTCTTTATTTCCTCCCGCAACAGTTGTTGCATATTGGTTCCATTTTAAATTTGTTTTGATTTGAAAGCGATGAAAATTGTTTTTTTGATCTAAACAAAAAAAGAAAGGATAAAAAACTAACTTTGTAAAAGTGAAAAAAGTTCGAAATAAAAAAAAAGACGACGAAGAAAGATTTGTTTCGTTTAAAAATCAAAAAAAAATCATCTCAATTTCTCTTTGAAAGTCGAAATATTTCAATTTCAATAAAAATGTCATTGGGTATTTCAATTAAACTGTTGCTAACATTTTATCAATTTAAAAAAAAACAAAATTTGTTTTCGACTTCGATTCATAAAAGTAAAGTTAATTCGTTTAAGATCGATGTAAACGAATGTAAAAGATTGTTGTTCGTTGTGTTTTTGTTTTATATTTGTGAATAAACACAAATAGATTTCGATTAAAATCTCGAAAGAAAACATTTGTCAATTTAATTAATTTTCTATTTTCAACAATTTTGTTTTCCAAAATAAAAGATGATCGATCTTCATTCTCCAAAACGATAATTGAATTAAATAGAAAAGATTTTGAATCGAAAGCTTAGTTTCATTTTCTCAAAAGATTAGATAGATTTTGTTTTCATTGAAAATGAAAAACAAAACAAATTCTTAACTGTTAAATTCATATTTTCTCACCATTTATTCACCAAATTCAATTGAAAAACAAACGAACATTTGCAAATCAAGAAATCGAATTTAATTTTCTGTTTAGAATTATCTTGATTTCTTAACAAGATTTTTGAATCGCGTAATTATTCAATTTAAACACTCAAAACAAAATAAGACAAATTTTGTTTTTTATACAAAAGAAAGAAAAACTATTGAAATTCTTTTTTTGTCGATTTTTCAAAATTAAACATTTTTCCCTACAAATCGAAGTTTTTATTTTCTGTTATATTCATAGTTTTCTTTGTCATACTAATATCGATCGAAGCGTGTAAAGTATTAGTTAAAAATCTTTCTGTTCGTGAGAAAATATTCGTTTGAGTATGACTGGACTTCATGGTCACCAAAGTGAGAGAGTGCGAACTCGTCGTTTGACACAACTAAGGGCTGCTAATGACTGATGAGAAATCGGCAAATTTAATTGTGGCGAAATTATGTGACTTTTTCACGATTTCTGACATTAGTCTGTTCAATCTATAGTCAAATGAATCAATTCTCAATGAACGTTATACTTATCACTATTTCATCAGCTTACTAAACGAATGTTTAATGATAAAAATAAAAATCGAATTCAAGTTGATTTTATTTTCTTCGATCAACACAAAATAAAATCTATCGAAAGTCGAGAAAAAAAATGTTAAGTTTACTGTTCGATGACTAGATATTCAAATCGATCTACAATTTTAATTTCTATTAATTAAAAAGTAAATGCAGAATTTGAATAAACTATTTTAAATCGCATATTGAAAGATTTTCTTATGGGAATCATAAAAAAGATAAATAATTAATAAGTTTGATTTTAATAAGAAAAATATAATAACATGAACATTAGTTCGAAAACAATTTCAAAGTAAACTGATACGAATATCAAATTTTTTCATCCCGAAACATTTATTATTTGGTCTAATCTCAAGACGATCTTTTACTAATTTTAGAATTAATTAAACAACGAAAAAGACTTAAAAATAATACAAATGTCGTTATTCTACTAAATGATCGAATTCAATTTCTTTTAGAAAAAACTCAACGAACTGTTGAAATGAGTGTTATTTATGGAAAATAGTGAACAAATTCTAAGAGAGAACACTCACCAATAAATGTGTCATTAAGAAATAATCTTTTGTTTGACAATGAACTATAAATATAAGGAATTTGTTGACATCTCGATTCTTGTTTAACTCCAAAAATAACATCAAGTAACATCATTAGAACATGTTCATTTCGAGAATAAATATGTCGAAGAAAATACTTAGTAAATAAACCGTTTCGACCTGTGTTTTGATCGTCAGCAGTTGTACCAGCTGCACAAGAAAAAACAATTAATGATTCATGTTCATTTGACATTTCTTTCAAGCCTTTTGATCGATCGATTGCCATTGATCGATTACGTCTATCTAAATCTTTATTTCTTAAATGATATGTTCGACAACAATCTAAAATAAATATTGTTGCAAGTGGTTCTCTCGAATTGATACTATTAAGAACATCTTGAGCATTAATTGCATGTTTTCGTAAATTATCTCCATTGATTTGAAGATTATCTGATGGAATAAGATAATTTTGATCCTACACATAAATGAATTAATTGATTTTGAAAAGATCTATTTCGATCAACATACTTCCCATTGTGTTCCATGACCAGCAAAATAGAATAAAACTAAATCACCAGTTTGTAAAGAATCTTCAAAATCGATCAAAAGATGTTTGAAAGTTTGATAAGTTAAGTTTAGTTTTGCATCATTGACTTCAAAACCAATATCTTGTAATGCTTTAGTTACATCTCTGGCATCGTTGATCGCATTTGGAAGATAATTTCTATCTGCATATTCTCCAATTCCGATGACAAGTGCTAATTTACGCATTTAATTTGGTTTTAAGTTCCTGTCTAATGTTAACAATATTGAAAAGTAATTTAAGTGAAGAAAACGAATGTTTTGTTCTTTTATTAAAAGAAAATCTTCCGAAATAAGTGAAATTTGTTCTTACCTTGATAAGATTGTTATCTTTCTTGGCAAACAAAAAGAAAAGAAGATGTTGGTAATTTCATATGTAAATAAACGAATAAATCTCGTGCAAACAAATTCAATTTAACTAGATCAACAGAGATTTTCTTTTTCTTTTTCTAATTAGCAGAGAACTTTTATGAAAATATAAAATTTTGTTGAAAAGTCAATAAACAGAAACAAAATTCATTCATTCTTCTCTTAATTAGCAAATCAAATAAAACTAACAAAGACTTATTTCCATTACTTGAGTGATAGAGTCCGTTGGGGAAATTCTGATCAGAAATTAAAATTTTTGTTTTGTTTCACTTCGCTCTTTCTTATTTGAAGTGATGGAGAAGTGATTCCTACATCATAAACAGAGCAATGTGTCCTCTATCTAATGACAATTGTCATTAGATAGAGGACACATTGTTCTGTTTATGATGTAGGAATCACTTCTTCATCACTTCAAATAAGAAAAAGCGAAGTGAAACAAAACGAAAATTTTAATTTCTGATCAGAATTCCCCCAACGGACTCTATCTTTTATAATCTATGCAAACTATAAGTAGACAAGAAAATCCATCGCTGAACGATAGTCACGTTTGATTGATTCAAATAAACATTCGAAGTTCGAAAGAACGAAAAAATGATCTACTACTCGAAACACAAAAAAAAATATTCCTCTCTCTTTTCATCGATTGTTTTATTCCCTTTTCTGAAAGAAAGGGTTATAGGCTTCTAAAATGGGTAGGAAAAAGTCTTAAAACTTTGTTTGTCCCATCCAATCAGGAAACAGTACGTATTATAGTGACTAATATTGACCATTTATGGTCCGAAGTTAGTTGGATCCTAGGTTATCGGGCTCGGGAAGTTCGAATCTGATGTCAGAACATCAACATTTTGCTGCTGGTATTCTCCAGCTGGAGTGGTACCAACACATGAAATTCCGATTTTCCATAAAGTTTGATCAAAGGTAATCGAGTATGGGGAGTTCGAATCTGATGTCAGATTTTCAAAATTTTGCTGCTGGTATTCTCCAGCTGGAGTGGTACCAACACACAAAATTCGAATTTTCCATAAAGTTTGATCAAAGGTAATCGTGTATGGGGAGTTCGAATTCGATGTCATATTTTCAAAATTTTGATGTTGGTATTCTCCAGCTGGAGTGGTACCAACACATAAAATTCCAATTTTCCATAAAGTTTGATCGAAGGTAATCGAGTATGGGGAATCCGAATATGATGTTAGTTTTCGATGAAAATCACGTTTTACTGCCGCTTGTAAAATTTACTACCTAGTATTTTCTCTCGTTTTTTTTTTGAAAATTCATGAAAGCCTTGTTTGGTATTTACAGCGGACATCTTGAGCGGCTAGTAGTGAGTAGCGGAGTAAAGCGACGCTGACGAGCTGCTAGACGTTTGTTGAGAACATTTGTGAGTAATGAAGAAAATCAGAAGTGTAGCTGCACTTCTTGTCGGAGTTGATCTATTTACTTGAACACATGTTGCTGGGAAAATTAAGATGATAGTTGTATCGCGTATATTTGTAGGTGAAGAAGAATTCTGATTTTCCTAAAGAAAATGTTACATAAAAGTGGTCCAGTAGATTTGCTAGTAAGAGTATATGTACACTTGTGTGTCTTACGGTTTTGGATAGAAAAACTTCAGTAATAGAGAAGTTGTGGGTAGTAGATCATCAGATAGTCATCAGCAGAGAAGCGCCTAATGAGTTGGTGTTTCTGTTGGAGACTTTGCTTCTTATCAATGTTAGATTGTGAATAAAGTATAGAAGCTATACGTATTTGAGGTAATATGTAGGTTAATAGTTGTTCAACAGAAAATACACGTGGATGATAACTGAGGATGTACGATCAACTGAGATGCCGATAGAAGATTAAGATTTCAGATTTGCATTATATGTATTTCAAACTTTCTTTCGTAGAAAGAAATGTAGAGCTTATGTA
>Ga0209914_1003450_pt1 | contig 11052 bp, 17 predicted proteins | sample ThiBiot_500_plan_FD_183949 | JGI IMG/M metagenome (GOLD analysis project Ga0209914, IMG submission 183949) | Wastewater bioreactor microbial communities from Cape Town, South Africa - Thiocy_cont_500_plan (SPAdes) | ecosystem: Engineered > Bioreactor > Thiocyanate-remediating > Anaerobic-Aerobic...
GACGTGCGGCTCGGCAGCAGTGCGGCGATCGTGTCGAATCGGCTGCCACGCTCGGAGGCCTTTCCGTCGCGCATTCGGTTGCAAGAGGCGATCCTCGTCGGCAACACACACAGCCAGGTCAAGTTCGGCGAGCTCTCGCTCGATCTCTTCCGAGTGATGCAGGTGTTGGAGCGCGAGCCTTCGAGCGGAGGAGTGAGCGACGGCTTGTCGATGGGCAACCGCATGTCCGACTCGCAGGAGTCGAGCGACAAGGCGTGGACAAAGAAGCGTTCCAACCCGCACAAGTGCTTGTTGTATCGGCCCATGCTCTCGCAGTTGCTCGTGTTCGCTTCGACTGCCTTCAAGGTCCGTGTGATCGTGGCGTAGCGCATCGTGCGCCAGCGTGTGCGTGTATGTTGATATTGGCCCGTCGACAACGAGTAGGAGTTGCAAGACAATAACGTGTTGTTGTTGTACATCTCGGCCGAGGGCTTTCTGCCCGAGCCAAGTGTGCAAGCGAGTACGACCCTGTCGATGACCGCAGCATCGGTTGCATTCGTGTAATAACAATGAGCCCGATCGGTGGTTGTTGGGGGTGTGAATACAGGCCTTCCCGATGGCTATCGCACCGGAGGAGTTGCAGTCGGCGCTCGCAAGTCGTCGGCACCAGCCGTAGTGACGGGCACGAGCAGCGCGCGCCTTAGCGTCACTGGATCGGTGATTACGGTGCTCGAGGAGCCGTTGACCGAGGCTGAATGCTTGTACCCCTCTGAGCTGCTCCCGTTCACGAGGAAGAACCTCTTTCTGATCGTCGAGAGCGACAATGCCAGTGCTTTTGCGGTACGTACGCAAGTGAGCGCGCGACATTGTGAGCCGCAAGGGAGATAGAGAGAGACTCACCACCCACATGTGAATGCTGCATGGTTTGTACTTTACATCGAGTAGCATTTGCCCAACTTGTTCGGCAAAGCAGTGTTGAGCATCTTGGCAGCTCGCTCGCATCCTCCTTCCGGTCCAGGTACGAGTGGCACACGCATGCATGCACGTATGCAGGCGCACATCATTGACGATCGCGAGATTGGTACCCCAGATGTGTCACAGCACGGAGGATTGCTTTCACACTTTTTGTTCGACCCCGTCACTGCCTTCTGCTTGCTGGTAGGCACAAAATCGCTCGATCATGAGCTCTACCGTCAAGCACGTCGTATCGTGCAAGACTTTGCAGTGACCGCCGAGGGCTTGCTTGCCAATCATCCTGAAACACGTATGTACCGCAGCTCTCTCTCTCTCTCTCTCTCACGCGCGCGTGTGTGCAATCTATTGATAGAGCCGACCTCACTTGCTTGAATGATGGATGGTGGTGATCACAGCGGTGCCGTTCTTGATCTTCTTGCAAGAGCCGTACCTGCGCGAGTTCATCGTGCGCTTCATGTTCTATCACGTCGTCACATCGGTGCACCAGCTGTTCCAATCGGACCGAGCGGCCTTCACGCCAACGACACAGCCGGCGTTGCCGCCTGAGATTCTGAGCAACACGCAGCTTGCGAACTACGTCTACCAGGTAGCAGCCTTGTTGTCGGTTTCGGGCCAGCTGACCGATGCACCGCCACCGCAAGTGAGCCTGTCGGTGCAGAGTCTGGCTGATGCCGCCGTGCCGACCGATACCACCGCCACCAGCAGCGCACCGAGTGTCTCATCCGTGGCGCCCGAGAGCACCAATACCACGACCAGCACGACGGCGAGCGATGTGGATGGCTCATCGATCGCAGCGAACGATGCGTGACCGTGACTCAACGCCACCACCACTACCACCACCGTGCCGTCGGTTGCAGTACGGAGCTGCAACTCTTCTTCTTCCCTCCTCTCCCCGCCTGTCTGTCTCCGCTTGCTTGACTTGATTCGACTCAGCTCGACTCAACTCAACACTCAGCACTCCACATTCCAATCATCACTCACTGCTCGACTCGACCGGGCGCTCTCGATTCTCGCTCTCCCTTCTCCCTCCTCCTCCTCCTCTCGATGTCCCTTCCATCACCAGATTGTTGTCGAATAATCGCAATGTAGCGCGTGTGGCTCTGGCCGTTCCTTGCACTCCTTCTCCTGCTCCTTCTGCAGCAATCTCTCTCTCTCTCTCTCGCATTCGGAGGCGGGAGTTCTCAACTCGCTTCCGTAGAACGCCTCGATGCCTCGGGCAAATGTGCCCGCTCAGCCGGCCCGAGGCCGAGCGCGAGATTCGTGCCTGATAAATAGCAGGCAGGCGCTCGGGCGGGAGGAGAGACCGGAACAGTGTCGAGCAAGCGCGAGCTCTAGAGGCGCCTTACAACTACAGAGCAGACCGAGGAGATCAAAAACTCGGCCCTGCTGTGCTGCTCGGTCCTCTTCCCTTTGCCCGCCCACCGCCACCTGCCTCGCCATGGGCCGACGTAAGTATCCTGCGCCATCCTCCATCCCGCCATCTGCGCATCGGCTCGGCTCGTCGTGTGTGCATCGTGCAAGCTGTGTGTGTTGGCTATTGCTTGAGAGAGTTTGGGATGCGCCGCGCGACGTAGAGTACCTCGTTGTCGCGTGGTATCACCAGCATATCATATCTTGTCTCGTCTCGTCGTGTCTCGCTGTGTATCGCGTAGAGCGCTGCGCTTGCTCTCGAGTGGAGTGACTCGGTTTCACTGACGCCTTCTCCTCGTTGCTCTCTCGGTTGCAGGACCTGCGCGGTGCTACCGCTACTGCAAGAACAAGCCCTACATCAAGTCGCGCTACTGCCGTGGTGTGCCCGATGCCAAGCTCAGGATCTTTGATCTCGGCAGGAAGAAGGCCAACGTAGAGGAGTTCCCGTACTGCATCCACTTGGTGTCGCTCGAGAAGGAGCAGCTGTCGAGCGAGGCCCTCGAGGCTGCCCGCATTGCGTGCAACAAGTACATCACCAAGAAGAGCGGTAAGGACTCGTTCCACATGCGCATCCGCGTGCACCCGTTCCATGTGCTGCGTATCAACAAGATGCTTTCGTGCGCTGGAGCTGATCGGTACGTGTCTGGCGAGCGCGCCTCCTTGCTTGGCGAGAGAGTTGGTCGCCGTCGCCATGTACTGACGTATGCGCGCGTCCCGCCCCCCACACGAATGCAGTCTCCAGACCGGTATGCGCGGTGCCTTCGGCAAGCCCACTGGCTTGGTCGCCCGTGTCGACATTGGCCAGATCCTCATCTCGGTGCGCTGCCGCGATAACAACAAGCAGCACGTGCACGAGGCTCTCCGCCGCTGCAAGTTCAAGTTCCCTGGTCGCCAGCAGATCATCCACTCGGACAAGTGGGGCTTCACCAAGTTGAAGCGCGCCACGTACGAGCGCTTCCGCGAGGAGGGCCGTCTCATTCCGTGCGGCCACCACACGCGTGTGCTCAACCACCACGGCCCCTTGAGCACCAGGAACTACCTCTAAGCAACTGGTGTCGATAAACGTAAATCCATGCATAGCATCCATCCACGCGTCCGTCATTTGCTCGTGCGTCACGAGAGCGAGATAGAGAGAGATCGCGTGACACGCACACTTCAGTTCCTCGCTTGCCTCGCACACACACAAGCTGCTGCTCCTGCTCGCTCGTTCTCGATGTGGCGCCTGCTTGCCGCCGCCCGGCGCCTCGCGTCAGTGACTTGCTCGCATACTCCACGACCGACGACGCCTCGGTTCGGTGGTTGCAGCAGCAGCAGCAGCACGAGCAGCAGCAGCACGAGCAGCAGCAGCGCGGCAGCAACACCGCCTCCTGTACGCCCAGCGCCATCGAGCCGGCCGCCTCGAAGCGCCAGCATTGGCTCTGGCTCGGCCCCTCGCATCCGCCGGCCAGCATCCACCAAGTTCAGCGGCCATCGCACTCCAGGCGAGGCTTCGAGAGGCACTGCGCGATCCGCACAGCAGCAGCCGCCGCCGCCGTCATACCTCGCGACCGAGGGCGTGGTGCTGGGCTTCCCGTTGCGCGCCAAGTCGCCGCAGGTCTACCAAGTCGAGAGCGTTGGCATCCCGTACCGCAAGCAGGTCAACCTCTCGTTGACGCGCCGCTTCCCGATGGCTGCCTTGTACCCGCCGCCGAGCGCCATGTCCCTCGTACCCAACGAGCCCATGCGAGAGACGAGTACGCCTCCTCCCTCGACGCACACACGCACGCACGCGCGCCACAGCGTCCTCGCTGGTCCCTCACCCATCGATCCATCGATAGTCGTACCGCCGCCAAAGAAGCTGCTGCCGCCGATGCTGTGCCACGGACTGCGCCAGGTGCTGGCGTCGCCTGGCGTGCATCCGCTCCGACCGCTGTCGCAGTCGACGCACAAGTACAACTTCTCCAACTTCCTGTCGCGCATCCATCCGCCCGATCGCATCGCGTACGAACGACTGCCGACCTTTGTTCGTCCGTCAGAGGATGCTGTACGTCTCGATCTCTCGATCTCTGGAGTTCGTCAGTGACGGCGCTTCTAACATGTCCTTGACCGTAGACGCTGCACACTCTTGCCGAGCAGCACCAATGCGCCTACCTCGTACGCCACAAGCGAATATCTCGCATCCACTCTCATTCACTCACTCACTCACGCGCCCGCTCACTTGATTGGCGCCGACATGGCTCAGGGATCGACCTCCTCGATGACTGGCATGATGTCGCTGATCTACATTGTCATGTCCTCATTCCGCGCTCCAAATGTCGAGTGCTTGAACAGTAACTTTACCGAGTTTGTACGAGAGCTACACGCACACAAACACACACAGCGGAGAGCGTGTACGAGTTGAATGCTTGACTCACTCGCTTGTCTGCTTCGTAGCGAGGCCAATGGACGCGAACCACCATCAAGCCTCTCTCGTTGCAGATCTCCAAGAAGGGCAACGTGTTCACCGTCGATTCGTCACAGAAGCGCGAGTCCGACAACAAGATTCTCATCGATCTCGGCCGCTCATTGGAGCGAATGCTGACGATGGAGCAAGAGGAGTTCGTGGCTTCGCTACTGCGACAGGATGCGGTTGCTGGTGACCTCTCTCCCTTGTTCGAAGAGGAAGTCTATCACTATCTGAAGGTCGTGCACACTGACGCATGATGCGTGTTGGGATTCATTCGCGCTCTCTCGTTCGTCCCACCCACTGACATCCAACTGCATCATGCACTGAATGGTATCTAGAAGGGCAAGTTCATGCTGCGCTCGCAAATCGATTGCTACGACCCCGTACGCACTCTCGAGAACACACTTGCTTGTGTACTGTTCTTTCTTTGAGTGTCACCTTCTAAACCACTCGGCTGTGTGCGTGTGCGCGTGTGTGGTTGCATCTGCGTCTACGTGCAGTCGCTTCCTGGCGAGTACAAGACCTTTGATATCAAGACCAGGGCCATCATCTCGATCCGTCGTGACGTACAAGCATACGAGGTACTTGTGCTTGCGATTGCAGCAGCAGCTTCGATCGAGGCGCATGGCCGAGAGCGACGTACCTTCGCTTACTCACTCTCCGAGCCACTCTGTAGATCGGTAGTCGGTATGGCTTGTCGTCTATCGCTGGAGTGCGACTCTCGTATGAGCGCGAGTACTACGACTTGATGCGCTCGGCGATGCTCAAGTACAATTTCCAAGTGCGCATCGGCAAGATGAATGGCGTCTTCATCGGCTACCATAATACAGCGTACGTATCGCTGTGGTTTAGCTGCCGTCAGCCTCGAGATACCGAATGGTAACGTTGTTGCGCACTCTTCAGAGCAATGCTGGGTTTCGAGTACCTTCCTCTCAAGGAGATGGACCACAGTCTCTTTGGTTCAAGGTTCGTTGGCTGTTGCCTCGCATACCTTGCTTCGCTCTCTCTCTCTCTCTCTCTCTCTCTCTCTCTCTCTCTCTCTCTCACTCAGTTGCAACACTGTAGTGCGCTTGGCGATGAAGCCTTCGAGAAGAGCTTGTACATGTTCCAGGTCCTGCTGGACTACCTTCTGCCTCTCTATCCCGACACCGAATCGTTGCGCCTCGTTGTGGTAGCCAACCGCAACAAGAGCCGACTCGAGATCTTTGTAGATATCAGCGATCCTTCGGGTCCGCTGACCGACAGCGTGCCTCGTTTGTTCGCTTGCACCATTCAGAGTACATGCCTCTCGCTCGCTCGCTTGCTCCCTGCCCATGCTCACATTCACTCACTCACTCACTCTCGCTTACTCTGCTTGCAGGCTATGTAAATAACCAACTCACTCCTCGTGGCATGGAGTTTTACGATGGCGACAAGCTGGAAGTATACTACAAGATTGAGGAACTCACATCGACCATGAGCCTTGCGAACTTGCGAGCCATCTACCTCGAAGCTGCAGAGCGAGCCGATGTCTTGGTGGCATAAGATAAGCAGACGTAGTAGTAATACATTACAATCAATCAATAGGCTGACGAGCGAGATATCGGCATAACGACGACACGCAGCATCGATCTCACACAGATCAACGCTGCGCACTCTCTCGTGCGCACTCTCACTCTCTCTCTCTCTCTCTCTCTCTCTCACTCTATCTACATGGAGGAGCGCAAGGAGGCCTTGCGCCTGCGAGCCCGGTGGCTTACGTGCTCTCTCGTGCCACCTTGCGCCGCTGTGCCGGCTTCTTGTTGGCCAAGAGGGACACCTCGTTCGCGTGGGCGCACGTTGGTTTGCTCGGCGGCGATCCGCAAACACTCGCTCGATTGGGTTCGGGCTTGGCGTTGAGCTTGTTGCTGAGCTTGGTGTGCATACTATCGAATGCCGTCGAAGCAGCACCATCACGTTCCTCGGTCACCATCGTCGTGGACGTGGACGTGGGCGACGACGACGAGGCGCTCTTGGCGCGTCGAACACGACGCTCGGAGCGGAGGTCCTTCTGCGCGCCACCTTTCATCAGCATGATGATGACCAACCAGATGAACAGCACCGAGATGCCAACCATCAGTAGCAGCGTCCTCATCTCCTGGTGCTCCAAGCGCTCGGAGAGAAGTGCCACTTGCTCTGACATGGCATCGAGCTGCAGCGATAGCTGCGCGGTTTCGTTGTCGAATTGCTCGCGGAGCTCCATCTAGAGACGAGGACGCCATGAAGCAGAGAGTGCGATGGTGGTGGGTGAGTACCGATATCCGATACGAAGAGGAGTCTGGCTCGGAGGCTGCCGCCGTACCGTGACGTTACTGAGCATCGCTAGCGTCTTGGCCGTGTCGGCTTTGTGTTGCTCGAGCGTTTCGTTGCACGCTCGCTCTTGATTGGCCAGCAGGCCTTGTATCGTCTCCACAACGTGTTGGAGAGAGATGAGGCGTTGGTCGACGTGTAATACTGTCGTTGCCATCGTTGTTGTTGACGAGTAAGTACACTCACGGGGCTTCCAGCGCTGTGCCATCATTGCGCGAGCACTGACGTACGTCCACGAAGAAAGCCCTTAAAGATATTGTCCTCACGCGAAAAGTCCTGCGAGATGATGCTCTGCACGCTCTCGTTCTCGACCTTGCCGTGATTGGCGCTCGGTGGCGGCTCGTGCACCGGCTTTCGTGCATGGGTGTCGGTGTCGTTCACGTGTGTAACATCGTTGGCGCCATGGTGGTTCGCGAGCGCTACTCCATTCGATTCACCGGTGGTTTGGTTGGCTGATGCGTGTGCAGCATCGACCTACAACATGCGCACGCAGATACGAGAGATTCACCATTGTTCAGAGCGTGATTACGAATGTGAGTCGAGCAGTGTTGCAGCTATGCTTCAATCGTGTGACGAGTGAGTACCGTTTGATTGTTGCTGTTGTGGTGGTGTGCTGGTTGATTGTGATTGTGATTGTTATGATGCGGTTGCGGTTGCAAATGATGGTGGTGGTGGTGGTGGTGGTCTTCTTGCCTGAGCGGCGTGGCGAGAGGCGATGGTGGAGGGATCTTGAGCTCCTTCTTAAAGTCCTCGAGCAGACTGTCGCCCGACACCAATATGTACGACAGCGGGCAAAAGACCTTGTCTCCATAGTGTGTCAAGAAGCGAAACATCAAGTATCTACAATCCAACGCACGCACGCACGTGTGAGTGAGAGTCACGTGAGAGTCGTGCGTGTGCCTTGCAACGCGGCATCGTGGCGTACTTGTAGACCGCCGTCTGCGGCAGCGCAAAGTACTGTGGTGCTCGCTTGTTGGCCGCAGTAAAGTACCCGATCGACTCCCACGAGTCGGTCGGGTACTGCTTCGATCCAAAGACCTGAAAGTCGCGAGGCATCGACGAGAAGGCCTCGAGGTTCGCGAGCTCGAGCGACGTGACGGCGACCTCCTCGCACAGTTCGATCACGACCCACTTGTCGGCCGAGCAGTCGTTGAGCATGTACTTGTCGCCATCGCGCGACAGGACGCTGTCGGGGCTCTTGGCCTCCTTATTGGCGGCGAGCACCTTGGCACCGCACTCGGCACCGGCGTAGTTGAACTTGCGCGGCGGAACGGGCTCGATCGGCAGAATGGGCTCGAGCTTCGCGAGCTCGGTGTCTGGAGATGCTGGCGCGCTCGTGGGCACCGGTGTGCTCGATGCAGCTGGAGAGATCGTCGCTGGCGGCGTTTGTTGTTGTTGTTGTTCGTCGGGCGGCGTGGATGGCGGCGAGGGCTGCGGTCGAGTGGACGGCTCTCCATTGGCGTCGTTGGTCGTGGCAGTGACGTCATCAGCGACCAACGGGAGCCCCGCAATGGCACATCGAGGGGCTTCCTCCTGAGGAGGAGGCGGCTGCTTCTGTGGCTGCGGTGGCTCTTGCAGGAGCTCACCATGTGGCAGCAATGGTGATTGCTGTGGCGCTGCAGCGATGCCCGAGACATTGGCGTTGGTGCCGGCGTCGTCCTGTGTATTCTGGCAAGGCACGTCTGCGTCCACGGCGGCGGAGTTGGTGCCACCACCGACCGACGACGACGACAAGGTATTGCTGCCATCGTGTGTAAGTTCGGGATCGCGCGGCAGCTCGAGTGGTGCTGCAGTAGCGTCAGCGACGTCATCGGCAGGCAGCGCTGTAGCTGTGGGCGTTGGAGGTTGCGGTGCGCGCGGCTCGCGCTCCTCCTGCGCAGCGTCGGACGACGGCAGCGGGTCGGGATGGTGGTGCGCTGGCGCGTCGTCGGTAGCATCGCTATCATCGACGAGATAGTAGCCGTCGGGCTCGGGCCTATCCCGCGAGGGCAGCTCGACGGCCGCCGCGAGCAGCACGAGCGCGAGTAGCACCAAAGACGCCGCGCACTGCAGCAGCCATCGGCGCTCGGCTCGCACCATATATCTGCGGGCGGCGACAGTGGCGCAAAAGGCGACGGGCCTCGATGGGCGACTCACGAGACAAGCGAAGATGTGAGAGAGAGAGAGAGGCACGTGTGGCGTGCTGCGCGTGGTGGTTGGCGGCGCGCGGCGATGGAGGCAATGCGGCAGGCGAGCAAGAAGCACACGCGACACGCAAGCAACACAACGCGACGCAGGTCTGCGAACGAGCTTGTATTTTACGGGGCTTGGCTCGTTGGCCGCGAGAGCTGCTGCTGGTCTGCTGGCCTGCTGGCCTGCTGGCCTGCTTCGATGCCACCAAGGCGCAAGGGCCAGAGGCTGCGAGGGGGAGTTTGGTGGCACTCCAGTTGCGTTGAGCACTTTGCAACCTGCTGGCTGGCTGGTGCTCGAGCTCGCGAGCTTGCGTTGAGCACTTGCAGCCTTGCTGGCTTGCGCTTTGGCGCGAAACGGCTCTCTGCGATACACAGGTGCGTCGTCAGCAACACAAAAGCCGCCACAAACACGAACAACAAGAGACAGCGAGATAGATATGAAGAGGTTGCGTTGCTCAGGCCTATCGATCAAACGCTCATCGAGGGTTTCTCGCGCGTTGAATAAGATGTCGTCATAGCCACACCAAACCGCTGACGCACAACGAGGCACATACCCTTGGCTGGTGTAGCCACAAGGCCAAAAGACTTGAGTGTTGGGACATTTCAGTCCATCTAGCTACGGCATCATCTACACCAGATACAGCAAGCCAAAGGTGCGTCAGCAACACGAAAGCCGCCACAAACACGAACAACGAGATAGATAGATATGAAGAGGTTGTGTAGCTCAGGCCTATCGATCAAACGCTCATCGAGGGTTTCTCGCGCGTTGAATAAGATGTCGTCATAGCCACACCAAACCACTCCACACACACCGAACTCCCACCAAGCAAGCAAGCGGGCAGGCAAGCAAGCACAAAGGTCCTCGCATACCTGTGAGCAGCAGCGAGCAGCAGGAAGAGAAACAAAGAGATCGAGATCGAGATCGACGTCAGCGCCTCAGTCTGCTCCTCTCCTCGTGGCTCTCGCGATACCTCGCTCGTCATTGTGGGGCGCCATACCAACAGAGCACCAGACAGCGTGAGATTTATGGAACCGCGGCTCGCGAGCTTGTTGCTGTTGCTGTAGCGTTAACGACTGCTGCACGGCTGGCTCTCACCATCACACGATCGTCGGCTGGCACGCGTGATGGATATCGTGTTCACATGGAAGGTGATCGTGCTCGTGGTGTTGTTGGTGATCGGCGGCGTGTTCGCCATGCTGCCACTGGCCATGAGACGGTGCTCGCCGAAGCAGCAGCCCAAGCTGCTGAGCGTCTCGAACGCCTTTGCGGGCGGCGTGTTCCTCGGCGGCTCGCTGGTGCACCTGCTGCAGGACGCCATCTCGGAGCTGCAGGTCCACTCGCCGCAGCATGCGCGCTTCTATCCGCAGATCCTCTTCGGTCTCGGCTTCTTCATCGTGTTCTTCCTCGAGAAGGTGGCGTTCTCAGCGTACACGCACGAACCGCCCGGGACTGGCAACAATGGCTCGGACGTGCACTTTGTGGTGCTCGACGTCGACAGCCCAACGCGACACGGCGAGCGCATCCCGCTCATGAGCCCGAGCGCGAGCGCCGGAGCACCGAGCAGCGACACGCCGTTGCTGTCGCCATCGTCGGCCTCAAAGGCGTATCCGTCGGACTCGTGGCAAGTCGTCGAGCTGTCGCCCTCGTCCTCGGCACGAGCCGTGGCAATAAGGCGTCAAGTGACGTCGTACCAATCGTTCTCGCGCCAGCACTCGCCGTTCTTGACGCCGCCCTCCGAGCCCTCAGGATACGAAGACCTGAGT
>Ga0209914_1003455_pt1 | contig 11040 bp, 14 predicted proteins | sample ThiBiot_500_plan_FD_183949 | JGI IMG/M metagenome (GOLD analysis project Ga0209914, IMG submission 183949) | Wastewater bioreactor microbial communities from Cape Town, South Africa - Thiocy_cont_500_plan (SPAdes) | ecosystem: Engineered > Bioreactor > Thiocyanate-remediating > Anaerobic-Aerobic...
AGCATCTTGATCTCGACTACTTGCTGGAGGACAGGCGCTGGAGTCGCGGCAGCTTGCAAGACACGTGTAGCACCCGAGAAAACGACCGACGTATCAAATCCATTGACTACGTTGGTGAACCTATTATTTCATATGAGAGAGAGAGAAACGAATAAGTATGGATGGATGACTGTCGTCGCTAGATTGTCGCTGTGAAGGGTAGGCGCTTTGAGTGTGTTTGGAGGGGAGTGGCGCGCGATTCGTGCTAGAAGGAAACAGCGGAGAAATGCCGCTAACGGTGGTGTCCGCATATTCAAACCAAGTAGCGCGGGCCTTGACGAAATAACCCCAAAAAATACGCCCTTCCTCTATCTCTAAGAGCCCCGAGAAATGATAACAATAATAACAATACTGATACTTTCAAGGAGGAGTAGAGTAGAATCTCTGGGGTTGTGATGGTGGTGGTATGGAGGAGTGCGTACAAGAGAGCTGTGATATCAGAAGCACTTGTGGCACCGATACTCCATGTCGTCATCGATGGCCACGCAGTCACTTGTAACGGGCCATCTTGCGTGGTCGTCACGAGTACAACCACTTGGTTCTGGTAGCCTCTCGTGAGTGACAAGCTTGCGCGGAACACCAGCAAGCAACGAGCAATGCTGCTGCTGCTGCACGACGTACCATCGGACCAGCAACGCACGTGATGGACGCAACCGACACTTGGCCAGCGTTTGCGCTCGAGATCGTGTACACGACGCTCGGCGCACCGTTCGCTGGGTCGATGGCCGTCACGAAACCAGATACAGCAGACGCGTCGCCCGAGACCGCTTGCACGCGCGGTAGCTGGAACGAGGTTCCAAAGGTGCCGACATGGATAAGAGGCAACGGATTGGTTTGCGAACACACACTCGCACCAGTGGCGCCAGCGGTATACGCCGTGAACCACGTTACGTAGTTGGCGTGCGTAACCGCCACGAGCGCCAGTATCGCCACGAACGATGCTACGGTGCTTCGCATCGCCATGGCCGTGGTGGGTACGCGAGCCTCTCTCGAGAGCGAGTACGCCGCAGCGTCGCGGTGATGATCTCCAAACGACGAACGAGAACGAACAAGAGAGGAGAGAAGAGAGTCCACCCTCAGCGCGCTAGAGAGAGAAGTCCGCGCCACCCACCGTACTCACCGTACTCCGACAACCGCCTTACCAGAGAGCGAAGAGATACACACACGCACAATGGCAGACGCACAAGAGGGAGCGAGTGCGCCAGAGACAGAACGAGACGACAAGAACTCAAAGATGCCGCACTGCTCCAGTCTACTCCGCTCCAACCTCTCTCTCTCGCCAGGCACGCGAGAAGGAGGAGCAGCAGTACTGCGCGTGCTCCTGCGCTTGCTGCTTGCGCTGTGGAGTTTTCCGCTCTGGGATTCCGGGGTATGGGGATTGTTGCCGGGGTACGACTCTCCTCTCTCGAACTCCTGGTCCGTTCGCTGAGCGCCAGACGCAGAAGCGAGGGAATCTACTTCCCACACCACCAGAGGCCAGAGAGAAAGAGGGAATCTCTCTGTGGTCTATTGCTTGCTATCCCATCCTCCCACACAACAACAACAACCCAAGCACCTCCTCGTGTTGTTTCATCTGTCGATACCTCCCAGTGGAACAAACTACGAGAATGTCACACAATGAACTGCTTGCGCAGTTCCAGATGGTGACCGGTACGGCTGATACCGTGTCACGACAGTTCCTCTCGCGTGCTCACTGGAATCTCGAGGCTGCTCTATCGGCGTACTTTGATGCCGGTCTCGATCCACCGACCGAGATGATCGCTCCACCACCGAGTGCACTTCCACCGCCTCCCGTACAACTCGAACTCGGCGAGCTTCCTGTCGCTGCCTTGTACGACAAGCGAAACAAGACGCGAGCCACGTTGCGAGGTGTGCGCGTTCGTGGTCTCGTGCAAGACCTCCTCGCGGAGCTTCGAGTCGAGTTTCGCTTCCACAATGCTACCGACAACCCCATCGAAGCCTTGTATGCCACCACTTGATCGAACTCGACAATCCCTCGATTGATTTACTCATCGTGTGCTCGCGCGCGCACACATGCGTAGGTTTCGCTTCAAGCAAGACGAGGTATCGAGCGTCAAGTCGTACGAGATTCTCATTGGCGATCAACATCTCAAGGCCGAGGTCCAAGAGCAAGAGGCCGCCCGTGATACGTACGATGACGCCATCGCCGCTGGCCACACGGCCTTCACTCTCGAGAAGGTCGAGAAGGAGATTGGTCTCTTGCTCGCCAGCGTCGGCAACCTGCCTCCCAACGAGGAGTGCATCATCATCGTGACCTACGTGGTCGAGCTCTTGATGGAGGACCGCGAGGCCACGCTGTTGCTCCCTGTTACGAGCACGCCGTTGCTCGTGTCCCAAGAGATTGCGAGCACTACGTCGTCCGCGGCGGTATCGTCGTCGCCATCACACGATGCCGCTGCGACGTTGGGATTCTCGCCTACCGATCCCGTTAGTGGACGCGAGATCGAGCACACGGATCAATTGCTCAGGCGTGACTTCTCGGGCTTGGTGATGTTGCTCGAGATCAACCAATCGACTCCCATCGCTCGAACGCATGTCGTGCCGCACGAGCTCGAGATCAACGTCGTCCAGAAGCAAGGTGCTGATACGGCCTTGTTCTTCTATTCCGATTCGTCGTTGGCTACGGTATGACGACCTGTACGAAGATACATCCTCGTGATTGTGCTGAGATGCTAACTCGCATGATGATTGATTGCAGGCGATTCGTGTTCGTATCGATTTGACGTCGCCCCATGAACCTCGTGGTCTTTGCGAACCAGCCGCCGCCGCTGGTATCAATGCCACTGCCGTCGCGTTCTATCCCAAGATTCAACTCGCTGAGGACGTCGATCTTCAGACCGAGATCATCTTCTTGGTCGATCGCAGTGGTTCGATGGCTGGCTCTCGTATGCGCCAAGTCAAGAATGCTCTGCAACTGTTCTTGCGCTCTCTACCCGAGGGAACCTTGTTTAACAGTACGTGATGAGGATGGCTTGCTTGTGTGATGAGGATGGCTTGCTTGTGTGATGAGGATGGCTTGCTTGTGCGCGAGTCTCGCGTGTCTGACTGTGTGCGTGCGTGCGTGCGCGCCTCGAATGATGCAGTCGTGAGCTTTGGTTCGCGCCATGAAAAGATCTTTCCCTCGAGCGTGCGCTACGATGAGAGCACGTTCGTTCGTGCGCGCAACGCCGTCGAACGCTTCGATGCCGACATGGGCGGCACCGAGATCCTCCAGCCCCTCCGCGAGATCCTCGCACAGCCTCAGAAGCCGCGCTATCCTCGACAGTTGTTCTGTCTCACGGACGGCGAGGTCGAGAACACGCGCGACATCCTCCAACTCATCCGCAACCAATCGGGCTCGACGCGCGTCTTCACGTTCGGTGTCGGCGCCGATGCCTCCAAGGACCTTGTGCAAGGAATGGCTCGCGAGGGTCGCGGCCGTGCCGAGTTCGTCGTGAGCGGCGAGCGAGCCGAGACCAAGGTGCTGCAGCAACTCCGACGCGCTCTGCAACCTGCCGTCGAGAACCTTCGAGTTCAGTGGTTGGATGAGAGCCACCAAGAGGTGAACAACGGCTCGATCGAGACCTCTCCCGCTACTCTCCCACCCGTCTTTGATGGTGACCAATTGATTCTTTATGCCCTCGGCACTCAGCGTCCTGTCGGTATGTGTGTGTAGTCTCTTGGTAGTTTGAGCAATGAGATGTGAGTAGTTTATTCACTCGCGAGTTTGCGTGTGGTTGTATAGAGGTGCGCTTGTCGGGAGAGATTGGAGATGCTCCCATTGAGTGGCAAGCTCCCATTCAATGGCGGGCCGATGCTGGCGCCTCGCACTTGATTGGTTCGATGGCTGCCGCGTCTCGAATTCGAGATCTAGAAATCTCGTATGATCGACAGCCTTTGGAAGCTACCAAGCAGCGCATCATCGACTCCTCTGTGCAGTACGTTTGCGAGCGTGTGTACTCGGTGTAGCGAGTCAACCGTGGCTAATTTGTGCGAGTTGATTGCTTGGTGTGCAGGAACGGCATCTTGTCTCGCTTCACGGCCTTCGTCGCCGTACACGAGAGCTCTGCGCCTGTGTCGGGCAACCTTCAGCAGATTGAGGTCGGCAACGAGCTATTTGCTCCTCCTCCTCCTCTTCCTCCCGCTCCGGTTGTACCAGCCAAGTCCCGCTATGGCTCGATCGCCTATCAAGACGAGCAATTGGACCGAATCCAGGCGCAAGTCGAGGAAACCAAGCGCATCGCTAGTTACGCTCACCAGGACCTGTACCAGCAGTTGAGTCGACTCGAGGCGGTCCCTTGCTCGGCGTCGGTCGATTCGACGTCCTTCCGTTCAGAGGCCAAGTACAAGTCAGCCGGCTTCGGCAACGTGTTTGTACGTACCTCTCTAGCGCCGCTGCAAGTCGCTGGTGCGTGAGGCTTACCTGCTGTACACTTGAACAGGAGGGAATCGGCGATACGATCTCGTCGCTGGCTGGTTCGGTTTCGAACTTTTTCACCACTAGCTTGGCGAGCAAGCAATCAGACCTACCACAAACGATCCCCACCATTGGCTTCCCCACGACCGCTCCTTCATCGAGTGCATCAGCCACTCCCGCTCCGGCTCCCGCTCCGGCTCGATTCTTCCGATCCAATAGCCGCGACTCTTCTCTCTCCGACGATCGATATAGCTCTGCCGTGGGCAAGTCCCGCAAGCGAGCTGCATCGAAGTCGAAGTCTCACGACAAGGATACCAAGCAGAAGGTCGAGAGGGAGCGGTTCTTTGCAGATGACAACGAGGACGACGACGAGGAAGAGATGGAGCTGGAGGAGGAGGGAGGATCCGCCTTCGAGTTGATACGAAGCCACTCAGACGATGCGCCGTCGATTCCAAGCTCTGGCCCGGTGGCGGCCAATCGCGCGAGCATCCCGGTGGCCCGAAACATGGAGCAGCTGATCTTCCAGCAGTCGTCGAGCGGCGCTTGGCCTTGCGCGCCCAACACCGCCGCCGCCATGGGACTCGAGCTCGAGGCCGTGCTCGCCAAGATGCCGGCGCAACTGCAGCAGACCGCCGGCCACGAGGAGCTGTGGCTCACCGCAGCGGCGATCGCCTTCTTGCGCCGCTTCTGCGCCGCCGACGAGCCGCAATGGGGTCTGCTGGTCGGCAAGGCCACCAAGTGGCTTCGTCGAACTCTCGCCTCGGCCGGAAGCGAGATGTCGCTCGAGGCGCTGTTAGTCGAGGCCGATCGAGTGTTTGCGGAGTGAGGCACACTTGTCAGGCCTATGAGATAGGCCTCCAATCAATATATTCCCGCAAGAGCGAGCGAGCTCTAGGGTGGGGTGAGATGCACAATTAGGGTTGGATGGTTGGAGTCGACCGAGTGGCGCTTCTGGTTCGAGTGCTGACTGCTGAGTACGGCTCCACGATTGTCGCCCTCACTGCCTCGCTGGCCGGCAGTGGGTCGGAGATAGGCGCTGAGGGCACAGGTAGATCAGCGGCTGGTGTTGTCTCACGCTTGCGAGCCTGCGTTCGACCTTGGCCATGCGTCACCGACAAGTGCGCCTTGAGTCGCTGGTACTTGAACCTCTCCGCGACAAGCTGCATTTCGGCCTTGCGCTTCTCACCGATGAGCTGCTGTATCTGCTTGTCTCGCTCGGCTTTGACTATCTGATAGCGAGAAGCCTCGGCGCGACGTTCTACTGCCGCCTCGCGTTTGAGCCGTTTGATATCATACGACGGCGTTCGTGGGCAGCCACGCGAGCGAGCGATGCGTCTCCCCTCGATTCGGTACTTGCCCAGAGTCTTCCGCGTGGCGCCTTCGAACCGACGACACAGCTCTCGAATGTTCGGCGAGCCACCATTATCGATCGTGAGCCACATGTCATCCAACGCAGCTTGCAGAGGCGCCGCTGGGCTTGCCATTGGATCGCACGTCGCTCTTCCTGTCTTTGGGTTGGAGCCCGCCCTGAACCTGACACCAACTAGGAGAGCAGGTAGAGGGCAACACGATGAGATGCAGTCGATCGAATACCATTGACTATCAGTCGAGATATACCTGTAGCAGCTGCTGATACACGAGGGTGTTGAATGAGATGAAGGATAGCGACGGAGCATCAACGAGGACTATCAGTATTCCACAATACCCGCAGCTTTGGTGTATCGATAGGCCCGCAGTCGTGGGCAGACACCCTTCAGTCGACCTCGATGGTCCGCGCCATTCATTCCGCTGCTGCCGCCCTCGCGTCCACCCACCATGAAGACCCACCACTCTGCACCATCACCACTGTCCCTGACCAGGTGCCTGAGTCTCCTCGTCTCCGCCACCACACTCGTCCTCCTCCTGGTCTCAGCAGCCACCGCCAGTGCCGCCGCCACGCTCACGATCAAGGCAGCGGGATACGAGTACTACTGCATCGGCAAGTGCAACACCACGGCCTCGGTGCCGACGAGCGGCGGCTACTTCCTCCAAGGCGGCGGCCTCGATGTCGACCAAGGCTTCGAGTGGATGATCAACAAGGCCGTCGGCGGCGACTTCCTCGTGCTGCGAGCCTCAGGCACCGACGCCTACAATCCCTGGGTGCGTGGCCACGACGCCTGTGTCTGGAGTGTGTGCCTGTGTGTGTGCGTACTGACGCCACGATAGATCTGGGAGCTCGCGAATGGCAGACTCAACTCGGTAGCGACCTTGATCAGCCTCAACGAATCAGCGGCGTACGACGGCTGGGTCGAGTCGGTGGTGCGCTCGGCGGCCGCCGTGTTCTTGGCCGGCGGCGACCAGTGGAACTACTACTCGATGTGGAAGGCCACGCCCCTCGGCGCGGCGCTCGCGTCGCACGTCGACATGGCGCCGATCGGCGGCACGTCGGCCGGCATGGCGGTGCTGGGCCGCGTGATCAACACGGCGCAATGGCTGGCCGATGAGCCATTGGTGTCGCGCACGGCGCTCGCCGATCCGTACGTGCCGCTGGTGTCGCTCGGCGGAGAGCTGCTGCGCGCACCGAGCCTCGCGCACGTTGTCACCGACACGCACTTTCGAGAGCGCGACCGAATGGGCCGATTGGTGGTGTTCGTCACTCGAATGCAACAGGATGTCATGGTTCGAACGGTATGCAAGCTCTCGCGCGCATGAATCCCGCTCGGGTCTCGTTCACTGCTCGATCGAGCGATCATGAGAGTAATCCCCTCACGATGATGGATGAGAAGGCGCGAGGCATTGGATGCGATGAAGCGACTGGACTGCTGGTCGAGATCAACGGCACGGCGTCGTCGGTGACACTGAGCACTCGGCCAGGCGGAGGATCGTGCTACCTGCTGCAAGCCACGCAGGCAGCGTCGCAATGTGAGCCCGGAGCGCCGCTCTCGATCGACGGCATCGCCACCAGTCGAGTGAGCGGCAACCTCACCAATGCCTTCGACTTGGTGTCGTGGCGGCCATTGTCGCCTCGAGTGGCGACTTACACGCTGAGCGCTCGATCGGGCATTCTGCGCTCGCAAGGCAACGATGGCAGGATCTACTGAGCACAAGGCTCACTCACTCGATGGCAGTCATTATTCGGTACGTTGAGGGAGTCGGGGAGATTGAGTCATCAGTCAAGGTGAGGGCAGCGAGGTGGTGGAGAGGAGGAGTGGGATATGCATGGACATCATATCTCAAACTCTGCGAGTATGATTGAGGAGGGAGAGTATTGCACTGCATCATGAATGGGGATGGTTGAGATGGAGTGGGTGACGATACCATTACTTGATTCTCGTTGATATTCGGTGATGAAGGGATTAACTCTTGCATTATTGACATATTGTGGTTGCTCAGTTGGGACTGTATTATGGATATTCACTTGTGGCCACTTGGATTCGATAGCTTGAGTACTGATTAAATATTGCTTGGGTACGTTCTTTCGTTCGTTGGCCACTCTTTCACGAGAATATTGCTTCATGACCATCACAGTGCGATAGTATGAGGTTTTGGAGAGGCGAGCTATTTTTCTTTGATGGATATGTGAGTGTTTGTCGGTGCTGACATGGATTACTGGCATGAAATGTGATGTTGCAAACGTAAACTGCAGATATATCCCTCGAACGAGCTCCAAAAAATCTGATATTCACTGAAACTGGACAAGGTACAACATACAACGACCCTATGAAGTTGCAGATTTTTCCTTGCTTACATTGTCGAGATATCGTGATGATTGCATTCGCGCTCGGTGTCCTCAGCGCCAAGCACAGGAATGCGCGATAAGGAGTGGCGAGAGCTCGGTATTGGGCTAGGTGGACCGGAAGGCCGGGCCAACAAAGCCTAGCATTGGTGTTGATAAAACAATAATAAGCCTATATTCTTTTCTTAAGCCTACGGTTGGTTGACAGAAAGCAGTCGCGAGCTTGCGCGATTGTGGTCCCGTTCGCTGCTGCCTGGGCTTCAAGCCGACCATCGTAGCTCCCGAATATCTTGGGTCAAGGAACGCGCAGTCTTTATTGAGCAGACATGGTAGACGAGTCCGGCTCTCACATTTGCGGGAGGGATTGGGTATAATCGTTGATAGCGCCCATGTTGCCGACGGCTGACACGCCATCCGTTTCGGCGGACTCGTCGGGTTTGCGTGAGACGAGAGTCACTCCGATCGTCACCAAGACGCCCCCGATCCAGGCCAGCACTTGCGAGAGCACCTCTTGCCACGCAAAACCAAGCCGGTTCGAGTACGCTGCCATGTAAATGGCGTCGAACTCAGAGGTTGTTATCAAGAGTATCACCTGGAAAGCGTGCGGCCAGCCAAACAGAGATACATCGAGTTGGTGAGGAGGTCCACGACAGAAGCTCGCGCGTTATGTAGCGATGCCAACACGTACCACCGCACGGAGGTTGGAGGTGTCGCACATCAGCACGACCAACGCCATGCACGACACAAAGAGCGCCGTGGGGAGATAGACGAAGCCGGCACGGGAGAAATACTGAAAGATCAGAAGCTCGAAGAAGCTCACCTGTCGTGTACAAAGAATACGTATCGAGTAAGTGGGAAATGTATGCACATGTGCGAGTGAGGATTGGGCCAGTGCAACAACATACGAGGATAAAGAGGAAACCAGTGAACACGAAAATGACATCGATACGATCTCGACAACGCAGGCGTGCCAAGCCATGGCGCAAGCTGGTCACTTGATCGATGCTTACAACGGAGAGCAGCTGGTACACCGAATCGTTGATTGTCAGGAGCAAATCTCTCTCTCTCTCTCTCTCTCTCTCTCTCTCTCTCTCTCCATCCATCCATCCATCCTTGTGTTTGTTGTTTGACACATACAATAGCAGCCAACAAGAAGCAAGGGGAAGCAAGTTCAAGCGACCACGGATCATCGTAGCTGGTCGAAATTTGTTGCACAATCGCACCAAGTACGGGTTGGCAGAAGCCCAGCGACATCTGGTCTCGGTCGAGATGAAACGAGAATTACAATTAGAATCGAGTTCATCTCCATCTATCATAGCGTTCTCGATTCTCTCACGCACCATGTAAACAAAGGTGTTGGCTTGGATACCGAAAAGCAACCAGAGAAAGTTGACCAACGAAACGACCAAGGGGATCGCGGTGGTGATGGAGCCCGGCAACTGGAAGATGAGGCCAGTCAATGCGAGACCGATGCTCACCAGAGAGAATACACGAATAACAATCCCATTTCCTGAGAAGCCACGAACGATGCGCAGCTTCAGTTCATCATTCGACTTGGGTAGAGCCGGGCGAATCTCGCGGGCCAGCAGGCACAGCAACATGGCTCCCTGTGTCGAACGAGAGCAAGGATGCAAGTCAATCTCCACGAGGACAAGCACCTCACCCTCGCCGGGCACCCACGCACCATGCTAGCGCTCGCGATTGAACCTCCAATAACTGAAAGGTCGCTAGAATATTCGATGAGAGAGACTTGAAATGTGAAGGCCCAAGCACCGAGTACAACGCCGACAGCAGGGAGCCACGAGATGTGTGGTAACGAAAGAGCTGCCATCACCACGATGCCAGCTCCAACCACAAAGCATTCGTTGCCGAGGTAGTAGGCCCATGACATAATCATCGTGTAGATGAGAGAGCCCTGCGATCATCGATAGCAATGTGAGTTTTCATACTCGCAACCGAGTTCAGCGCATTGCGTAGCCCGTACAACACATACCAAGAGAATGAGAAAGAAGATTGAACCCAGGAGCGAGAACGGCGACTGCTGCACTTGATTCGGCTTGGTGTTCAAGAGCTCAGTGACAACGAGCATCGACAGCACCTAGTGCGACGACAGCGAGCCATGTCAGTCAACCTATGAAATACGGGCGCGCGAGATACTACTTCCTACTGATACATACGCTCTCCAAGATACCAACTTGTGTACCGAATGCGGTGATTCCATCATCAAAGCCACCGTTTGTAAACAAGTCATAGACGGTCGACTCGTAGGTGAGGAGCAGCAAAGCGAGCATTAGCGACTGCACACACGTTCGCGTGTTGGTTAGAACCAAGCCACCACCAGCGCACGGGATTCGCTGACACCACTCTCATTGAATGGCTGCGACGCGAGGATGAAGACGTACAGCGTAATGCAACACGGGGTTCTTGGTGGTGAGGGCCACGAGGTTGACCGCTGGCACCACAACGAAGCACACAGCCAACAGCCAATAGTCCGAGCCGTTACTGAGCAAGACCAGCAAGGCGGCCACGATCGCCAGTACCAAGCACACGAACGAGATCACAAAGCTCGAGACATGAAGCCCGCCAGCAGTCAAGTTCGAGAGCCAAGACGAGTTGCCCGGCACCAGCACCACGTATTGGACGCCTGGGCCAGCAGGTTGGGCTGCTCCATATTGCGGGAGCGCCGAATAGAACTGTTGTTGTTGCTGCTGTTGCTGTTGCTGTTGCTGTTGCTCCGAATAATAGTAGGGTGCTGGGGCGGGAGTAGTACCACCCAACGAAGTGGGTGCGGCGCCTCCCGAGTAGTACGCGCCACCGGCCGACTCGCTACCAACAGCAGGCGGCATTCTTTCGTGAGTACCGAGAGTGA
>Ga0209914_1003468_pt1 | contig 11000 bp, 8 predicted proteins | sample ThiBiot_500_plan_FD_183949 | JGI IMG/M metagenome (GOLD analysis project Ga0209914, IMG submission 183949) | Wastewater bioreactor microbial communities from Cape Town, South Africa - Thiocy_cont_500_plan (SPAdes) | ecosystem: Engineered > Bioreactor > Thiocyanate-remediating > Anaerobic-Aerobic ...
TGTTGAAATCGAAAAAACCCTACGAAAATAAAAGACTAAGGCAACAAATTAATGTTGAACGAAAAGAAGAATCAGTTCGATTCTCGAAACTAATGCTCAACTATGATGATATGCAGATAATTGCCGATGAATTAACAACAAATAAATATTGGAAAATGATTTATTTATGGGAAAATTATCTCAATGATCGACATATGACAATCTTAATGAATAGTCTCACAATCAATAAAACCGTGATTAGTCTTAATCTTGATCAAAATACATTAGGTGATGATGGAGCTTGTGTTTTAGCAACTGCTCTCAAATCAACATCTATTCTTCGAACAATCTATTTGAATGAAAATAAAATCGGTGATATCGGTTGTGAAGCATTAGCTGAAATGTTAGAAGTGAACAAAACATTGAAACATCTTGAACTCTCATCAAATAATTTGAGTGATCAAGGAATCATCAGTTTAAGTAATGCTCTTAAAGTTAACAAACATCTTCGAACACTTTGTTTGAATAATAATAAATTTAGCAAAGTCGGTGCAGAATATCTTAGTGAAATGTTAGAAACGAATAAAACATTAGTTACTCTTCAAATCGCATCAAATAATATTGGTGATAGTGGTGCAGGTGCAGTAATTGATGCTTTACAAAACAATCGAACATTAGAATCAATCGATCTCGGTGAAACAATGATTACAGTAAAAAGTATGCAAAAGATTGAAGAAATGTTATTAGCAAATAACACATTGAAATGTCTTAATTTGAACAGCAATGATCTTGGTGATAGTGCTCTGAAAATGATCATGCCATCATTGAAGAAAAACAAAACATTAACAACACTTGATTTTAGTCGAAATAATTTGAGCAAACGAAGTGCTTATGAATTCGGTCAATTATTGAGACAAACAGATTCAACATTAAGAAGTTTAATATTGAGTAATAATCGATTAGGTGATGATGGTATTTCATATATTGCAAGTGCATTGATTGATAATGAAAGTCTTGTGAAGTTAGTTATTGAAAATATTGATATGACAAGTGAAGGTGTTGGTCAATTATCGAATATGTTATTGGTTAATCATGAACTTCAATATTTAGTGCTGAATAACAATGAAATGGATGTTGAGTCAATGCAATTATTAAGTTACGCTTTGGAAAGAAATGAACATTTAGAGTATTTATATTTGAATAATTGTGATTTGAAAGATGAAAGTATTGAATGGATTGAGAAGATATTCGACGAAAATCGAACACTACTGTCAATAGAAATGGTGAAAAATGATTGGACAGATGATGGTAAACGAGTTTTACATGAAGCAAGAAAACGAAACGAAACGTGTTCCGTCTATTTGGATTTTACTTTTCATTAACCGTGTGTTGTTGTTATTTTTTTATTTTTATTTTTTGATGAAAAGTGCAGTATTTTTAAGTGTTTTTTTAATTTTTCATAGAATAAACATTATTTCTGGGGTTTAAAAAGAAAATAACTCGTTTACGGCAGGTCCAAGCCCTCGAATCTTCACTTTTATTGGAAATAAAAAAATGCTGCTTAGATTCATTTTCATGAATCATTTAAACGAAACATAAAAATAAGTGTTTTTTTTTGCTGTGCGATTCTACGTGTGCATGATAGAGTAAAGGAAAAACTGAAAGTTTCATTGATTTAACTATCGTTTCTTTTGTTTTGCTTAAAACTAAAAGATGAAGAGAGAGAGAGAGAAAGAGTGAAAGAAAAGAAAAGAACAGAAATCAAATAAAAAGGCAATAATAGTTAATAACATTTTTTTTATATATTAATTATCACAAACACAAAACACACTCACTCACTCACTCACGCGCACACACACACTCTATATGCTTTGTCTTTGTCCATCTCATTTTGTCGCTATTAGTTTAGATCATTCAAATCGAGTGAAAATGCATAGAAAAATAATGTGAGCAAATGAAAACAGAACTGTACAAGAGAAAAAACAAACAACGAAAAGTTTTTATCACCGATTTAGACTGGCGATAGTATTGTTCGAATTTTGTATGCCACTATCATGACTATCCTGCGGATCATGTTCATTTAATGATGGTTGTAAATCAGCACCATTGGTATTGGCAAATTGAAATATTGGACAAGTATTAGCAACGACTTCGAATGCATCACGTCGATCGATATCAAGTAATTTTTGTAGAAAATATCGAATAGTTAATGAGGAATTTTTTCGACCTAATTCATCGAATAATTGATCGGTTTTCGAATGAAATATATCGTCTTGATCGAGACGAGGTATTAAATGTTGTTGTTGTAAAGCAATAGCTAATAAACACCAATCACGACCCATTTTATCTTGTTTATCAAATAATCGACAAAGTAATTGTCGTGTTCGTAAAGAAAATATCGATATTGGCAGATCAACGCCCATGATTAAATTCGAAAAGATGTCATTCGAACCACAACAAAGTAGATCAATCAAATCTTCATTGAAGTCAATCGATGAATTCGTAATTGGTTCTTTCGTCGAATGACAACTATTTAACGAATCATTTGAATGAGTTTGTTTCGTTATTGTCAAACGATGATTATTATTTCCATCGATAGCCGATGCTTGATGAACTCCGTATTGTTGCATGAGAGTTTGCACGATTAATTTCTGTGAATAAGTTCGATAGAACGGTGATGAATTGAGTTTCGTTTCAGGCCATACAAACGGAACCGAATGTGTAGATGCAGGCGAACCTGGAACTAACAAATTCACTTCACGTTCAGTGACAGGTGACGAAGCAAGGCTGGTTAACAACCGTCGTTTAGTATTCATCGATGGTGATATATGATGATTCGATGTATTCAATTGTAAATGTTTCGTTGAAATATAATGACATTCGATTTGTAACATCGGGCAAATTTGATTGAAAACATGTTCGATCAATGAAAGTATGTCATGAAAAAGATAGAAGATTTGTTCGCGATTTTGTAGTTGACCACGAGCTTTCAATTCGAAATGTGTTGGTTGACTTTTGGTTAATAATAATTCGATCATTCCGACGACTAATTTCGAGCCTTCACTCCATTGAAATAATTCGACATCATCGCCGCCACCATGTTGAACGAATTCATTCGAAAGAATTAAACGACGCATTTGAACTTGAATTCGAGGAAATATCGACCATAATAATGATGAAATCGTTCGACAACGAATTTCACAACCGATATAAATATATTGAACACCCGAACGTTTCTCCCATAAACCCGAAAGAATTTCCATTGTATTCAATTGAGGAAATTCAAATTCATATCCACCATTATCATTGATTTGCGTACAGAGATCGTATGCGTTGAAAATTTGAACGAGATCCATTGGATTGGCGATTTCAGGAAAGAGGTTTTTAATATCATTTAATGCAAATGTTTCATTTGATGATGAATAACGTTTACATATTCGTCGATGACTAAGAAGTCGTCCGAGAATATTTTGACAAAGCCAATTCGGATCAAAACAAATCAAATCTTCTTGTGGATCACCTTCTAAATACAAAACTTCTCCCATCAGTTGCAATTGTTGAACTAATTCTCTCATATGTTCATCGCTTGCCAGTGGATTTATTTCTTGTCGAATGGATTCGATAAATTGTGACCAAGTCATAATTGGTAGATGAGCGAACGTTTTTCGCCATTGTTGTTGAATGTGATATGTACAACGATCGAGAAAGACAGTTGATAGTTTCAATTTTTGACAAATACGTTCTTTGTATTGATTGAAACAACTAATGAGATTTTTAATTGATGTCGTCCAAGCTGCTCGTGTATCGAGAAGAAAGTTTCTCTCGTAGAAATCGAAATCATCCGAGTAACGAGCTCGAATTTGATTGAGAAAATGTTCGATACGTTCACATGTATAATCTCCTTCGTCAGTTTTCGTACAATCAACAACAAGATCAGCATGTGTACCAACAAGAACAACTTTAGCTAATTGACTACTACGACCATTGAGACTCAATGGTTCTTGAACAGATATTCGAACACGAAGAAATTCAAGCCAATAGATAAGATTTTGTTCTAATTGAGTATAATCATCGAGAATATTAAATAATATCACATGAATACAATTGAAATCTCCAATAAAATGATCATAAATTGAATGATATGTATCCATTCCAGCCTGAAATTTTCATAGAAATACGTACGATTGTCATGCAATTGATTTATGAAAAAGACGATAACTTACGAAATCCCAAACACTGTATTGACCTCCACCTGAACAAGTTATTTGTTGAACACCGATGCCTTTCGAATTGCCAAGATCGAGTACTTCTGTATCATCGAGAATAATTGATTTTCGATTACCTAAATAAATTAACGAAAAGATTTAGTTTTATGATTAGAAATGATTGAATCTTACTCATCTGTCGTCGATTACTATTCAATCGATTTCGTCGAAAGAAACTATTCAAAAACGAACATTTCAAACTATCGACCAAAGTTGTTTTCCCTAGAACAAAATCTCATTGAATCAAGTCAATTATTGAATTCCTTTTTGTACCTGAATCACAACTTCCGAAGATTTTTAATTTGATTCGTCTTAATAATTGTTTTGTCGACACAAGTTGTTCCATATAAACTGAACGATTATCCTATTCAATAAAAAAGAAGATCAAAAACTATTCATGAAATATTCAAAATTATTTGCTCGAACCATGCTTAGTGATTTTAGTAATTGAACTATTTCGATGTTTCCGTTGATTTCTGCAATTTGACAAGCAGTTCGACCGTCCTACGAAAAAAAAACAAGAATAAAATCGTAAAAATCAAAATATCGATTGAGTTTCTTCTTTACTTTATCTTGAATATTGATATTTAAACCAGCAAGACAAAGAAATCGTGCGATTTCAGTATTACCGAATCGAGCTGCTAAATGCAATGCAGTCGCATCTGCTTTATTTCTCATATCCATTCGACAACCGAATGAAATCAAAGTCTCGACAATTGGCAAAAGATTTTCACGACTAGCGTAATGCAATGGTGTTTCATTATTCTATTAGTCAAAAAAAAACAAAGAGTAGATTCGTTTTAAATTCAGTTTTTAAATTCTAACATGATCAATAGTATTGATATTACAACCAGCTTGGATCAACGTTAGAGCAATTGGTATTTGCTGACGTTTACATGCCGAATGTAGTGCTGATAGGCCTCGCTGAAAAGATTTTAATTGGAATATAAGAAGAATAGTTTTGAGTTCGAGAGATTTACTTTGTCTTGAAGATCTAAGTTTGCTTTGTTGTCGATTAGAATTTGAACGATTTCCGTGTTACCACGTTGAGCAGCACAGATCAAACCCGTTTCTCCTTCCTAGTTTAACAAAATGAAGAAAGTTCTTCATCGAAATTCAATTCCTATCGACATACTTTATTTCGTATATTAAGATCAGCTCCTGCATTACAAAGAATTCGACATATCCGAGAATAATCATGCCAAGCTGCGGCAATCAATGGTGTTTCTTCTTCCTGAAAGAAAAAAAAATAGTTGTTGATTCAAAATTTTTCTTTGTCAACGAACATCATCTTGACAATCGACATTTCCACCTAATCGACATAAATGTTCGACCACATGCGGATGACCATATCGAGCAGCAACATGTAAACTCGTTTCTCCATTCTAAATCATCGAGTTTACTTTTCAGCAAATCAATTTCATTTGTCTCATCATCTTACTCGATTAGTTATATTGATCGAAACAGCTTTCTCATGGAGATAAGCTATTATCGGTACGTGTCCTTGTCTAGCTGCCCAATAGATCGCATTATTTCCAGACTAAACACAATCATTCTCTCGTTGATTCAAATGATCGTATCTATCAAATAAACACACATACCCCATCAATACTCATTAGATTTGCCTTTCGTTCAGCTAATAACTTAACAATATCCAAATGACCAGCACCACAAGCGAAATGTAAAGCGGTTTCGCCATGCTAGAAAACAGGCAAACTCGAACATGTTCGAAATCAATTCGACTCACTTTATTTTCTTTATTGACATCGATCGAAGCGAGATTGCAGAGTTTTTTTATATTATCAAAATCTCCATCTTCAGCGGCACATAAAAGAGCAGTTAAAACAAAATCATCATTATCCTTTGAAGAGAAGAAAAAGCGAATAGATTTTGTCTCGTGTTTTCTTTTTACTTCAGCAAGAGATCGACCGGATAGATTTGAATCGATATTATCTAAACTAACAGCGGATGAGATGGACGAAAGACGTAATTGTGACTAAAATACACAAGATTAAAATCGATCAAATAGATAAACAGTCGTAGTTTACTTGTTTGAAGATTTTGTTACACAGGCTGATCGCTTTCACACACCTCTGTAAAAACAAACGAAAAAAAAACATGTATTATTTTCAGTGATCTTGGAAAAAAAAGAGAAATTATTCATGCTGTATCAAAAATCATAATCCAAAAAAAAGAACGTCACGACATGCGAGGTATAGGTATAGACTATCGAACATATTCACACGAATAGAATACCCTTCTGTTTAGAAGAGGTTGTTGTTTTAACGATTTTTTTCATTTTTCTTGTTTTTGTTGTCACTTTTTTCAGTGTTCCTTCTTCAGTTTCTTCATATTGTATATTATCCGATTTTGAAATCTTCAAATTTTCATCTGTATGAACTCGATTTTGTACAGTTGTTCGAACATTTTGTCCGGTTATTTCATCGATTGATTCAATGACTTTCGTATCACTTGTTTGTGAACGTGAATGTTCATCCGAAACAATCTGTTCATTAGGCAACGGTGTTTTCATCAACGATACACCTGTATCCGATCGATGATGCGAACGTTTACGACTCGCATGTCCACCGCCATCATCATCATCATCGTCGCCTTCTTCATTCTCTTGAAATGTTTCCGCAAATTCGCTTGATTTGATTTGTCTCATTTCGATATTCTGCGGACAACAATGTACGCGTTTACTTGGATTGATTTCGTGTTGTCGTTCGTCATGTTCGAGTTCAGTTTCCGAATCATCCGTTTCGGAATATTGTCCTTCGTAGATAGCAGTTTTACCTTTACGTTCACTATGCTTAGCGGATTTGACGTTTCCGTCTTTATCAATTTTTTTTGTCGTAACTGTACGAAGTATACGAGATTCGCAATGCATCTGTACCTTCCAACGACGACGAGCAATGAACGATTTGAACGATGGCATATTGATTTGAGCATTTCGACGTTCTTCTTCATCTTTTCGACGACGAGGCTAGAGAAGAAAAAAAAGGCACGAATCAACATTGAATTTAGTCATGTAACAAATCAGTTGAAATTGCATACTTTAATCCATGGATGATTGAGACAATCGGCCACTGTTGCACGTTGACTAGAGACACGAGAACAAAATGAATAATTCTATAGAATAATAAAAATGAAATTTACCGAGGATTTTTAACGAATAATTGTTGAATGAAGTCTTTAGCTAAATCACTTGTATTCGCAAAGAATTCTTCGTCGAAACGATAATCAACTTGACTTATATTAGTAAAGGTTTCTTGATTTGTATTTCCAAGAAACGGTGAAGCACCACTCAATCTATGTATAAACAAACAAGAAAAAAGGATTAACATTCCAAGTATTCTTCGATTTACAAAATATAAGTTATAACTCCAATACTCCACATATCCGTTGCCAAAGTAACTGGCTCGAAAGCGATCACTTCCGGTGCTAGAAAATGTCAAAATCATGATTTATTTGTTGGTGAAAATAAATCGAACTCACCGACAAATTCTGGAGTACCAAATGTTTCTTTTGTTGGTTCGTTGGGTCGAAGTTTTCTTGAAATACCGAAATCAATAATTTTTATCTGTGTTTTATTCTTTTCGAGTAACATTATATTCTCCGGCTATAGAAAACAAATAAAACAACTGATTTTCTTTCATATTCAAATCTACTTTTAAATCCAAATGAACAATATTCTTGTCGTGCATATGATGTACACCTTCAAGAATTTGTAGAATAAACTTTGCTGCTTCTTCTTCATTCAATGCATCTTTCTCGGCAATATAATGAAAAAGTTCACCAGCACTAACTCTATTCAAATGCAAACAAAATCAATCAATTGTAGTTTCGGCTTGTCAACAATTCAAACGTACAATTCGAGCACCAATATAATTTCGTGTTTGTTTTCGAACACATCATGAAGTGTAATTATATTTGCATGTGGTGCAAGTTCGCTGAGTATTTCAGCTTCGCGTAGGATTTCTTCACGCTTAAGACCACGTTTGCCTGCGATACATTTTTTCTTTCGAATGAATTTCGCAGCAAATTCATGTCCGCTGCTCAATTCTTGAACGCGTTTTACCACAGCAAATTGACCGCTAGAAAGAAACAGGAAACAAAATCAATTAAACATCACTGGCAAACATCGTGTCCTTGTTTGTCTTTATCTAGTTGAGATGAAATCAATTGTCTATTTGTACATCTGCTAAAGTGATGTAGGGAAAATTTATTGTAGCACCTTGAGGCGATCAGCTTTGTACATGTGTGTGTGTGTTTGTCTCACCTAATTATTTTTCGGTTTACTGCATATATCCCTAGACAAGATTTATGGATATTTTCTTAGAAGACAACCGTTATAATATTACAGAATAGAGAAAGAAGAAAAACAACAACAACGGCGACGACGACGAAGAATAACAGAAATGGTCGTGGGATACCTAGTGTTTTTCTTTCTTAATGATAAGCTGCGGATATGTGCATATACACTTCGAACGAATAATAACAAAATCTGAATACGAAGCGAATCCTCATGTCAATAGTTCAATGAACTATTGAAACTATTTGTTAATCATAAACGAAATAGAAGAAAAAAACCAAACAAACCAAACTGATTGAAGTTCGTACAATTAGTTTGCATACTTGATTATGTCTCAAGATTGTATCTCTTTCTCGTCAGACAGATATTCTTTGTTTGATAACGAAACAAACACAAGTTTCTATTATCATCTCTTTTAACAAAACATCAACCGTCAAAAATGTATTTCTCTGATAATTGTTTGCGATATCTAATTATTTGTTCTGTTTTTTGTTTCTTTCTCAATTGCGTAATCTGATAATACATACAAAAAAAAGAAACCAGTCGACATTTTGCCTGTCAACTACATTTGCTTATCTTTTCTTAAACAAATAGACAAAGCGAACTTCGACGAGTTCCGTTGAACAAACCTTCCGAGATCATCTTGAATTTCATAGAAACTATCGAAATCGTCTGTTCGAATGTTCAGAACCATTTTAAGCTTGTTTGTTGTAATTAATAAATAACATTGCAAATAGATATCCTCATGATCTGAAAACAAAAAGACGACTTTTATTTATTTGAAAGAAGATATGAATATGTTTATGATGGCGAAATAACGTATCGAATAGACGGATTACTAATAGCAATCATCATAATGATAATCCATGCTACAACTACGAGAAACACGACCAACTGATTGAAAAGAATCGATAGAAGATAACAAGAAGAAAGAGAAAAAAATACGACCGAAAGGAAAGAGAGAATTTTTCTCCGTTTCTTTTTTTTTCTTCTTTCTATTAGTAAGTAGTAGTACTCTCTCTCGTTGTTTTTTTCTTTCTTTCTCTTTCGGCAAGTACTGTACAGTTTATTTCTTGACTAGTATATGTACATACGTACTTAGTTATATTATTCGAGCACAAAAAAAAACGCAAAACAACTTGCTCTTTCTCTCTATTTGTCTTTGTTCGATTAATTTTGAAACGGAGTAAATTTATTTGATTTGAAATGAATTTTCGAACCGACAACACACCGTTGTAAAATGAAACAAATAATGTCAAATTCTATAGCTTACTTTCCATCGATTCATTAAAAGAATAGTATTGATTCGATTGCATTATTGACCTTGTCATAGAGAAAGAAAAAAGTTTCAACAAATTCGAGAATCAAAGTTCGGTTATTCGTTTTCTATCAGAAGAATTTCTGTTCTTCAATCGAAACCTAAGAAGAAGAAAAACAGATCGTCACATATTAGCAGCAACGATGAGTAAAATTCTACACCTCAAAATCTACAGTCAATATTTAAGTATATAAGCTGTCAGAAAAATTAAAACGAAGGTCGAAATAATACGTCATTTATCTTCAATTAAAATTCTTCTTCAATGATTTTCTGTACTGGCAACGAGTCGATTTCTCAGTGGGATAGTTTCTGATATGCAAAGAAAGAAAAGAGTACGAAAGAGAGCGAGGAAAAAGAAGTATAGATAATGTTAATCATTTGGACAGATTTATCTCAGGAGATTGTATTTAGTCAAGTTTTTCTGTTTAATTAAAAGTCTGTTCGAGATCAAAAAACACATATCATAAATCAATCGCTCGCTCGTTCGCGAAATAAACTTTTTTTTACTTATGCGTGCTCAACAAACTCGCTGCTGATGAATCTATGTTGAAGGTCAGATAACTAATTCTACTTAATGAGAATTAACGACGTTTATCTAAAGAGGAAAAGCCCATAGTAACGATCATTTCCGTGCCTAAACGGTTTTTTTTGTCCTTGGTTGACATATGACCTATGGAGAAAAGAAATGCATGAGAAAAAAATGAATCTGTATATTACCTTTTGATTTAAATGTGTAATCAATCGATTATCATTATAATAATTGTTATTTATGAATATAAAAAAAAACGGTTAAGAATCCGAGTGGTTTACCTTCTTATTTCGAAAAAAATTGCACTTATAAAATCTTCGACTAATACATAAACAATCATGCATTTGTTGTGAAAACATATTGTCAAGCAATAAACAAAAAGGTTATTTTTGTTCTGTCATTTTTTTTACAACTAGTCATCGATACGACAACAACATATTCACCATACATAAAACGTACGAACGAATCCATGTAGTATATCTTATTCAAAAGTAGTCGTTCTGTTTTGTTTGTTTGGAGTAGTGATATGAGTTACGTACAATAGATGTCAGTATCAACTTTGAAAATGATTCGACACGACAATGAATATATATA
>Ga0209914_1003476_pt1 | contig 10978 bp, 14 predicted proteins | sample ThiBiot_500_plan_FD_183949 | JGI IMG/M metagenome (GOLD analysis project Ga0209914, IMG submission 183949) | Wastewater bioreactor microbial communities from Cape Town, South Africa - Thiocy_cont_500_plan (SPAdes) | ecosystem: Engineered > Bioreactor > Thiocyanate-remediating > Anaerobic-Aerobic...
TCTCTCTGCAATTCACGACATCGAATGAGAGATCATCAATACCAATATCATTTGTAACATCGTCATGATGATGAAGATCGAATCAGCTCAATTTATTGAATGAACCAATCCAACGCGGTTGAACCCATCAATCGAAATGGAGACTGATCGCTCGTGTTTGTATTGATTTCATTGATTCGGCATCGCTCGAGATGGACAATAGGGATGATCGTCACATCATAGCACATCTACTGCTGCTGCTCCTTTGAGATAGATCGGCCCACCGACGATGGCTGCTGGTTGCGCGCTCGGGTAGCGCTTGATGTTCGTCGGGAATGTTCTCGGGAGGCTCGAGCATCGAGAAGATCTCGAACAAGAGCTCGTTCGGAATCATCGACATCGCCGAATCATCGACCAGCGACCGAATCATCGTCATCGTCAACACGGCTTGCTTCATCCATGATGGTGCATATCGATGACGATCTGGCCGCCATGTGAACGTATCAGCAAGCCAATGATTGGCTCCAATCACACGCACTCGATTCTCGGCTGAGAAGGCGATGAGACCTCGATGCTCGTCGAACGCAACTGCCGATGGGTACTCGATGACGCAGTCGAAGGACGAGATGGGATGGCCCTCGTGAGTGAATGATTGCAGTCGAACGTTACTGTGGTCGGCGACGATGATTCGGCCTTGATTGTCGACGCACAGTCCTTGAGGATAATCGAGCTGGCCGTCTTGAGAGCCGAACTCGAACAAGAACGAGCCATCGATCAACGACAATACTTGCACTCGATGATTGCCGGTATCAGAGACGATGATTCGATGTCGATCATCATCGATCGCAATGCCTGTTGGAAAGTAGAACTTGCCAGGCTGCTTGCCGTGCTTGCCGCCCACGCAGAACAAGAACGAGAGATCGATCAACGACAAGAACATCAGTCGATGGTTGTGGCTATCAACGATGATGATGCGATGATGATGCTTGTCGATCGCAATGCCTTGAGGATAGAAGAACTCGAGATCTCCTGATCCAAATTGGCCCACGCACGACAAGAACGATTGCTCGCTCAATGACCATACTTGCACTCGATGATTGCCGCTATCGGCGACGAAGATGCGATCATGATCGTGATCGATCGCAAGGCCCCGAGGATTCTGGAACTGGCCTGGTTGGATGCCATACTCGCCGAACTTGGACACGAACGAGCCGTCATCCGAACAAAATACTTGCACTCGATGATTGTTGCTGTCGACCACGAACAACAGACCTCGATGATGGTCGAACGCTACGCCGTAAGAGTACTCGAATTGGCCATCCTCGCAGCCATAATGGATGGTGCCGATCGAGGCTTGGATTCGAGCATCACGATCGGGATGGAAAGAAACGAGATATCTCGACACCGCGATCCAAAGGAGATACACGCCACAGCACACGAGAATTCGTGAGACAATCGAGGAACACCAGCCCACGCGACCAACCGACCGACCGAGACCGACGCAGCAGCAGCAGCAGCAGCGAGACGACGAAGGAACAAAGAACAGCAACCAGGCATCCATTGCCTTCGTGCCCTCCTTCTCTCGACGTCCTCGTTCGTGCTCGTGTGTGTCTGCAACGAACCATGGCAAGCTCCTCACTCTACTGGCAACGTCTCTCACGACTTGCACTTGGCCAACAGCCTCGCTTATTCACTAGTCTATCTACGCATCAACCATCGCGACGAGTGGGTATCGTACTCACGCGTGGTGTCACCTCCTCGTCGTCGGCGTCGGATGATGTGACGTACGCGCGCATCGTCGAAGAATCTCTATCGTATCTCCAAGAGAAGCTCGAGACACTCGAAAATACCGATATCCCAGGACTAGACATTGAGCATTCGGTATGCGGTCATGATCTTACGTCGTGAGGAGCGATAGTAAGCGAGCCAAGGTCCCTGACTTGCGCGTGTGTTCGTGTGCACAGGATGGCGTGCTGACGGTCAAGCTCGGCGAGCACGGCACCTACGTCATCAACAAGCAGGCACCCAATCGCCAGATGTGGCTCTCCTCTCCCATCAGGTAGGAGGCAAGCATCAACTTGTGATTTCATCATACAACCAATCTTGACCGCTGCCCCTTTGTGATGCAGTGGCCCTCGCCGATACAACTGGGATGCTGCCACGCAATCATGGCGCAACACACGCGACCAACACGAGCTCTATCACTTGTTACAAACCGAGATCAAGCAATTGTGTGATTACGATGTGAACCTCGCGCCCTCCACATCATCCTCGTCCTCGTGATATCTCGTTGTATATGGAGCTCTTTCTCTCCATCGCGATCGATCGAGATAAACAGCGCGAGCGATGGCGATAATCAACTCAACCACGGGCTTAGTAGCATTTATTGAGCTCCCGTATGTTCTATTGATCTACGCCACAGCGCGAAAGCGCGAAACAGCGTAAACGACAGCTCGGCGTTCATTCGCTTCGTCGCTCTCTGTTGGTGGCAGCTGCTGCTTCGTCCGCTCGCGAGAGGGATATATCGCGCTCTCGCTCGAGCTCGTGTGCGTGGGATCTCGATCCACTACGTACCGACTCTTGGAAATCTAGGAGAGTATCACTCGTACTACATCCTACGTATTTTTCGTGATTTTTATCTCGAGTGGTTTGGGTGTGAGAGTCAGCGAGAGCGAGCGAGCACGCGAGCGAAGAGCGCGCGCCATCTACCTACGATGGCGTTCGCGACCTTGCGTAAACTCGGCGGTAAAGCACGGCCTCCGTCATCGAACGCCATCTCGAGACCACAATCAAGTGCTCCGATAGCATACACAACGTCCCCTGGTTCTGGAGCGGCCGGTGGATCGAGCGTGAGCGGGCTATCGCCATCGAGTGCCGGCGCCGCGTCGAGCTCGCCGTCGCTCAATGGCTTCGGAGCTCCCGCTGCTGGTACTCCTAGTGGCGCTGGATTCTCCGAGGGCGCTGCGTCTATTGCTATTCGAGAGGTATGGTTGCTTGTACATTGCTCGAGTATGATAGATATCGATAGAATATGATAGATATCGATAGATCATGATAGACATCGATAGATATCGATAGACTATGATAGATATCGATAGATCATGATAGATCATGATAGATATCGATAGACTATGATAGATATCGATAGACTATGATAGATATCGATAGATCATGATAGATCATGATAGAGTATGATAGATATCGATAGATAATGATAGATATCGATAGATAATGATAGATATCGATAGATATCGATAGATATCGATGGACTACGATAGACTATGATAGATATCGATAGATAATCGATAGATATCGATACCAGCTCGAGTACTGACCTTGATACTGGACGCTCCAGCTGTACCACGCCAATACCAAAGCGATCAAGGAGATTGCGCATCTCTTCGACGAGCTCCCCAAGATCTCCGCCTCGGTCAAGAGCAGCGCCGCTTGTACGTCACGCTCTCTCTCGCTCTCTCGCTCTCATTGGTTGTATCAGCCTCTGATCTACGAGTGGATTGTTGAAGCTGCGACACAAGCACGACGATCATGCTTCGATAATATCTCGGATGCTGGAGCTCAATTGACAGCCGATCGAGCGCCCTACTCGCTCGGTACGACCTTGTTTGTTCTCTCTCTCTCGCGTTGTGAGAGGGAGAGAGAGCCCCCATTACCAAGCGAGCTAATCCTCGATGCATCATCACGTTTGTTACAGGTCCCGTATTGATGAAGCTTAGCGCCGTCGTGCAAACGATCGATTCACGTCGTGGAGAGTGGGAGCGTGATCTACCCGACGCCATCGTTCGATTCGCGACGCAGGTCTCTCAAAAGGTGCTGCCTGCTGCGAGGAAGGCCATCGAGGAGGTGAGCAAGGCCGAGGCCCATCTGCAATCGTGCATCTCGAGCGCCGAGAGCGCCACCAATACCACCGAGTATCAAAAGCTTCTGCAGGTTCGTCGTAGCGTTGCATGCCATCGAGGCGCATCACACGCCACAGCCTGACCTCGATATACGCGCCCGCTTCATCTCGATAGCTCTACACGACGCGCAATCAAGCACAGCAACGAGCCGATTCGGAACTCGCCAGCACGCACGAATTGCTCGAGAACGTGCTGGATTCGATCGAGTTGGACTTTGCAAAGATGCTCCTGCATCTGATGGAATCTCATCAACGATCAGTGCAGGCCATCGTCGAACATACGGTCGAAGTGCAGCAGTCGTTCTACACCAAGCTCCTCGCCAACTTGCGCCAACGCAAGGAGGACTACCCCGTGCAGCAGGTGGTCGCCAGCAAGATCGAGAGCGAGATTGCGGCTGACAAGCGCAAGAATCGCTTCGTACCATTCGTGACCTTTCTCGCGTGCGGTGGAGCCGACGCGCTCTTGTCACTCACCGATATTGAAGAGGGAGTGGCCGATATGCTCTCACGAGTCTTTGATGCCTACAACAAGATCGACGAGGTTCTTGAAGGTGCTATCACGCAAGAGGTCCAGAACGTTTGTATGTATTCACTCATCACGCTACCGTCACTACCGTCATTCTCACTCACTCACTCACTCACGTTCACTTCCATTCACAACAGCTACACCAGCAACGCTACTGCGTGAAAATAACTTTGCGGCCAAGATGTCCATCTCCTATTTGAGGTTCGCTCTTGTCTTGAGTGCGACGTTGCATCGTGAGGCTAACAATGACTGCGTAGGTTGGTGACGCGAGAGTTCTTGGGCCCACTTCATGCATTGATTCAAGAAACTATGGACTATCCGACATTGTTCGAGATCGATCCAGCCAAGCTCAAAGAGGACTGCTCGATCGAAGACAACATGACGCGTTTCATCGATGCCGTGACACGGTTCTTGGACTTTTTCATTATATCTATTGATTTTGCACCAAAGTACGATTGCTATGGTATTCTTCGTATTGCTTGATTGATTAATGACTGACTAATGGGTGGGTCTCGCTCTCGCTCTTTAGGCCATTCTGTCAGTTCATGGCCCATTTATACGAAGAGTCTGAAAAGAAGTTTTCTGGCAATGGTTATACGGCGGTCGGTGGCTTCTTGTTCCTACGATTGCTCTGTCCAGCGTTGGTGTTCCCCGAGAAGAACTTTCTCGTGCCGGCCGATACGGTCATCACGTCGGAAGTGCGTCGAGCCTTGACGCTGTTGAGTAAGGCGCTTCAAAATCTTGCCAATGGAAAGAAGTTCCGCGAGGCATACATGGAACCACTCAATGTTTGGTTCGACGAGAGCTTGGAAAAGCTTCATTCGTTGCTTTCGGCCTTCATCGTACGAGTGGCTCTTCTGCGCACTCGCTCTCGCGCGCGCTTATTCAAACTAACAAACAATGGAATTGTGCTCGAGTAGCAAGTACCACCTGAGGCACCACCCGCACCATTGGCTACCATTGAGGAGGTCGATGCCAATGAGCTACCGCGTTTGTTACAGATCTGCGTCACACATATTGAACACCTCGCCGCAAGACTCGATCAACGTGGTCACAATGTACGCTGCTGTTGTAGTTGTTATCGCTTCACTCGATTCTCACGAAGCCGAGTCTCTGGTACTCTATAATGATGATAGGAGTTGATTCTTTCGATGGCAAACATTCTGGGCCAACTAGCGAGCGTGATCGAGGTCGAAGACCCAAAGCCCGAGATTGTGAAGAGCTGAGTCTCGTCTCGACGCTGTACTTGTCTATGCTGCTATCTTATCTACTGTTGCTATCTATTGCTGTTACCGTTATATGCTGCTGTACGAAATACAATCTTTGTTAGCCCATCAATTCAGCACCGGTTTGATTCTTTAGCAGTCAGCAACAAACGCCAAGTGTATTGGAACGATGTACGCGAGAGCCGTACGACGACCGATCATCATGGTAATCAAATAGTCGTGGTGCGGCTTGGTGTGTGTGTGTTAGTCGCGCGAGACCTCCAAGCTTGCCTGCGACGAGGTACGCTTGAGAGTAAAGCCACCACGGCGCACTGCAGCCAAGATCGAGTCGACGTTGCACTCGTCTCCCGGCAGCGTCTTGACCATGCCTGGACGCTTGGGTGCATTGGCTTCGGCTTGCTTCTTGGCCTCACGCGCCAATCGCTTCTGGTCGGCATCCTTTTGCTTGGCCAAGTCGTCTCGCGCTTTCTACATTGCACAAGCCGCAGGTCAAACATGAATGATGGTGATGATGATGATGAGTATGAAGCGTTCACACCAAGCACACAAGTTCTTCAAGAAACGTACGAAGAACGACTCAGTAAAGTCATTGACGAGATTGAGCAAGTCAAGCACATTGATCTTGTTGGGATCCTCACCAAAGAAGTTGGCAAGGTCCTTGATGGCGTCGTCGAGCTTCGGCAACAGTTGCTCGACGAGATTGACCTCAGTCTCGGCGCGCTCGTGGAACGTCTTCATCTTGGCGAAGAACGGCACCGGCTCGGTCTCTTGCAACAAACTATCGAGCTCACCGAGCGACTTGCGCAGTTGGGCCAACTCAGACTTGATTTGATCGAGGCTCACTAAAACCCAACGTATTGTTAGTACAACAATAACAATGCCAAAACGCTAGCCAACTCCGATTGCGACAATCATGAGCGTGATGACATACACTTGCACACACGCGAGAGATCACCAATCTCATCCTTGAAACGAAGCAACTCTGGCGTCTTGGAATCGACCAATTGAGTGAGATAGTGCATCAAACTCATACGCTTGTTGACTGGCGACTTGGTATCCGACAGCTACACGAGAAAGCACATCAATAGCAACCACCATATTGATGAGTACTCTTGATTCGTTGCATGACCAGTGCAGTAGATAGAGTACCTTCTTGAGCGTATCAAGTTGGAAGCCATACGCTCCACCACGGTTGTTCTGAGCATTCATGTAATTGCCGACCGCAAGAATGACCTCGAGCAGGCCCTTGAACTTTTTGCTCTTGCGCAAGTTGACGATGGAGTCGATCATCATACGAAGCTCCTCGCCGGTTGAAGCGATACGCGAATCGAACTCGCGCTTAAAGAAGAGCGCGCGCAGCTTGTCCTCGAGACGTTGAACGTTCTTGATCTCGAGGAAGAACTTCTCGGCCGTACCGAGCATGTTCAAGTCGCCCGAGTAGCTCGTTACGGCATCGACCTCCTCGGAGGTCGGCGCGTACTTGAGCAGCACCTCGATGGCCGAGGTGCCGAGCGACTCGTCGTCAGCCGCGTTGATCGCGACTCCAATGTCGGCGTGCGAGGAGAACTTGTTCTTGAACTGCGAGAGCATGATGGCGACGTTGTTGCCGCGACGTGGGTCGAGCAGCTGAACCACGGTCGGCTTCTTGGAGGCTGCCGCCGCACCCGAAGCGGTCAAGCTCGCATCCTCGGCCTTCTTGTCGACCACACAGAAGAGACTTTCGAGCTCGTCGGTCGGCAGCTGCTGGTCGATATCCTTCAACTCCTCCTGCAGCCAGCCAGTCTTGGCGACCTTGGCCGGTGGAATCTTGCTCCAGAACAGCGGCATCATCTTGACCTTGGGTTGCGGCTTGGGCTTTGGTGGCAGTGCTGCTGCTGCGCCAGGCGGGCGAGGGCCTCCTCCCATCATTGGTGGCGGCGGCGGGCCACCTCCCATCATTGGTGGTGGCGGCGGGCCTCCTCCCATCATTGGCGGCGGCGGCGGACCACCGGTGACGGCAGCATCGCCATCACCTCCCGGTGGTGGCGGTGGCGGCGGCGGACCTCCTCCCATCATTGGCGGCGGCGGTGGACCACCGGTAACAGGAGCGTCACCTCCAGGCGGTGGCGGTGGCGGAGGCGGACCACCAGTGACTGGTACATCATCGCCTACAGGAGGTGGCGGAGGAGCGGTAACCACAGGAGTAATGAGACCGACCGATGGAGCAGGAGGTAACGGTGGCGGCGGTCCAGTTCCAATCATTGGCGGTGGTGGAGGAGGTGCGATGGCTTGGTGGCTCCTCTCGATCTGAGCCAGGAACTCTCGCACCGTCAAGCGCGCAATGTTGGAGTAGTCATCAGCCGGCTTCAGCGACAAGGCTGCTCCAGCGACGCTCTCGAGAAGCGACCATTGCTTGGCACTGTGTGTGTAGCGATGCGTCACGTGATTAGAAAGCAGTGATTGGTCACAGAGACATTCAATCATCAAGTACGGTACCTGTAGGCCTTGTTCTCTGAGATGATCAACATGTGTTGCAGCAAGTTCAATACACTCGATTGGGTATTGACATCATCCGATGCAAGAATGCGCTTCAACAAAGCCTCGGGATCTCTATACTCGCCAAGTTCAAGGTCAGTTATTCAACAATAGCGAGATACGATTGTTGCGTGAATCGCAAGAGCAGTGAGTGAACCTACTGAAGATCAACGGGCAACGAAGCATGCAGTTCAGCAAGATCTTCGGAATCTTGCTTGGCTGAGTCGCGGAATGTATCAATCTGAGTCTTGAGCATGGCGCCATTGCGCAGCCACTTGGTGTCCTCGGCCATGAGTTCGAGCAGGTCAGCAAAGCCCAACGAGTAGAGTTGCTTGCGGATCGAGATGCGCGTCTCGAGATCGGCTGGCGTGTTGATCAGGCCGTTGATGATCATCATGCACGAGGTCTGGAACCAAGCCTCCTTGACAGTCGAGAGCGATTGCACGAGGATACTGAAGCGATTCGGCAGGTGATGTCGCTTCGAGACCTCGTCGAAGCCGCGGTACACGAGCTTGTAGCCCTTGGAGGACACGAGCGTCATGGCGGCAAAGAGCTCGAACATGCGTGTGCGGACCATCAGGTTGCCGGTACTGAGAGCGAACTCGATGCCCGAAGGTACCGTGTGAGCCAACTCACTCGAGTAGGCAGACAATACAAACTGGTTGCGAGTTCATCGTAAACACACAAGAGACAGCATGATGAGCCGATGCTCGACGCAAATATGATAGTCTCTCTCTCACGTACGGGACGATTCATCAAGGTTCGCCAGCAGAGTACGAGCTCAATCTGTGCTCCGACATCGCCGAACGTGACGCGGTCCTTGTTACCGAGCGAATCCGATGCAGCAGCGAGGGCCTTGAGACCATTGCTCTCAATGAACTCGATGAAGAACTGCGCCGAGCAGGTCTTCAACTTTTCGCGCAAGTAGAAGATCGTATTCAATGAACGATAGCGCTTGATCATACGAATAAACTCTTGTGCCGAGCCCTCTATATCGAATGAGAGAGCAAGAAGTGTTAGAGAGAGAGAGAGATGGGTCCGAGAGACTATATGGGTGAGGACGACGTACCCATCGAGGGAAGATCATGCTCCTTCGCTTCGAGGCGTTGTTGAACATCAGCAGGCAGCAGCTTCTTGATGGCACCAAGGTTGAATGCACGCCACTACATGAATGTACACGAGCACGAGATTCGAGTGAGGATTCGAAGGTCGATTGGTTTCATATGCGCTCGAGGACCTCGAGGACCTCGAGGAGCACGACCACGATAACGAGCGGGTCCAACGTACTCGCGACGATTCTCCAATGATACGACGATCGTCCGTGAGGATGGTCTCCTTACGTGCCGCAGGCGCCGGAGCGGACGGCAGTGAGCTCGATGAGCCACGCTTGATATCGTGCAACATCTCGATCTGCTTCTCACGCTTCGAGAGCTCGAAGCGCAGGGCCTTGAGCTCCTCGTTCAAGTGATAGATCTCGCGGTTCTTGTCGCCGATGGCATGCTTGAGCACATGCTCGAGTCGTTGCGTGAACGACTCGCCCGACATGCCACTGCTATCGACACCGAGCACCGAACGAACGGCATCTTGCGTCAAGCGTGTTTGTGCCAACGATAGGAACGCCACTTGTTGTTCAGGGTACCTTTACCGCCAGATATTATCAATCAATCAATCAGAGGTTATTATGCATCGATCGCAGGTGCGATAGATCGATCATGGAGAGATTTGATGTTGCATACTTGGTAGTAACTGCCTCGAACTTGGAGTGAGTGAGCTTGGCCATGTAGCAGAGGGTCTTGGCGCGCACGGTAGCGGTACGCTTGGTGTCCTTCATGATGAGCGCCACCTCGCCGAAGAAGGCGCCCGCAGGCAGCTGCGCCAGTGGCTTGCCGCCCTTCAAGACCTCGGCGCTACCCTCATGGATCAAGAATACCTCGCGACCTTCTTCACCTTCTTCAATCTGGGTGGATCAAAGGGGGTATTTAGTGAGGTTGATCAAGATATCTCTCGTTGTTACACACACGCGAGAGATATTTGTGTGCGAGATATTTGTGCGCGAGAGAGATATTTGTGTGGATCTCTCTCGCGCGCGCGCTTGAGCATCGAGTACGTACCATGACCTCCTCAGGAAAGTACACCTCAGGCTCGAGACTCTTGGCGATGTCGACCAAGAAGCTCTCGGGGCAGTCCTTGAACAGCGGCACCTTCGCCACGATGGCACGCATCACGGCAGCAAAGGGCTCAAGCGTCTGCTCCAACACCTCGCGCAACTCGGGCGTCTCCGACGATACGCTCGATCCTTGTTTGCGATGCTCCTCGAGCGTGCGATAGAGCTCGCGCACTCGCTCGAGGTCCGCCTCGCTAGCCATCTTTCTTGGAGGGCCACTGAGAGGCTACAAGCAAGAGAAGAGCGAAGGATAGGAGAGAGGGAAGGCGACGAAGCAACAAAGCTCGTGCTGCCTCTTTTGTTTATCGAAGCGCTGGCTTCGCTAGACCGCAAGGCCGCTTGTCTCTTCCTTCCCTCGCCAGTGCCCTGCGCTCTCCTAGCTGTGGGCCCGACCCTCCATCTCCCTCACATCTCCACGACTTGATACTAATGGCTAGACTGACATCAAATGGACGGTAGGCTACAAACTGATGGAGAGGGCAGCATGCGTACGAAGGTATCTCACATCTCTTCGTCTTGCGATATCTCTCGCCCGCGCGCAATAGTCGACCTCTATTGTTATACGAGTAAAGCGACCCTCCCAACCAGCATGCCATTCTCGATCTTATCCACACTATCACTCCCTCTCGACTCAACAACGAGTCCTTTTCGTC
>Ga0209914_1003487_pt1 | contig 10952 bp, 9 predicted proteins | sample ThiBiot_500_plan_FD_183949 | JGI IMG/M metagenome (GOLD analysis project Ga0209914, IMG submission 183949) | Wastewater bioreactor microbial communities from Cape Town, South Africa - Thiocy_cont_500_plan (SPAdes) | ecosystem: Engineered > Bioreactor > Thiocyanate-remediating > Anaerobic-Aerobic ...
GAGTATCATCCAGGTACAGCGACATCGAGAGCGAGAGAGAGACGCGTGTCTCGTACCATGCGCGCCATATCTCCCTTCTCCTCGACCGCCTCAGCCGAGAACAATCGAACCGGTGAAACGCTCATGATGGGTATATAACGAGATTGACTGATGCGCAAGAGAGCGAGAAGGTCACGGATATCACACGAGATCGATGCAACACACACGCGAGAGAGAGAGAGAGAGCAACAAACAACGAGAGAGATCGCAAAATGAAAAATAGCCAAAAATACTCGTAAGGCTGCGTTGGAGCTCTCGGTTGCGTTGACCTATGCTTGTGTGCTGAGGCCGCCTCTCGCGTCGGGTCTCTTTCTCCATCTCGCCGTCTCGGTGTCGCTGCTCTCGTGCTAGCCAACACACCAGCACCAACAACAAGCTCGACTCCGACACTCTCACACACACTCTCACTCACACGTAGTCTCGAGAGATAATGGCTCTTTTCGTGGACTCGCTGTCGCATACCGAGCAGTTGAAGGATGTGGTGGCGTACATCCGTGCCTTGACCGTGGCGCGTGATGGCGCCGAGAGCGACGACGCTGTTGCGAGCAAGTTCGCACAGCTCGTGGCCGACGCTGCTACCAAGAGCGCCGAGGTGCTCGAGTTCGTCATCTCGCAGGGTTCATTGAGCTTCTCGCATGGCAGCTCCGAGAGCGGTACGTTCGTGCACGATCCTACGCTGTCTCTGCGAGCGTTTGGCTCAACGATGCATCGCTTGGTTCGCTGCCGTGTTGCTTGCTACGCGCGCGCTCTTGTGCTATCGGCGACAACAACAGAGGTCGAGATCTTTTGGTTGGCCGTGTACAACATTGCTCGTCAGGTCGGCGATCTCGAGCGCTTCTTGAACGAGATCGTGAAGCAGATCGTCGGCACCGTAGACGACAAGAACGCCCTGCGCCTCCAAGTGTACGATGCCCGCCCCCATCTCCAGCGAGTAGCATCCACACACACACACACAACGAGAGAGAGAGAGAGAGAGCCGCAAGCTCATATTGGGTGACTCTGCGTTTGTGCAGCATTGCAAGCCTTTACAACGTGGTCGGCACGCCGAACTCGCGCACGCACCTGCTGCGCGCCTTGCTGCAGTTCGCAGCCGACTCGAAGCAGACCGATCTCGTGTACAAGCACTTTGCGTCGATCGATAGCTGGCTCGACGAGTGGAACGCCTCCTCACAAGACCGCCGAGAGATCTACAAAATCGTCTACGATCAGCTGGTCGCTATCGGCAAGGAGTACGTTCGACCTCGCCTCGCCTTGCCTCGCTTTGGAACCGGAGGAACTCTCGCGATACTCACTTGCGCTCTCGTTGTACTGCGTCATCGCAGTGATATCGAGACCTTCAACGTGTTGCGCAAGCACCTCGCCAACTTTGAGGATGCCGACGGTGCAGCACTCGCCACCTCGCGCGATAGCGCCGTGGCCGCTGCCGTGCAGGCGATCCGCTTGCCTGATGTACACCAATGCGACGATCTGCTCGAGCTCAAGGCTGTGCAGCAGCTCAAGAGCGACCCCGAGCACTCGAAGCTCTTTGAGTTGCTGTCACTCTTTGCGACCGACAAGCTCGACGCCTTCAAGACCTTCGTTGCAGGCAATCCGGGATACTTGGAGCATATCGGTACGCCTTCTCGCTCGCTCTCGCTAACTCACTTCTTTCGTCAGCCTCTCATATCTCTGCCTGTGTGTCTGTGTGTCTGTGTGTGTCTCTCTCTCTCTCTCGCCTGCAGGCTTGTCGCACACCGACGGTCTGAAAAAGATTCGCTTGCTCTCGTTGGCGACGCTCGCGGCCGAGAACCCCGTGCTGCCGTACTCGCTGATAGCCACGACGCTCGACATTCCGCAAGACGATGTCGAGGACTGGGTCGTGATCGCCATCAGCGCCGGCGTGCTCGAGGCCAAGATGAACGAGTTGAAGCAAGTGGTGATTGTGCAGTACGTGTGCCACTGCACTTTCTCTCCATCTCCCAATCGTGAGAGAGAGAGAGAGAGAGAGAGAGAATCGTTGCCTAACTCCTATGCGCGCTCTGTGCTTCAGGCGATGCACACAGCGCGTTTTTGAGCGTGCACAATGGGAGTTGCTCAAGACCAAGATCTCCGGCTGGCACGAGAACATCCATGCGCTGCTTTCGACGTTGCGCACCGCGAGCCAGCACCACCATAACGGTCGCTGAACGTGCAAGACGAGGAGAGGAGGAGGACGCACTCGGGAATGTAAGGGCGGCACCACACGCGTGCACGCTACTACGGCAGCAGTAGCAGTGCGCCACCGCCACCGCCGCCACCAAATCAACGCACCACACACACCCACCCACCATCAACAGTTTTCGCGCCAACGCCATCTCGGCTCACGTGACGCCGTGGCGTTTGGTTTTAGAGAGAGAGAGAGTAGTATAAAGCTTGTCGTCGTCTCGCTCACACACGGCCGCCAACCAAACCAAACCAACAACACAACAGAACAAGTATACCTCGCTCGGTATCTACGATCGCCACCTCGCTAGCAGATGCGAAGTGAACGGCGGAACTTGCGCTCGATCTCAGCTGTGTGCGGTTCACGACGGTGAGCGACATTGCTCATCGCGCGGCACGCATCATTCCCTCGCCTCGCGCGTACCTCGCTTGGCCTTGTTCATGTTCTCGGCGACACGCACATCGACCAGGCGCAACGACGCCGACGTGAGCTCCTGTAGCTCAGCATCGAACGTCAACGATTCCTCCAACTGCACAGCGGTGGTTAGGTTGGATTGATGGCATTCCCGCGACGACGACGACGACGACGCCACTACGATGACGTACTTCGACCCAGAAGAAGTCGGGGCTCGTCGGTGGCTCGAGCGCTTGCTCTCGGCGCAAGTGCGTGACGTTGACGACGCGCTTCGAGAGCGTGACGATGATGCGCCAGCCGTCGGGTCCGTGGTAGTCCTTCATCATGGTGCCGTGCGCCACGTGCTGCCGAAAGTACAAGGCGCCCGGCATGACGATCGCCTGGTTGATGACCTTGAAGAGGCGCGCGGTCTTGCTCTCGGCGCCCATGATCTTGTGGAAGAGATCGTACGAGAACTCGATGGGCTCGTGCGGCGGCGATGCGACGTGCTGCTGCACGTACGCCATGATGCTCGCGTGCTTCTCGGGCGTCTCGAAGAAGCGCGCGATCGGGTCGAGGATTCGTGCAACGTGCTCGATCGGCTTCATCACAGGAGGCGCGATAGTCGCTGCTTCTGCTGCTGAAACCGGTGCCACTGCTGCTGGTGCCGCGGCTGATGGCACCACTGCTGCTGGCGATGGCGATGGCGATGGCGACGAGTGCTCAGCGCTCTTGCGCAGCGAGTCCGAACTCTGGCGCAGCATCGAGGTCGTCACGACCGTGAGCAGCACCTCGTGCGGCTCGACATCGGTCAACAACGATGGCATGCTGTTGACCATCTCATCGAGCTCGCTCAATGGAATGACGTCGGGACTCACGGACGCTGCGGCCTCGGCGAACGACGCGTCGCTCTCGTCGCTGTCGAGCGATGCGCCGACGCTATCGCGCAGCTGCTGCGGCGTCACGGGAGTCGGATCGGCAGGCGCCACCCACACGACGACACGCGACGCCAATCGAAAGAGATCCTTGTGTGCCGGCGTTTCAGAGAGCGGCGAGTGCCATGTCGAGAGACAGTCTCGGAAGAAGGGGTCAAGGTCGGCCATGTGTGCGTGTGCGTGTGTGGAGGGCGCGAGAGCAACAAGCGAATGGCGCCGATGTCGGACTATGGGCAGTTTATCGCATACAACAACAACAGCAGCAACAACAGCAACAACAAGACAAGAACATGAATAAACATCGATGGACGAGTACCAGGGCACTGACTGAGATACAATGAGAGCTGGATAGAGTGATAGATAGATAGATATGGAGACGACGAGGAGCCAAAGGCACGAGCATGCTGAAGAGATTGACGACGATGACGACATTATGATGTTGACGATGATGTACAAGGCACACCCAAGCGCGAGTGTTGGTGCTCGCGGTGTTGGTTGGTTGAGAGTGGTAGCAGCAACAGCAGCAGCAGCATTTACAGGAGGGTCGAGATGACGGCAGCGATACCGGTGGCACCTTCGAGACGACAACATGAAGCGCCCGAGTAGGCAGCCGCCATGTCTAACAAGCACTTGAGCCCTCGAAGAAAGAGCTCGTAGCGCTTCTGGTTGAGCAGTGCCGAGGCGCGATCGAACGGTCGATACGGGTGCGCGACTCCGTGGCCATCGTTGTTGTTGATGATGTTGTTGTCCACAGCGCCAGCAATGTTCGCAGCCGGCGCCATGTGGATATCGTGTTGTAGTGCTAGTTGTGGTTGTGGTGGTGGTTGTACTTGGCGGCGTTGGTTGTTCGGGGCAGCGGGATAGGCGGCGGCAGCGACGACCGAGGCGCTCTTCTGGTGGTGTCGTATGCGTTGTTGTATCAACCACAGACGAATCAAGACCTTGGAGAGCGCGAACGAGAGCGACAAGGTCCACCAGACGTCGGACGCCTGCTCGAGCAACGTGCGGCATCGAAACATGACGACGCGCAGGAAGAGCCATCGCTTGCCGACGGTCTGGACGGCGATGGACTTGAGCGCCAGCGTCACCATCAGCGCCCAGAGGTCACAGAACATGGACGCCAGGTCGCAAATGACCTCGGCCATCGAGAGGAGATTCTTGAGCCACGCCACGCGCTCGTGCTCGACCACAGCCTTGTTGTAGCAGTCGGCGAGATAGATGAACTCGTCGACCACCGAGATGACGCCGACGAACGAACGCACGCGATACGAGAGCACACTCACGCGGTCGAGCGAGCACACGCTCTGCTCGGGCAGGCCAGCTTGCTCGCACGCCCACGAGCCGAAGCTCGAGCCATACTGTATGATCTTGAGTATAGGATCGAGAGACTCGTAGACCGACTCCATCTCAACACATGGTGTGAGTGGTGTCGAGAGAGAGGGAGGGGAGAGAGGGGAGAGAGATGGATGTGGAGGATGCAACAACGGATGGCAATGGTCGAGAGATGGAGAGAAAGATGGGAGAGAGATGGAGAGATGCCCAGCAAGTACACGCACGCACGCGCGCGCACGACCACGAGCGAGAATAAGAATACATCACCACCGACACCTGCTCCACCAAAAACCCAACAGAGCAACGCAGCCATATCGGTTCAGAACCAATAAGTATTGTGCTGCTCAGCTCGACGCGTCGAATTGAACGCCCTTCCTTGACTGCGTAATCCTACGATAGTCTCTGAGTCACTCACGCATTCACTGCCCTGTATTTGTGGAGGATTGCCCCACGTCCGGAGTAAGGTACGTGGGTTTACAACCAAACCAAACCAAACAACTACTTCTACTACACAAAGTGAACAACAACTGCATTACAAGTACAAAGCACGGATATTGCTGCGCGCCGAACGCCGTGAAGGTAGATACACTCACGCAGTCATGGCAAAGTCGAGCGCGCAGCTCCGGAGCAGGTCGTCCATGCACGAGCTTTCCTCGGCCGACCACGGTCGCTGGAAGACGAGATAGTCAGTGCGGAGGTCCTCCTCGAGCACCGTCGGCTGCGTGTCGCAGCTCTGCACCATCGGATCGAAGACTGCCGGCTGGATGGTGTCGGTGCCGGTCCAGATCGACGGCGAACGGAATAACAGGTGCTCGATCTCGCTCTGGGACACGGGCAGAGTCTCGAGCTCGAGCGGGCTGCTCGCCGGTTCCGCGGGCGAACACGGTGGCTGCTCCGGCTCCTGCTCGGCAGGCGTGGCGATGACGGCAGCGACGGGCAGCTCTTGCGGGACGATAGGCTCTGCGTGAGATGATGTTCTCTTGCAGTACAGCTCGGTTCGGCGTGAGCTTGCAGGTACACGCGTGTGACGGGCCGGACCAGCACGATCGAGGCCCTGCAGCTGGTTCTCCTTCTGAGCCGCCGCCGTGTCGCCCGATGCCAGCGCACTCATGGCCATCTGGAGACCGAACGCAGCCGGCGTGATCACGGGAGCAGAACCGACCTCGGTATCGAGCTCGTACTTGAGCTCGCACGGCCGATCCTTGCCAGCCACGGGCTTGATTGTCGGTCGATCGTCCACTGGACCGTACTGACGAGGAGGAAACCACTTGCCCGTCAACCTCATCACGTCCACCACGATGCCCTTCACACGCCCAAGACCGCCTCCCGATGACGAGGACGACGAGGACGACGACGAGGAGGAGGAGGAGGAGGGCGAGCGAGGCACCTCAGCCTCGGTGTCAGAAGCACCGTGCGGGTCGTGGATCGGAAGCTCGGCCTCTGCAGGTGTCGATTGTTGGACGCTCTTCGGGATCGCCATGATCGCGGCGCTCTGGCTCACGTAGTGGTCCGGCTCGACCACACCACGATTGGTGGTGGTGTTGGTGGGAATGGGCCGGATCCAGAAGTTGGCGACCGGCAGGCGCACGGTCTTGCCGTCGCAGCTCTCCTTGATGCCGAACGACACCGGGAAGGCCGACTTGGTGATATCCTTCTTGTTGAGCTTGCGACACTTGCAGGTGGCCGTGAGATAATACAAGAAGGTTCCATCGTCTTCACGCTCGAGAGACGGCTCGCCGAGCAAGAAGAAGCGCGAAGGCACATCGAGGAACGGCACGGCGTTGGGAGAGCGAGTGACGACAAAGAAGTGGAAGTCCCAGCAGCAAGCGATCGGGCGCAAGCGGGATTGCGGCAGGCCGATCGGAAAGAACGAGCCATTGGCGTGCGAGCGATACCCGAGCCACGCCGCATGCTGCCAATCAGGATGTTGGATGAAGTGGCGCTGCAAGAGAATGGCGTCGAGCAGCTGGTTTCCCTTGAGCGTCGTTCCTTCGAGCGAGGGGTCGGCCGCTTGCTTGTCGCGTCGGTGCTTGGGCATGATTGGGAGAGATGTTGGACAGAACGAGAAGAGCACGACGAGTCTTGAGGAGGAAGGAGGAGGCAGGAGGCGAGTCAAGAAGAGGGCATGCAGCACCAAAGAGCACGAGAGGGCTCTGAGGGAGAGAGGGAGGTGTTGATGCGGCGCAGGAGCGAGGAGAATGGGCGGTCGAGAGAGCGATGCGGCGCTGGATGCGACGAGCGCACGGAAGGAAGGAAGGGCCGCACGCTACCGCCGGTACGAGCGAACGCGCCGCAGAGTGCGGGCCAAAACCTCGCAGGGTGCGATCGCATCCACGTACCCCACACGTACCCCACACGTACCCCATGCGTGCCCCGGTCTGCGGAATTACTGCGGCGCGGACTGCGGATCGGGCTATTCGCTTGTTCGCCTGCCTGCTTGCTTGCTTGCTCGTCGATGATGATGGCGCCCACGACGACAATACGCACGCCACTGGCGCGAGTGGTTGTGGCGGTGGTGATGGTGGTGTTGGCGACCTCGTGTATGACGGTTCATGGCGCTCCAACTCCTGACTATGGTGCGTTGCGTGGCTGAGATTCGCGTGATTCGCGTGACTGACCAGCGTATCTTCTCGCGTATCTTCTCGCGTATCTTCTTCTCCTCGCGTATCCCTCAGTGGCGCTCGTACAAGAAATCACTGGCACACCGTCAGTCACGACCTCCAGCGTTCAACTCGTTGGCCCCAACAACCACGTCGTCGTTTGTGGCACGTACTCGGGCAATCTTGCGCTCGACCGCACGACGACCTTCTCGGACGTCTCGACGCTGCCGACCTTCTTCGTGGCGCTCTTCGATCAGCAGCATGCGGTGCGCGCGTTCGTGCGCTCGTCGGGCAACTGCGAGGCGCGTTGCGTCGATGCGCAGATGCACGACAACGACCTCTTTGTCTTGGGCCAGTTTGCGAGCCTCACGTGGGACGGCAGCGAGTCCGAGTGCTACGTCGGTGGCGCTGCGCTCAACAGCACGCTCGGTGGCGACGGCGGCTTCTTGACGCACATCGACCTCGCGGCCGCCGAGGCCGCCGCCGCCGCCGGCAGCGAGACGCCGTCCGAGACGCACGTGATCGCGTCGACGGCGCCCGAGGAGGCCGGCGGCTTCCTGGAGCTCGTGGGCCTCGGCGTGCAGTTCACGGTCGGCGTGGCGCTCAACTGCCGCGGCCACTGCGCGCTCGGCCTGCGCATCGCCGACACGCCGCTGTTCCTCACCGAGTTCAACAGCACCACCGAGTCGCTGCCGTTGCTCATCTGGTTCCGCACCAAGGCCGTCGGCACCTACCGGCCGACCGTGCGCAAGCTGACGCCGCGTGACAACTCGTACACGCACGGCCGCGCCGTGGCCATCAACTCGCGCCGCGAGGCCAACACCGTGCTGCTCTCCGGCACGCTGGCGTCCGACGGCGTCACGCCGGTCGCCGTCATGTGGCGCCTCCAGACCGTGGCGCACTTTTCCGACTCGCTCGATGTGCAGTACGCGTACATCATCGCCAAGAACGCCACCGGCGCCGCCATCATCGAGGACATCAACGCCGTCAACTCGGGCATCATCGTCGCGCTGCACACCACCGGCCTCGCCACCTTCCTCTCCAATCCCTGGAACAACCACTACGAGCACCACCACGAGACGCTCGGCTCGCAGGACGCCGTCTTGTGCAAGTTCAACATTGCCGGTACGCTGCAGTGGCGTCGCCCGTTCGGCGCCGTCGGCTCGCACGCCACCGTCACCGACGTCGTCACCAACAACGCCGGCCTGCTGTGGCTCGTGGGCCACTTTCTCGGGCCTCAGCTGCAATTCGGCGACACGACCATCACCACCACCACCGCCACCGCCACCAATCCCACTGTCTTTTACTCGCGCATCACCTTCCACGGTGACTGGGTCGGAGCCGCCACCATCAAGGACTCGAATACCATCCATCAAGACGCTGGCTTTGCGAGTGTCGATCCAGCTGGCAAGGTAATCTCAATAGCTTCTCGAGATCGCTATGCTATCGATTGATTAACTTGATTGATTGATTAACTCGAACTCGATTAATTCGGATGATATCTCTCCAGCTCTACTTTTCGTGGTCCGCGCAGTACGACAGCAACGGCGGTAATGCTGGATCCGTGGCTCTCTCCAAGGCCTTCGTGGCATACGTCGATACCATCAAGTTCGAGGCCAAGTTCCCGCTCGGCAACATCGTCTTCGAACCCGACGATTTCATCCAGTCCTCGGACCTCGCCGTGGTGACCAAGGACGTGACGCATCACGATCAAGACGGCGACGGCGAGCACAAGTCCATCGGCGAGATCCTCTCGAACACGACGCTATTGATCGCCATCTCACTCGTGGCAGCGGTCGTGTTCTTGGTCGTGCTTGCTGGCGTGGCGTATTTGGTGTATCGGCGGCGAACGCACTCGGCACCGCAACCAGGCGACTCGTTCGGCGATGATGACCTGTAGAAATTGGAGCGAGAGAGCGTGAGAGAGAGAGTGAGTGTGTTTGTGTGTGCCATCAATCTCTTGTCGTTGTCGTTGTTGATGTTGATGTTGATCTTGATGTGCCATTCCCACTCGTTTATTACATACAACAAGAAGCAACAGCAGGCAACAAATACCAAACATACCAAGACAGCACAAGCGCGACCTTGGAGCTTCGCGCTTGTACCGCAGCAGAGAAATCACCATTAAATAGCCACACGTACATACACACACACTCGCACACACGTACGCACATCAACTCAATCCACTCCACGGACCAATGGCACTAGCGGACTCGAATCTGGCTCTTCGAGCTCGTCGATCGAGTCGCCGACCATGTGACCATACGGCGCTGCGTCCGGCGCGTGGCGCTGCAGTATCGCGAGCACCTTGTGCAGGTCTCGCACGGTGCAGCCCTTGCGCACGCCATCGTACGTATCGATCACAAGCTCGCCGCAAGGGCAGCAGCACATGAAGCAGCGGCACCCAAGAGCCCACCATACATTGCCGAGCCCGAGCCCTGTGCGCGGATGTGAGCGCGAGCGATACGCCGCCGCGCCCACGCGCCAGACGTACCCCAGTTGCTGTACGCACAACACGACACATCGAGGTCGTCCGTTGTACCGAACTGCACAATGTCAGAGTACGGAATGGCGGTGCTCAAACACAGCGGCCAGTAGTAGCCGCGTATCGTGATGCCGCGGCGATCGAGCGTGACGAAGCCGTCGTCGTAGTATACCTCGCGCGGTATATCGGCAAAGTTCGCCTCGGTCATGCTCACGATCAAATACAACACGAGCTATGCGTTGGATTGGGTGGTTGTAGCAGTGGTGCTGGTGATGGTGGTGCAAGGCGTTCGGGTCGCCAGATAGTCGCGACCAGGCGGCGCTGTGGAGGTTGGTGGCACGAGCGAGCAGCCGAACGAATGAATGGTCCATCGATATCACCATCGCCGCCCAATATCGCCTCCGCCTGCCTCTGCCAATAATATCCCGCCACGGCCAGCCTCGACCCCAAGCTGCCACCACAGGCGGCGCAGTGACACCAGCTCGCCTGCCTCGCCAGCTCCCCACAACGGTGCCTGCGCGCACCATGGAAGGCGCACCATGCGCTTGGGAGGGTACGCTCTGCGATCGCAGTCGCACTGTTCCGTGTGTGCGGCCGTACTCCCGCGGTCGCTGTCTGCCGTCCTACAAGCAGCCGCATCGCTCTCTCGACCGCCCATTCTCCTCGCTCCTGCGCCGCATCAACACCTCCCCTCTCTCTCCCTCAGAGCCCTCTCGTGCTCTTTGGTGCTGCATGCCCTCTTCTTGACTCGCCTCCTGCCTCCTCCTTCCTCCTCAAGACTCGTCGTGCTCTTCTCGTTCTGTCCAACATCTCTCCCAATCATGCCCAAGCACCGACGCGACAAGCAAGCGGCCGACCCCTCGCTCGAAGGAACGACGCTCAAGGGAAACCAGCTGCTCGACGCCATTCTCTTGCAGCGCCACTTCATCCAACATCCTGATTGGCAGCATGCGGCGTGGCTCGGGTATCGCTCGCACGCCAATGGC
>Ga0209914_1003490_pt1 | contig 10929 bp, 9 predicted proteins | sample ThiBiot_500_plan_FD_183949 | JGI IMG/M metagenome (GOLD analysis project Ga0209914, IMG submission 183949) | Wastewater bioreactor microbial communities from Cape Town, South Africa - Thiocy_cont_500_plan (SPAdes) | ecosystem: Engineered > Bioreactor > Thiocyanate-remediating > Anaerobic-Aerobic ...
GAGCGCGCAGCCGATGCCGAAGGTCGACGCCGATGCCCTCAGCCGCAGCATTTTCGGCCAGGACGAAGCGAGCGCGCTGGATGGCCTCGCAACGCTCAGCGTCTCCTCCGACGGCGCCACCAGCGAGACCCCCGCCTCAGGCGACCTCCGCGACATCTTCGAGGCCGAAATGCAGGGCCGCAAGGCCGGCAGATAAGGCGCCGCCCCGGACGCAGAAGGCCGCCCGATCGCCCGGGCGGCCTTCCTCATGTCACGTCGAACGCGGCCGATCAGAACGGCGTGTTCGGATAGTCGAACTGCGCCGCATTGTCCTTGGTGATCAGCGTCGAATTGATGATCATCGTGCCGTCGACCTGCGAATTGGCGACGAAGTGCAGCGCCGTGAGGTCGATGGCCGTGGCCACCATGTTCGGGTTGTAGCTGACGTCCACCGGCACCTGCTTGGAACCGGCGGCCACCATCTTGACGATCTGGTTCATGCCGGCGCCGCCGACGAACCACATCTTGTCGTCACGTCCCGCTTCCTTGGCCGCCTTCAGCGCCCCGATCAGCGTATCGTCGTCCTGCGCCCACACCGCGTCGATCTCGGGATATTTGGTCAGGAAGTCCTGCATGACCTTGTAGCCGTCGTCGCGGTTCCAGTTGGCGAACTGGTTGTCGAGCACCTGGATCTTGGTGTCCTTGATGCCTTCCATGAACGCATCGAAGCGCTGCTTGTCGATCGGGATCGGCAGGCCGCGCAGCACCACCACCTTGCCGCCGTTGGGCAGCGCCGACTTGAAGTACGCCGCCGTGGTGGCGCCGAGGCCCGGATTGTCGCCCGCGACATAGAGGTCGGGGATGCCCGGCTGGCTGAGCGCGCGGTCGACGACCGTCACCCATTTGCCGGCGTCCTTGACCTTCTTGATCGAGGCGGTCATCGCGTCCGGATCGCCCGGCAGGATCACCAGCCCGTCGATGTTGCGGGTCGTCACCATGTCCTCGAGATCGGCGGCCTGCTTGGTCGAATCGGGCGCCGTGGCCAGGACGAACTTCAGGTTCGGATAGGCCTTCTGCAGCCGGTCGACCGCCTGCTGCGCGAAGAAATCCACGCCGCCGGTCCAGCCATGGTCGGCCGTCGGCACCGAGACGCCGATGGTGTAGGTCTTGTCCTGGCCGATCGCGCTTCCCGCGACGGTCAGGCTGCCGACGACGAGGGCCGCCAGCGCTGTGGTCTTCATCAGGTTCATTTGCTCGTCTTTCCTCCCGTTGGGGGCCCTTTCGCCGGGCCGTGGTAGAACTCTGGTTCAGTTGGTCGTCTTGCGGGACCGCTGCAGCAGCACCGCAACGATGATGATCGCGCCCTGGAACGCCTGGTTCAGGTAGGGGCTGATCAAATTCTGCAGATTGAGGATGTTGCCGATGAGCTCGAGGATGATCACCCCGACCACGGTGCCCCAGATGCGGCCGAAGCCGCCGCGCAGCGTGGTGCCGCCGATGATCACCGCGGCGATGGCCTGCAACTCCCACAGCACCGCCGTCGAGCTGTTGGCCGAGCCGAATTTCGGCACGTAGAGCGCCGCCGCCACGCCCACCAGGAGACCCTGCAGTACATAGGTCATCAGCCGCACGCGATCGACCTTGATCGCCGAATAGCGCGCCACCTGCTCGTTCGAGCCGATGGCGGCGATGTGCCGGCCGAAGGTCGTCCGCCGCAGCGCCAGCTCGGCGATGATGGCGACCACCGCGAAGATCACGATCGGCAGCGGAATGCCCAGCACGTTGCCCGAATACAGCGGCGAATAGGTGTCGGACGCCTGGAAGTTGAGGTTCAGCGTGCCGCCATTGGCGAGGAAGGTGATCAGCGCCCGGAAGATGCCGAGCGTGCCCAGCGTCACGATGAACGGCTCGATCCGCCCGATGGTCACCAGCGCACCGTTGGCGCCGCCGCCGACGAGGCCGATGGCGAGACCCGCCAGAATGCCGATGCCGACCGACGACCAGCCCGGCCCCAGCGGCCCCACCAGCGAATTGATGATGATGATGATCATGCCGGCGGTGAACGCCGCGAGCGAGCCCACCGACAGATCGATGCCGCCCGAGGTGATGACGAAGGTCGCGCCGATGGCGATGATGCCGATGAACGAGGCGCGGGCCACGATATTGGCCATGTTGGCGATGGTGAGGAAATTGCCGTTGAGCGACGCGCCCAGGATCATCAGCAGCAGCAAGGCCAGGAGCGGCCCGAGCGCGCCGAGCCGCAGCCGTGGCCGGCGCCGCTGCGCCGTCGCCTCTCCGGTGGTCGTGGTCGTCATGCCGCTTTCCCCTCGATGCCCATCTGGTGCCGCACGATCTGCTCCTCGGTGATCTGGTCGCCGACCAGTTCGCCGACGATGCGGCCGAACCGCATCACCATCACCCGGTGGCTGAGGCCGATCACCTCCTGCAGCTCCGACGAGATGACGATGATGGATTTGCCCTCGGCCGCCAGCGCCGCGATGATGTGGTAGATCTGCTGCTTGGTGCCCACGTCGATGCCGCGCGTCGGCTCGTCCATGATGATGATGTCGGGCTCGCTTTCCATGGTCTTGCCCAGCATCAGCTTCTGCTGGTTGCCGCCCGAAAGCTGCCCGACCCTGACCGAGGCGTCGCGGGCCCGGATGTCGAAGCGCCGCGTCGCCCGCTCCAGCGCCCGCGCCTCGCTTGCCGTGTCGAGGAACGGCCCGCGCAGATGCCGCTGCAGCGTCAGTAGAGTCAGATTGGTCATGTAGGCGATGCCCGCCGCCAGCGACTGCGCCACATTGGCGAAGTGCACGGCGCGGCCATTGACCTTGATCTCGCCGCCGCTGCGATGCGTGAGCCCCACCACCGCCTCGGCCACCGCGGTGCGCCCCGAGCCGACCAGTCCGGCAAAGCCGAGGATTTCGCCCTTCCTCAGCTCGAACGATACGTCATCGACGCCGCGCGCGCTGAGATGGCCGACCGACAGCACCGCCGGCGCATCGACGTCCGGCTCGTGCTTGGGCGGATAGAGATTGTGCAATTCGCGCCCGACCATCATCTGCGCCGCCGAATCCGGCGTCAGCGCCCTGGCGTCGACCGTGGCGATCAATTGCCCGTCGCGCAGCACCGTGACCCGGTCGGAAATCCGCATCACCTCGTCGAGCTTGTGCGAAATGAAGATGATGGCGACGCCGCGCGCCGTCAGCCGCTTGATCTGCTCGAACAGCGTCTCGGTCTCGGCCAGCGACAGCACCGCCGTCGGCTCGTCCATGATCAGCACCCGCGCGTCGCGGCTGATCGCCTTGGCGATCTCGACCATCTGCCGGTCGGCGACCGTCAGGCTGTCGATGCGGGCGTTGGGATCGATGCCGACATGCAGCGTTTCGAGCAGCTCGCGCGCCTTGTCGCGCATCTGCCGGCCGTCGAGCAGCCCGAAGCGCTTGAGCTCGCGGCCAAGGAAGATCGAATCCACCACCCGCAAATGCTCGGCGAGGTTCAGCTCCTGGTGGATGAGCACGATGCCGAGCGCTTCCGCCTCGCCATTGGGCGGCAGCGTCACCGCCCTGCCGTCATAGGTGATGGTGCCCGACGTCGGCTGCTCGAACCCCGACAGGATCTTCATCAGCGTCGACTTGCCGGCGCCGTTCTCGCCGATGATGGCATGCACCTCGCCCGGCCGGACGTCGAAATCGATGCTGAACAGCACCGGGATTTCGCCGAACGACTTCGAGATCCTGTTCGCCGCAAGGATCGGCGGCACAGCGGTGCCATCGGGTCCGGACATACGGATCTGCCTCCCATGGACGCGACGCATTTTGACCCTGCGATCTTCGTCCGCGGAAAGATGTAAAGGTTTTCATACGGCATGTAAAGGTTTACACAACCGGCGAAAGGTATAGGTTTGCGCCAGCGTCGCGGCCCGAACCGGCCTGCAGGGGGAAAGCCCGACGCCAAGCCGGATCGCCGCTGGCGGAGCACCAGGTGCTGCAGCAGAAACTCGCCACGATCGAAGACGTCGCGGCCATCGCCGGCGTGTCCATCGCCACCGTGAGCCGCGCCATCAACGAGCCGGCCAAGGTGGCCGACGCCACTCGCCGCCGCGTCAACGACGCCATCGCCCGCACCGGCTACACCACCAACGCCATGGCGCGCTCGCTGCGCATGCGCCGCGCCAACATGATCCTGATCCTGGCGCCGGACGTGGGCGACCCCAACTTCTCCAACATCCTCGTCGGGCTCGAGACCGAGGCCAGCAAGCGCGGCTACGGCGTGCTGATCGGCAACACCCAGAACGACGCCACGCGCGAAACCGACTATCTGCGCTTCATCAGTTCCAACCAGGCCGACGGCCTGATCCTGCTCACCGGCCATCTGCCCTTCGGCTACCAGACCGAGGGCCCTGCCCGGCTGCCGCCGATGGTGGCGGTGAACGAGCCCATTCCCGGCGACCACCACCAGGTGCCGTTCGTCGGCGTCGACAATTTCGAGGGCGCCCGCATCGCCGCCGAGCATCTGATCTCGCAGGGCCACCGCCGCATCGCCTTCATCGGCCGCTCCGCCAGCCGCCTCGTCAACGAGGTGCGCGAACGCGGCTACCGCGCCGCGCTCGGCGCCGCCGGCATCGCCATCGATCCGATGCTGATCCTCGAGGGCGACGGCACCACCGAGAGCGGCCGCCAGGCGGCCGAGCACATGTTCGTGCGCGATTTGCTGCCCACGGCGTTCCTGTGCGTCAACGACGCCACCGCGCTCGGCGTCATGATCGCCCTCAACGCCCGCGGCTACGACCTGCCGCGGCAGTTCTCGGTGATGGGCTTCGACGACATTTCCTATGCGAGCTTCGTCAACCCCTCGCTCACCACCATGAAGCAGCCCCGCTCCAAGATCGGCGAGGCCGCCATGACGCTGCTGCTGGCCATGCTCGAAGGCCGCGAGGTCGAGCGGCGCGAAGTCCTGCTGCGCAGCGAGCTGATCCTGCGCAACTCCGTCGCCCGCCTGGGGCCGGGTGAGCCGGACCTGAGGATTTCCCGCATCCGCCGGTCGTAAGGGACTAGCCCGCCGCCGTGTACGCCGTCTTCACCTGGGTGAAGAACTCCGCTGCGTATTTGCCCTGCTCGCGCGGGCCGTAGCTCGAGCCCTTGCGACCGCCGAACGGCACGTGGAAATCGACGCCGGCCGTCGGCACGTTGACCATCACCATCCCGGCTTCGGCGTTGCGCTTGAAATGCGTCGCGTATTTGAGCGAGGTGGTGACGATGCCGGCGCTCAATCCGAATTCGGTGTCGTTGGCCGTCGCCAGCGCCTCGTCGTAATCCTTGACGCGGATCACCGACGCCACCGGCCCGAAGATTTCCTCGCGGGAGATGCGCATCTGGTTGGTGGCTTCCGTGAACAGCGTCGGCTGCAGGTAGTGGCCCGGCGTCTTGAGCGTCAGCACCTCGCCGCCCGCCGCGAGCTTCGCGCCCTCCTGCCTGCCGATTTCGATATAGTCGGTGTCCTGCTTGAGCTGGCTCGGATCGACCACCGGGCCGATCTCGATGCCCTTTTCCAGCGCATCGCCCACCTTGAGGGCCCGCACCCGCTCGCTCAGCGCCGCGACGAATTTGTCGTGGATGCCCTCGGTGACGATGACGCGCGACGACGCGGTGCAGCGCTGTCCGGTCGAAAAGAACGCCGACTGCGCCACCGTCTCCACCGCCACCTTGAGGTCGGCGTCGTCGAGCACCACGGTCGGATTCTTGCCGCCCATCTCGAGCTGGAACTTGCGCATCACCTTGACCGAGGCGTCGGCGACGCGCCGCCCGGTGCCCACCGAGCCGGTGAAGCTGAAGGCATTGATCTGTTTGGCGTCGAGCATCGCCTGCCCGACCACCGAGCCCTTGCCCATCACCAGGTTGAGCACGCCCTTGGGCAGCCCGGCGCGATGCAGGATGTCGACGATCGCCCAGGCGCAGCCCGGCACCAGCTCGGCCGGCTTGAACACCACGGTGTTGCCGTAGCAGAGCGCCGGCGCGATCTTCCAGCTCGGGATGGCGATGGGGAAATTCCACGGCGTGATGATGCCGACCACCCCGATCGGTTCGCGCGTGATCTCGACGCCGACTCCCGGGCGCACCGACGGAATGGTCTCGCCGCTGAGCCGCAGCGCCTCGCCGGCAAAGAATTCGAAGATCTGCCCGGCGCGCGTCGCCTCGCCGATGCCCTCGGGCAGCGTCTTGCCCTCCTCGCGGCTCAGCAGCGCCCCCAGCTCTTCCTTGCGCGCCATGATCTCATGCGCCGCCTTGCTCAGGATGGAGTGCCGCTCCAATAGCCCCGAGCGCGACCACGCCGGAAACGCCGCCTTCGCCGCCGCGATGGCGCGCTGCGCGTCGTCCAGCGTGGCGCGGGCATAAAGGCCCACCACCTCGTCGGTGTTGGACGGATTGATGTTGGGCACGCCCTCGCCACCGACCCATTCGCCGTCGATCAGATTCTTGTGCAGGTCTTCCATCTTGCAAATCCTTTCGGGCCACGAGCCCGGTCATAAACTAAGAGTGTCATCCCCGCGAAAGCGGGGACCCAACTCACACCTTGTGCCAGCGGGCCGATGGGTCCCCGCTTTCGCGGGGGATGACACGCGGTAGGTGGGCGAGGTCTGTTCGATCTCACAGCAGCCCCGCCTTCGCCAGGTCGCGCATCAGATGGCTCGCGCCATAGGTCCAGGGCGGACATTCGGTAGATAGGCGCACGCGGTTGGCAAGCGCACCCAGCGTCGGCGTCGAGATGGTCACGATGTCGTTGCCCTTGTGGGTGAAGCCCTTGCCGGCGCCGCCGCGATCCTTCACTGGCGCGAACATGGTGCCCAGATACAGCACGAAGCCGTCGGGATATTGGTGATGCCGGCCGATGGCCGAGGCCACCAGCGAGTCCGGCGTGCGCGAAATCTGCCGCATCGACGAGTGCCCGTCGAGCACGAAGCCGTCCTCGCCCTTCACCTCCAGCGCCACCTCGGCGCTCTTGATGTCGTCGAGCGTGAACCCGGCGTCGAACAGCCGGATGAACGGCCCCAGCGAAGCCGAGGCGTTGTTGTCCTTGGCCTTGCCCAGCAGCAGCGCCGAGCGGCCCTCGACGTCGCGCAGATTGACGTCGTTGCCCAGCGTCGCGCCGACGATCCGGCCGCTGCTCGCCACCACCAGCGCCACCTCGGGCTCCGGATTGTTCCATTCGCTGATCGGCAGGATACCGACATCGGCGCCGAAGCCGACGGTCGACATCGGCTGGCTCTTGGTGAAAATCTCGGCATCCGGCCCGATGCCGACTTCCAGATACTGGCTCCACACGCCGCGCGCGATCAGCGTCTGCTTCACCTTCATCGCAGTGTCGGAGCCGGGCACCAGCTTCGATAGATCGGTGCCGATCAGCCCGGTGATCTCGCCGCGCAGCGCCTCGGCCCGCGCCTTGTCGCCGCGCGCCTGCTCCTCGATCACCCGCTCGAGCAGCGACACGACGAAGGTGACGCCCGCCGCCTTCACCGCCTGCAGGTCGATGGGCGACAGCAGCGACGGCGCGCTGTCGGAGACCTTGTCCGCCCAGCTTGCCGCGAGCACCGCCTCCACCGCGCCGAGATCGGTGCCCGTGGCGCCGGCGACATAGGCCGCCGCATCGGGGCGCTCGCAGATATCGCGCGAAGTCGCGAGGCCCGGCGCGGTGATGTCGAGCACGCGTCCATTGCGCACCGTCACCAGGCGCGGATAGGAATATCCGGGAACGCGGGCGCGGCCGAGCAGCAGGCCGTCTTGAGGAACGAGGGGTGCTGACATGTTAGTTTCCTTGCGCGCGCTACCTAACCCGCCCCCGCCCGCACTGTCCAGCAGGGCGCGAGGCACGTGCATCAGCCTTTTGTCCAATTCCGCCCCAAGGATCGTCGATCATCGGGCGTCTTACTCGTGACTGCATCTGCCGGCAGTGTTGCCGGACGACTCAAGGAGACCATCGATGCGCCTCACCACTGCCCTGCTTCCCGTCACCCTCGCCATGGCGATTGCGACCCCCGCCTTCGCTGCCGGCACCATGCAGATGAGCGGGCACGGCGAAGTCATGGCCAAGCCTGACACCGCCTACGTCACCTCCGGCGTGACCTCGCAGGGCGCCACCGCCAAGGCGGCCCTCGACGCCAACACCACCGACATGTCGGCGCTGATCAAGGTGCTCAAGGACGCCGGCATCGCCGAGGCCGACATCCAGACCTCGGGCTTTTCGGTCAATCCCAACTACATCTATTCCGACCAGCGCGACCAGAACGGCTATCAATTGCCGCCCAAGATCGCTGGCTACACCGTCACCAATTCGGTGACCGTGCACGTGCGCGACCTCGCCGCCCTCGGCGCCATGCTCGACAAGGAAGTCAGCGTCGGCGCCAACACCATCAACGGCATCAGCTTCGCCGTCGAAGACCCGTCCGCGCTCTACGACGAGGCCCGCAAGGCGGCTTTCGCCGACGCCCAGGCCAAGGCCAGCCTCTACGCGCAGGCGGCCGGCATCGGCCTCGCCTCGATCCAGAACATCACCGAAAGCTCGGGCGTCATCCAGCCGCCGCAGCCCTACCTCTACAAGGCCGCCGCCGCCGCGCAGGACCGCGCCGCGCCGGTACCGGTCGAGGCCGGCCAGCTCACCTTCTCCATCGACGTGAACGTCACCTGGGAGCTGAACAGCGGAAAGTAGCCGCATCGGCGCGTAGCGAGCAGCGAACAGGGGACGCTCCCTGCGCTGCTCGCTCACCCGCTGATCGCCTTCCAGATCATGTTGAGGCCGACCAGCACCAGGAACACCGCGAACACATAGCGCAGCGTCTTCTGGTTGAGCCGGTGCGCGAGCGCGGCGCCGAGCGGCGCCGTCAGCGCCGCGAAGCCGCCAACCAGCACGAAAGCGATGACGTTCACATAGCCCAGGCTGAGCGGCGGCAGGCCGGCAAGGCCCCAGCCCGAGACGATGTAGCCGATGGTACCGCCGATGGCGATGAACACGCCGATCGCCGCGCCCGTGCCCACCGCCTCGTGCATCGTCGGCACGCTCAGCGAGCCGCCGCCGATGCCCATCAGCGCCGACAGGAAGCCCACGATCGAGGCGGCCACGCGGTGCGTCGCCGCCGACGATTTGAGGTGCCCCATCAGCCGCTGCTGCAGCGGCGTCACGATGTTGAGCGCGATCAGCAGCGCAATGACGCCGAACACGATGCGCAGCGTCTCGCCGGTGAACCACCGCGCCAGCAGCCCGCCGACCAGCGTGCCGACCAGCACGAACGGCGCCCACAGCCGCAGCGCCTTGGTGTCGACGGCGCCGCGCCGATAGTGCGCCCGGGCGCTCATCGCCCCGGTGGGCATAATGATCGCCAGCGACGAGGCCACCGCCACGTGCTGGGCGATATCGCCGGAAAACCCCATCGCCTCGAAGGCGGTCGACAGGATGGGCACGATGATGACGCCGCCGCCCACGCCGAGCAGGCCAGCGAACACGCCGGACACGCAGCCGCTGACGGACAGGCCGACGAGCAGCGGCCAGTAACTGAGAAGCAGGTTCATGGTGTCTCGCCGATGAGATGCAGCAGCACCTGCCGGCGATGCGGCCGGGCGCGATGCTCGAACAGGTAGATGCCCTGCCAGGTGCCGAAGCCGGGCGCACCGGCGACGACGGGGATGCCGATCGAGGTCTGCGTCAGCGCCGCCTTGATGTGCGCCGGCATGTCGTCGGGCCCTTCGATGCGGTGCACGATCCAGTCCATGCCCTCGGGCACCAGGCGGCGGAAGAAGCCGTCGAGGTCGGTCTGCACGTCCGGGTCGGCATTCTCCTGCACCAGCAGCGATGCCGAAGTGTGGCGACAAAACGCCGTCAGCAGCCCGTCCGAAACCTTAGATTGTGCGACGAAGCGATTGAGATCACGCGTGAATTCGTAGAGCCCGGGACCCCGGGTTGCAATCTCGACCGTTGTCGTCATCTGTTGCATGTGCAAGGCAAGGCGGTAGCACAGCCCCCGACCGGATGGAACCGATCACGGAGCTGTGACGTTGCGGCGCCGAAGCGGGGATTTGTCATCCGGGAAAGGTCTGCCGGCCGTTCAGGCCCGGTTCAGCAGGACAGCGTCACTTCCTCATGCAACTGACTCCAGAATAAGGAACCCCACATGCGACTGCGAAACTGGCTCCTCACCGGTACCAGCGTCACTCTGCTTGCGCTTGCGCCCACCGTGGCTGCGCGCGCCCAGGACACGACCAACGCCGACCTCGTCGCCGCCTACCAAGCCTATGCCGCCGACCAGAATGACGACAACAAGCAGAAGCTGACCGAGGCCTGCATCGCCGCCGGCTTCCAGAGCTTCGACGATTGCGTCGCCGCCATGAGCAGCGCCCAGCCGCCCGCCGCGCCGGCCCCGGCGCCGCAACAGGCTGCGCCCGCTCCCGAACAGCCGGCCCCGTCGTCCGAAGCGCCCGCCCCCGCGCCCGAGCAGCCCGCTCCGGCCCCGGAACAGCCGGCGCCCGCTCCCCAGCAGCCGGCGCCCGCGCCCGAGCAGTCGGCTCCGGCGCCCGAACAGCCGGCTCCGGCGCCCGAACAGCCGGCTCCGGCGCCCGAACAGCCGGCTCCCGTGTCTGAACAGCCCGCCCCGGCGCCCGAGCCCGCGCCGGCGCCGTCCTCCGCGCAGCCGGCCCCGGCCCCCGAACAGAAGCCAGCCGCTCCCGATATCGGCGCCGATCTCAAGGCGGCCGTGCAGCTCTACAACAAGGGGGCCGCCGACATCGGCGCCGGCAAGACGAAGCGCGGCAAGCAGGAGATCGACAAGGCCAGCGGCCAGATCGCGGTCCTGTGCCAGACCGGCGGCTTTGCCGACGCGCAGTCCTGCCTGGCGCAATACGGCCTGACGCTGGATCCGATTCCCGAGGCCCCCGCGCCGAGCTCCGAAGCCCCGGCCCCGGCTCC
>Ga0209914_1003491_pt1 | contig 10929 bp, 7 predicted proteins | sample ThiBiot_500_plan_FD_183949 | JGI IMG/M metagenome (GOLD analysis project Ga0209914, IMG submission 183949) | Wastewater bioreactor microbial communities from Cape Town, South Africa - Thiocy_cont_500_plan (SPAdes) | ecosystem: Engineered > Bioreactor > Thiocyanate-remediating > Anaerobic-Aerobic ...
CACTCAATCATCCTTGGGGAATATTTGTTGATATTAATTTAGATTTATATGTTGCAGATTTTGGGAATAATCGAATTCAATTATTTCGAAGGAATCAACGAAATGGAATAACTGTTGCAGGAAATGGATCAGCAAAATTAACAATTGAACTCTTTCATCCAACAGGAATTGTTCTCGATGGTGATCGACATCTGTTTATTGTTGATCATGGAAATAATCGAATAATTGGCTCGGATGAAAATGGTTTTCGTTGTATAAACGATAAATTACCTTCTCCTGTCACAATGTCATTTGATAGTTATGGAAATATTTATGTCACCGATTACTATAATGATCGAACACAAAAAATGTCTTTATCGAAGAAATCTGATCGTAAGTGGGAGGAAAATTGTTCGAAAATCTTTTCATTTTGACTTCGTAGTTTTGACACTTTCGTATAATCAACCAAGATTTTGTTTAAACACAGTTTGGAATTCAAATGCAACGACTTTTGCCAATCGAAGTTTTGTGCGCATAATACCGCATGGTATCTTTGTCAATTCAAACAATTCAATTTACATAGTCAAGCAACAAACTGCTCAAATACATATTTGGCAAAATGAAAATCATCACAATCCAACAAAAACTATTTTGGGTAATTTCTCAAGTCCATATTCCATATTTGTAACAACGAACGGTGATATTTATGTTGATAATGGATATAAGAATGGTCGTATTGATAAATGGATTCGAGAAAATGAAACATGGATATCAGTTATGAATGTTACATCCGAATGTTATGATCTTTTCATCGATATCTTTGAGAATTTATATTGTTCAATGTCTGGTAATCATCGAGTTGATACAAAATGGTCAAATGGCACAACAACAATCATTGCTGGAACAGGTTTTGAAGGATCTGAATCGGATATGCTCGATGGTCCTATGGGAATATTCGTTGATATCAATTTAGATTTATATGTTGCAGATCAATGGAATAATCGAATTCAATTATTTCGATTGAATCAACGAAATGGAATAACTGTTGCAGGAAAAGGATCATCAAGTGTAACCATCGAACTCTATCGACCAACAGGAACTGTTCTCGATGGTGATCAACATCTTTTTATTGTTGATTGTTTCAATCATCGAATAATTGGTTCGGATGAAAATGGTTTTCGTTGTATTTTTGGATGTTCTGGATCAGGAGGTTCAATGAACGATAAATTATCTTATCCTTATGCTATGTCATTTGATAGTTATGGAAATATTTATGTCACTGATACAAGTAATCATCGAATACAAAAAATCATGAAAAACAATATTTGCGGTAAAAAATTCTATTTGATCACTTTTAACGGCAGAAACAGAACTTTTCTTCTCTTATATTCAATAGAAATTAGAGAATTTGTACAAACAAACTATTCATCTAATTTGTCAGTCAATAGTCATAAATGTAATCTTCTTATGGACTGCAGATTATTAAATTACTATTGCGAAATGATTGAAATTCATACGAAAGAAGAAGGAGATTATACAATTATAAGTCATAGTACTAAAAATTTAGTCGGATATATTTATGAAAATAACTTCACTTTATTGGATCTCAATATAAACAAAATAGAATCAAATAATAATGGTTATTATAACTCTCAATTTAGAATTACTTTGTATCGTCCGGCGAATATTTCATTTCTATTAATTGTAACAACAGCTCAAGAACTTGAACAAGGTCATTTCTCAATAACTGTTCACGGTCCCAGTTATGTTTCTATGCAACATCACAGTAAGTTCACTGAACCAGTCGTTCAATTGAATTATTCGTCAGAATTAAATAATAAAAGTTCAAAACATACAAGTTTTAACTGTAGACAGCTAGACCATTATTACGAAGCCTTCGAGATCAATGTGAGCACATCAGGTTTCTACATGTTCTCAAGTGAAAGCAGTTTGAATACAATTGGTTATCTATACGAACATCAATTCAATCCTTATGATTCAATTGATAATTCACTCGCTCAAAGTGATGACTTCTGTTACGATGGTCAACTTGAAATAATTGCTTATTTGAAATTCGATATCTCATATATTTTAATTGTAACAACACAATATGCTTATGTAAATCGGCAAGGTCCATTCTCTTTGTTTGTTAAAGGACCAAATGAAATTAAGATCAAACAAATGAGTATGTATACAAACATCGATTTCAACTGAATACTTACAAAACTATTTTAAGATAAAAGTCAATTTTCAACAAGAATAGTTCAATCATTATATTCATCACAATCGACTGTAATTCGTTCTAAATGTCTCCATGAGAATATTCTACCTTCAGAATTTTATTATGAACCCATGCAAATCAATGTAGTTCAATCAGGAAATTATACAATCTCAAGTGTCGACAGTCGTCCCATTGGTATAACGGGTTCTTTGTATAAAGAACATTTTGACCCATTCATCCTCGATAAAAGATTAATCGCTCGTAACGTTGAGGGTTGTCCTAGGCATGAATTTAAAATCATTACTGAATTGCAATCAAGTGTAACATACGTATTGATCATGATGCCAATATATCCGCAATTGATAAATAATTTTTCAATAGTGGTATTTGGTCCCAATAATATTACTTTCAATCAGATTAGTAAGTCTAATATTAAATCGATTATTTCATCATTCAACCGATATTTTAATTAGATCTTCGAACAACATATTCATCAGAACTAACAAAAGAAAATCAAGTTTATCCACGAATATGCGGGAAAGGAAATTATCATTATGAAACTATTCAAATCAATGTAAAACATAATGGTTCTTATACATTCGATACGAATACAAGTCTTCTTCTCTTTGGGTATTTATACGAGAAGAATTTTGATCCATCATTTCCAAGTCAAAATTTACTCACCGAGAGTAATTTCAGTTGTGGTCAATATCATTTCGAGTTAGGAGATTATCTCGAGGTAAATCATGTCTATATTCTGGTCATAACAACATTTGATCCGAATGTGAGAGGATCTTTTACTTTACTTGTTACTGGTCCATATAATCTCACTCTCAATCGAATAAAAAAGAAAGATAGTAGTTGTGTTGTTGGTGATCAATGTAGTTTATTTACGAAAGGAATTGGTTTGACTATTAATGATATTTTAAGGAATAAGATTCAATCGAATATATCATTTCGAAAGCAATCAGTTTTGATTCAAACAGCTGCTGGTCTCACTATGATTATGTTCGTCATTGGTTTCATTAATGGTATCTTTTCTTTAATAACATTTCGAAATAAAGAATTAAGAAAAGTTGGTTGTGGAATATATTTATTAGCATCTTCAATTACTTCTCTTCTAACAATTACTATGTTTACAATCAAATTTTGGTTTGTTATTCTTATTCAGTTACATTCAACTATTCGTTCATCGATTCTTCGAACAGATTGTGCATTCATTGGTCCTGTTCTCAAACTTTGTTTATATTTAGATGGTTGGTTAAATGCTTGTGTTGCTATTGAACGAACTGTCAATGTATCAAAGGGAGTTAATTTTGATAAGAAAAAGAGTAAACGTGCAGCTCGATGGATTCTTCTGATCTTACCTATTTTCATCATGAGTACTCTTATTCATGAGCCAATGCATCATGAATTATTTGAATATACAACTCAGAAATATAATCCTATCAACATCAATAATAATTCAACAATGAACGTATCAATGGAAAATGATACAAATATTGGGTATGAAAATGAATATAATGTTCTGTGTGTTATTCGATATTCTCGTTCGGTTCAAACTTACAACACAATTACTTTATTTATTCATCTTGTCGTACCATTTTTTGTCAATCTTTTCTCTGCTTTATTTATTATATTTGGTACAGCTCGACGACGATCAACTGCAAAAAACAATAAAAAATCGTTCAAAGAACATGCTGCCAATCAAATACGTGAACATAAACAATTACTAATCAGTCCTTTTATTTTGCTTCTATTAGCCGTGCCTCGTTTAATCATGTCATTGATATCTGGATGTGTCGATCCATCTGAAAATCCTTGGTTATATCTTTGTGGCTATTTTATTTCTTTTACACCACCAATGCTTGTCTTTACTGTATTTGTTCTGCCTTCCGAACTCTACAGAAAAACATTCAAAGATTCAATAACACGATGGCGACAAGAAACTCATCAATAATTTTTGATTAACTAATTATCCAAACAAAGAAGAACATTTCAGCTTAAAAATCATTTGTTTACACCAATAAACATACGCTTTTGTTTTGTGGGTATCAAAATTCTATCCATAGAATTTAGAAATATATTCATTACACAAGAATTCTGCCAGAAATTTGAATACAATCACTTCTACGGGCAAAGAAAAATTCTTATTAGAAGCTAGAATTCTCCTTTGATGAACATAATTCGATTACAATTCGTTATTTTTGAATTAGGGTTACCGTATTGTTATTCATATAGAATTTCAGATGGAACAAAATGAAGAAATGAAACTGATATTAAAACAGAATAGCAAAATTCTAGAATTTTCATACATGTCATACTTGTAACTTGAATTCAAATTTCAAATAAGACACTACTGATTTGATTTTGCAGCAAATTCAAAATACCGAAAATCAGAAGATTTTCAGTCAGGAGAAAAATCTCAAAACCAGGAGATCTGCTATCTCTGATCTTCTCTCAAGAAAAATCCTATTTATGTGGATCATGTTGATATTTGGCAATGTCTCTATAATATCGCATTATAATCTGACTGAAGAAAGTTATTAAGTAAATCGTTATTCATCCGACCTGTTTTTCTGCGAAAAACTTTCGCTTTTTATCAGTAACACTTATTCAAACTATTATTCTTTTGTTTTTTCTTATCATGACAAAATAATGTGCGATGCAAAAGTAATGAGACAAATGTCGAAGATCGAAAACAAAAATAGAAATGATCATTCGAATTTAATCTTGAGTAAAACAGAAAATTGTTCGTCTATATTCTTAATATTGACATCGAAATAAGACATTTTTTGTAGGATCACTATTATCTATTGTTGTTAATGATGTTTGTGTTAGGACAATCGAATTCTAATCATTCTAACAATATCTTGTCTAATAAAACAGTCAAACGAATGCAATACACGTTCAAATCAGTTGACGTTGAACACATTTAACATAAAATTTCTTTTGGCTTTTTATTGATCTTTTCCTTTGCAATTAACAATAAACAATTTAACAACAAGAACTTTTGATTATCGTGCTCATGTTCAATTTATCAAAATCGATATTCTCGTATTTCGGTTTTTCAATTCTCAATAAGATACAAACAAGAAATAGTTCTTGTAGTACTTTGTATTCTTATGACTGTTATTAGAATTTCAGCATCTACGTTTCTTGATCGAAACAAGTTGAATGCTTTTGATTTCATTCTGACAATTTACAAATGATGATCTTCGAGATTTATTGACAGCAGTGCCGTGTTATCATAAACTTTATTCAAAAGTGTCTATTAATATTAAGATTATATGAAAGTGAAATTGATCTCGGAGTTTTTAGAGAACTCGATGAATTAGTCAGCAGTGAAACGGGAGGACAAGAGCAAATTGAATGATGATTTAAATCAAGGATAAATAAATAAAAAAAAACATTTTAAAGACATTCCAATGTTCTACTTTTCATTTCATTATGATTTTCATTAGTTATTGGACGATTTTAATTCTTCCGGAGATTTTAGGTTCATTTGTCTTTTCGCGATATTTTTAAACAAACAAAAACGTGTTTTGTTCGATAGGTCAATCGTATCATCGACCGATGATTCCGCCGAATGCAACTTGGAATCAAAACGCAACGACATTTGCAGATCAGACTCAAATCGGGACAGGTCCTGTCGGTTTGTACATTCATACGAATAATTCGATTTATACAATCAATAAAAACAACGGACAAATTCTCATTTGGATGAATAATTCAACTGATCCAAGTCTTATTTTATATACGCAATTATCATCATCAGCATTGCCAATATTTGTAACAACGAATGGACAAATTTATGTTGGAGATTCAACTTCAATTAAATCAAATTCATATTCAAATCAAACCATCGAAATTGCGAATCTTTCTTCTTCCCCTATTTATGGTCTTTTTGTTGATATTAATAATACTTTATATTGTTCAATATACAATGAACATCAAGTTGTAAAAAAATCGTTAAATTCAAATTCATCAACGATGACAACAGTTGCTGGAAATGGTTCGAATGGTTCTGCTTCGAATTTGTTAAATTATCCATATGGAATCTTTGTTGATACAAATTTTGATTTATATGTCGTTGATACTGCTAATAATCGAATTCAATTGTTTCGATTAGGAGAAACAAATGGAACTACAGTTGCAGGAAGTACATCTGCAAATCCAACAATTTCACTTAGTTATCCAAGATATGCGATTTTGGATGGAAATAAATATCTTTTCATTACAGATCTTAATAATCGAATAATTGGTTCAGATGAAAATGGTTTTCGTTGTATTGTTGCATGTTCAATGTCATCAGGTGCAACATCCGATAAATTGTCTGCTCCACAAAGTCTCGCTTTTGATAGTTTTGGAAATTTATTTGTTGTCGATTACAGTAATAATCGAATTCAAAAGTTTTCTTTATTATCAAATTTATCCAATAGTAAAATAAAACAACAACGATTCGATATTTTCATTTCATTATTTAGGAACAACGACTTCAACATCCACAACCTCAACCTCTACATCGACATCATCAACAACAACAACGACTTCTACATCTTCAACAACAACAACAAACGTTAATCAAAGTAAATCGTTGAAAGAAAAATTGAAAAAGAGAAAAAAACGTTTTTGTTTTGTTCTCAGCGTGTAGATCTCCTTCGATAATTTTAATTCCCAGTGGATCAACATTAATAAATCCGTTGAAATTTCGTCGAAGTCAAGATTTTTCTATCGTTTCTTTGATTGAATTGAATTGTAATTATCCAGCATCAATTCAAAGTCAATGGATTCGAAAAAATAATTCGAATGTTATTCCCTTCGATTCTCAAATTGAAACAACATCGACTGAATTATTTATTCCAGCAAAAAAACTTCCTTTTGGAATCTTTGAACTTGAATTAACTATCACTCTCAACCAATGTCCAACAGTGAAAAGTTCTTCATCAGTTTATGTTGAAATCATTCCCTCAGATATAATTGTCTATCTTTTTCAATCTCGATCATCCATGATCACAAGTGGATTTCAACAAGATTTGAGATTAGATCCAGGAACTTATTCGATCGATCCAGATCAAGTTACATTTGACAGAACAGTAAATCTTTTAATCGATTTTAATCCTCACAATTTTTAAAATTCATAGAAATGGATTTATAAATATTTTTGTCGAATTTATCCAACATTCCAATTTCCGAATATTTCGGGTGTTTTATTAACAATTGAAGATCAAAGAAATGATTCTTCGAATCCTTCGTGTTTAACAAATCGAACTGGATTTCGATTTGATAATTCTTCATTAACAATTCTCTCTGAATCTCTTCAATCGAATCGAACTCATCAATTTATGGTTCAAATTATAAATATTGAAAATCCATCTCAACAATCGACGGGTTATGTTCTTGTTCAGACTCAAAATCTTCCTTCTCCGATGATTTCAATCGGTTGTGTGATCGAGAGTCTTTGTTCTCCGAATTCAGAATATCAATCTGTAAATCCAACAACTCAAGTTGCTCTTTTTTCTCTCTGTACCGGAAATTGTTCTTTGATTCAAAGAATCACTTGGAATGTTTATTCAGGAGAAGCGAATTCTTCTCTTTGGATTTTATTTAATCAAACACAAAACTATTTCTTCGGAACAACTTCGGGTAATTTTACTGTGACAAATCAATTGTTTCTCCAAAATCCAAACATTAAATTCTGGAAATTTGAAGTTGTTTATTCTTTTCTAAATCAAATAAGTGTTAGTGCTTTGAATTTTATGATCAATCAACCTCCTCGAAATGGTTCTTGTTTAATTTTACCATCAAATGGAACGACAACAACTTTATTTACAATTTCTTGTCCAAATTGGTTTGATGAAGATGGAATTAAAGATTATTCGCTTTATTCTTTCACAAATCAACTGATGATCGCTTTTTCAAGTTTTTCATCTTTTCAAGTTTATTTACCTGCAGGAGAAAATCAAAACTTAGTCATTGAAATTCGAGATCAATTAAATTGTTTAACTAAATTTAATCTTTCCTCGATTTCAGTTGGAGCAGATTCTCAATTGAATACGAATTTACTGGCAACTGGAAACCAAAATACTGTCTCGCAATTATTAACTTCTTTTTCTCAACAATTTAATCAAATAAATGAAGAAAATATTGATAAAGCTGTTTCAAGTGGAATTCCTCTTTCAACTATTTCAATTTCATCTTTAACAACTCAAAATCAACCAACGAATAGTTCATTGAATGAATCAGCTCTTATTGAATTCGAAAAAGAATTAAATTCTCAATCTTCGACAAGAGAACATTTAATTTCGTTTACAAAAACTCTTTCAATAACAACATCAAATAGTATTAAATTACAATCTTCATCATTAGTTCAATTGACTAAATCAACAAATCAATTAACTCGAAACACGATTTCAGTTGCAGCAGATCGATGTTTTCAATTAACTTTAGCTTACAATCGATTTCGATGAAAATTTCTCAAGAAGATGCAGAAATTTGTTCAACTCAACTGTTTCAATGTGCTTCAAATCTTTTATCAGCTGTCAACGGTCCTTTACAACAAAGAACGACGATTTTAGATTTAGATTCTAAAAGAGCAAAAGAATTTCCTTCGGATTATGAAACAGATTTAGAATCTGAATGGACGAAAATAAATCTTTTAAATGAAAATGAGAAAAATCTTTATCAACAAAAAAAATTAGCAAATCAAATTCAAAATCAAGTTAAAGAAATGATTTCTCATTTAAATTTGATTTTAAATATTCATTTAAATATTGGTCAACAGTCAATTGTAAATACTTCAGAAGTTTTTATGAGTTTACAAAGTGAAACAATTGAATATCTTTCGAATCAACAATTCGCTCAAGGCTCAATTCGATTCTCTTCAATCGAAACCAATCAAACAGAAAAATCAATTCGAATTCAATCGAAAGTCGACCCTTTAGCTTCGTTTGCAAATTCAGCAAATACGAATGTATCTCGTTCGATTTCTTTTTCTCTTTTCGATTCCGATGGCAAAGAAATTTCTCTCGATTATCCAATTGAAATCTTCATTCCTCGAGATCCAAATCGAATTGTTCCTCCAATGATTCTTCAAAATGTGACGTCTCGTCAACAATTATTCAATTTTCATTATGTTAACATCACAACAATTCTCTCAATTTCGATTCACATTGAAATTGAACCTTTGAATTCGTCAGTTGGTTATTTATTAATTTATAAATTCGATCAAATTCCTCGATTAAATGAAATCGATGGTTGGTCCATTCTTTGCCCTAAGGATTTCCATTCATTTTTCATTGATAATGAACAAACTCGAAATCATAAATCTTTAGTTTTCGGTTTACGAGAATTAAATTCCTCTGAAATCGTTTCGTATTGTTCAAATAATAATTCTCAAATGAATCCACCAATTACCAATGAAAAATTGAATTTTAGTTCAAATTATGGATTGAGAGTTTATTCATCAGGTTGTTATTTTCTCAATGAGAATAATCAATGGAACGATCGAGGACTTCGAGTTGGAAATAAGACAAATCATGATCAAACTCATTGTTTGAACTGAACTTTTGAAGTTTTTCAAAATCATAAAATTGACTTGATTTTAAGACAAAACAAGAATTTTGCCGTTTTGTTTTTTCATGATATTTCCGATAACCATTTGAGTTCTATTTACTTTATTTTGATTTAACGACGTTCACAGTGAGAGAGTTGAATTTCTGTCATGTAGATTTGAAAGAAAGAAACCGCATCTGATGGAATCTCTCTCTTTTTTTTTCGGTTAAAACTTCGACAGTTGTGTTTTACTTGAAACTTGAATTCAAATATGATATCACCGATAAAATCATTGAAAATCAAAATAGATCATGTGAACTCATTAAGTGCGACTAAAAATCTGTTCGAAATCATTTGTTAAGAAATCCAGTGATCTGTAGGTTAAATGAAACGATTTCACTTCGATTGTAGTCATTCAAAATACTATTCAGTTTAATTTACTTTTGAAATGTTTAAGATTTACACATAATTTTCATTCGAATATAAACATATGCCCACTTTCTTAACCCACACTGTCCCAAAACGATTAGACATCATTCGATAGACAATTTCAAGAGCTACAAAATAATACTAAATACTATGAGCTAATATGCTGCAGTAAACAAAATTATCGATCTTCTATAACTAGACGCTAAATTTGATTTAAAAAAAAGACGTCAAATATCGCTGAAAATATGCATATTGATACCGTCAATACATTCTTAGAATATATCACCCTCAACACCCTCACCCTCAAGTGAAATTTAATATAAACTGATATAAACTTTTTAAATCTTCTTTTAGTATCAAATAGAACAGAACAGAACAGGGCAGGGCAGGTTATAGTTACAAACTTGTTAAGTTTTGTTTACTTTACAAATCTTTTCATTTTTTTTAAAATAAATAAATCATTGTCAATACAGTAAAAATGAATATGAATGTTGTTAAAATCATGAGTGACAAGAAAATATCAGAGAAAATAACAATCCAAAGAATTGTTTTTATATATGATATTTTTTTTTGAGCAAGAGAACAAGAAGGAAAAGCTCGTAAAGGTAATTGATGAAAGCATTTTTCTTTTTGAGTAAAAGATGACAGAAAGAAATTCTTGTAAGAAATTCATTGATCGATTGAGTCGATTGAATTTGTACGATGAAAGAGAGGATATAGCTGATGTTGATCAAATACTTTCGACA
>Ga0209914_1003492_pt1 | contig 10928 bp, 10 predicted proteins | sample ThiBiot_500_plan_FD_183949 | JGI IMG/M metagenome (GOLD analysis project Ga0209914, IMG submission 183949) | Wastewater bioreactor microbial communities from Cape Town, South Africa - Thiocy_cont_500_plan (SPAdes) | ecosystem: Engineered > Bioreactor > Thiocyanate-remediating > Anaerobic-Aerobic...
TGATAGACATAAGCACCGACTTGCCGGAGCCAGGCGCACCGTAGAGCAGGATTGCGCGCTGATACGTCGGACCGTGCGAGAACAAGGTCGCTCCCATTGCCTCCTGCAACGCCGCGACCTTCTCTGTGCAGTCAGAATCGTCCCCCCAACTGTCCTGGAGATACTTGGCGAAGTTGGGCATGTTTCCTGCTGCGTCGGGAAGATAGCGGTAGGGCAACACATAAGTCATCCCGTGGTCAGGGCTGTGATCGACTAGGTCCATATCCTCGGTGAGGAACCCGTTGGCGAAATTTAGGCCGCGAACGTCAACACTGGCGAGCTCGCTAGCCACATTCGTTTCGATCACCTTCAATACGCCGTTGTAGTCGGACGCGCGTTTGGATGTTTCGTAGAAGCCAAAGTCCTCCTGAATGACCTTCAAGAGGTCGGTGCGGCTCTTCTTCTGCCAGAATGCGCCTCCCCATTGCCAGAAGTTGCCTGCTGCGAACTTGAGCTCGCCGAATTGTTCAATCTGCTCCGCAGCAGCCTTAGCGATCTCTTGCTGGTTCTCGCCGGAGACTGAGCCACGTCGGAGCCTCGCAAGGTCCTGCTTCAGAGCCCGCAACGTCACGGTGGAGGCCGACTGCCCAGCGATAAAGCGGAGTATATGTTCCTCATCCACTGCGCTGACTGTCTCGTTAGCGCGCGCCATCCGTTGCAGGGCAATGTGAACTTGCCTAGTCCAGTCCCTCGAGCCGGCTGCATGTTGCTGAAACTCGGCCGCTAACCAGTTGAGCAAACGATCAGCGTCCCACTTTTCATCATCCGGCGTTAGCGCTAGCCCGAGCCGTTCCTTGTCCTCTGACGACAAACCCCGGTCCCATCCCACGGGAAGAGCTCTAGGCCGTTCGCCAGTAACGTCGCGGACCAGGAACTCGACGACCTTTTTCTGGGCCTTTTCAACCGGGAGTGGATCGCCAATGACCTGTTCGACGTATGATTCGACCCAATGAGCCATCTCGCCAAGCGCCTCAAGCAACGTCCTCTCACCACGAACGACCGCCCTGGCAAGGAGGCCCGCGTGGGACACCATGGTGTTGTCGCGTGCACCGGCAGGGACGAAGGACGTGATCTTGGTCTGACCGCCACCGGTGTCTACCTCCATTCCAGCACCTTTTAGGGCACCACGGATCAGGTCCTCGATGCCGAAGGGCAGGGTCGGACAGGCCTTTGCAACGTCATAGAGGTTGCAGTTGGCGGTGTACGGCCGCCGGGTGTCGGGGTGGATCGAGGGCGGCAGCACGATCTGCGTCCCCTTGGACAGGACTTCGCAGACCATCTGGTTGTCGACCGTCTTGATGCGGGTCGTCCGCTCACCATTGTAGCGGTAGATGCGGACCATTCCCTTCTTGCCGACACGCGTCCAGGGCGTGGGCGGCAGCAGGTCGTCGAGGACACGCAACACCTTGGGGTCGTCGGTATCGATATCGATCGCCACCAGGCCGGCGGTCGGCCCCAGTGGTAGTCCGATGTTGTTGTCGGGGAAGGTATTCAGCCACACGTCGCGCTCTTCCTGGGTCGGGAAGGTGTCGGCATACATCTGCCAGCGTTGGATAGCCGGCCGCTTCTCCTGGTACATGAGCGGGATGGCCGGAAGGCCCGCCGCCCAGTAGAACGGGGCCTCGGTGGTGAAGATAGAAGTCTTGTCAGGTGAGCGGGTCATGGATCATGCGCGAGTTGTACATGACCACGCAGATGGGTCTCGGTCGTCCAGGTTGAAGGGGCGATCGAAACAGAGTCCATGGGATATCGAGATGGAGGTCGTTGGGCATCGCCGTGCCTGCGCGGTACGCAGTTAGGAGGCCGAGAATGAAAGCACAATGGGCCGTAGGCGCCCGTGCTCGCTAATCGAGCTCCAAACAACCGGGACAACCCGTAACCAGATCAACAGGCCCCACGTAGTGCGGAATGGCAGAAGCATTGGTCAGTCAAAAGCGAAGGAGTACACCTTTTTTATTGGCGCCCGAACGGCTTGCGCCCGCCATGGGGTCAAACATCGCGCGCAAAAATGTCGTCGCTCACCAATACTATCATATCTCTGCATCCGCCACGGCATCAAAAGCTACGATGAGCCCCTTACGCTGGACGCGCTATTCGGCCTTCAGTATCCGTCTGGCGGCAAGCTCTATTCGCCCTTGAAGTTGACCTCAACAACGAGCCGGTGCGCCGCGCTGACTTCGCCACCACGACGTCTCTCCCAGTTTTCCTAATTCTGGCGTTTCTGAACTCTAGGGGACTTGAACTTTGACCCTGCCAGCGACATGTATCATCCGCGCGACGCAAAGATGCGCTCGAAACGAGATAGTCAAAGCGTCTTCGCGGGATCACTCCTGATGGCTTACCGGAAAAATCCCGCAAACGCTGGTCTAGCGTCGCGAGTTTTGGCTACCCCAAGGGACCCCGCGCGAGAATAAGGAGAACTGGTCATGACCAGCTTCCTCTTGTTCGAAGCCAGCAAGCCGGACGGTACGAACTACCGCCTCGCCTTGGCACTTCCTGTGCCCTGGGCTTCGTGGTTTGTCGCCATCGGGCGGCTTTTCTAAAGGAAGAGGGCGCCCCTTGTCATTGGCTTGCTACGAAGTCTTCGGCTCGCTCTAGGGACTTGGCAGCGTTCAGGAGATCGCCGGCATTCAACTGGTCGGTCTCCTTCGAGGCGACCGAGACGCATGTCCCGATTGCCACCACCGCGTCGTTGACTTGGTTGCCCACAGCTTGGCCTACTTCGGCCACGAGATTGTCGAGCAGCATTTCGGCGTTACGCCCGACGGCATGCGCTTCTTCGGGGTACTCACCCTCAAGAGCAAATACACTGGTCATACCGCCACCGTGGGGCTGCGGAACAGCCACGACAAGCGCTTCCCATCTCGATAGGCTTCGGCTCTCGCGTGTTCGTTTGCGACAACCTCGCGTTCGTCGCCGACATCGCCATCAAGCGCAAGCACACGGCGAACGCGAAGCGCGACTTGCCCGGCCTCATCGGGGAGATAATCGAGCCCCTGGCGCTTACCCGCGAGAAGCAGCACCAGAAGCTCCTCACCTACTAAGAGACGGAACTTTCCGAGGTGCAGGCCGACCACGCCATCATGCAGTTCTATCGCGATGACGTCATAAATGTGCAGCGCATCCGCCGGCGCCGCTTCAACCCGACGACGCGCATGCTGGTGCGGCCGACCCACGACGATCTGCTGGCGCTTCACTCGCGACATATGCACGCCACCGTTGGATTCGAGTGCTTCCACGGCTGGACCGATCTGCTCGATGCGCTCTTCTGCTGGCTGACGGAAATCGCGCCGCAGCCCGACTGGCAGCCGGTCCAGATCAACGAGAAGTTTGCCAGCCTGCGCCTCTACTGGACCGGCGACCTTCCCGACCTTGCCCAGCAGGCGATCGAGGCAGCCGAACATGTGTGTCCGGTCATGTTGCGAGGTTTGTGGTGCGCCCGGTGAGCTTCAGAGCAATGTGGGCTGGATGACGACACGTTGCAGGCTCGATGTGGACTGAGGGGGCGCCCCAACGAGCGACGATGACCGCTGACGGCAGCTCCTGGCCGATATCGTTGATTTAGTCGGCGATTTGGCTGTGTTCGCTCCTGTGATTGGCCCGTTTGGCTGGTCGGGAGGCCGAGCGCGGACGGAGCGGAGCCCCGCCGGATATGCTCGGGCCGCCGCTCGCCTCTAGCCAACAGATGCACGTAGTGGGTTTCGGATGAACGCTAGGATTGTCCGTAGTCATGCAAACTCGCTAGGAGGTCGGAAGGACGATGCGTACCATGAAGCCTTTGTCCGAGCCCTGTACCGGCGAAATTAGCTCCAAATGCCCTCCAGCCTGCTGGACGAGGCTCACGACAATAGCGAGCCCAAGTCCGGCGCCCTGTCCACGATCACTGGCGCGCACGAACCGATCCGTGAGACGAGACAGTCGATCCGCCGGGACGGATGCTCCGCCGTTACTGATTTCCACCGAGCCCGCCCCTGCCCTGACAGTGATCGGCTGGCTGAGATCTCCGTAGCGATGGGCGTTCTCAAGCAAATTGCGGATCGCAATGCCGAAGGCGTCAACATCCATCGTGGCGAACAGGTTGGCATCCGGGGAGACCTCGTAGTGCAGGGTTCCCTCGGAGCGCAGCGTTCGCCTGAAATCGTCTACAACGACGTCAAGTGCTGGCAACAGATTGACGGCCCCGGCCGATGCGCCGAGACCTGCCTCTGCGCGTGCGAGCTGCAGGAGTTTTTCCGACAGATGCTTGAGGCGCATCAGCGAGGCCTCGATCTGAAGGGCGCGCTCTTTCGTAGGGCCGTCGCCCAGTTCTGCGACTAGCCGTTGCGTTTGCGCCAGACTGCCGGCGATCGGGGTTCTAAGTTCATGGGCGCTGTTAGACGCGAATGCCCGCTCAGCCTCGAGCGCCATGCTTACGCGGCTGATCAAGTCATTCACCGCACCTGCGATTGGTTGCAACTCCCGGGGCAGCTCATCAGCGGCGACCGGGGCGAGACTGGTGGCGTGCTGCTCCGCAACTCGCGCACTGAACGTTCGTACTGGGCGAAGCCCCGTTCGCACGGCTGTGTAGATCCCTAGCGCTGATAGCGGAACCAAGAGACCGATCGGCCACAGTAGTGCGAGAACACTGCTCCAAAGAGAGTCAGCGCGATGGGCATTGCTTTCCGCAACCTGCGTGAACGCCTGACCGCTCGGGTCCCCTACGGTGTAGACACGCCAAGCTCCAGCGTCGGCAAACCCGCCTTTGAGGGGAACTTCGAAGGCTGTTTCTGGTGCGTCGTGGGAGCGCAGCAGAACATGGCCATCGGCCACGCGCACCTGATAGACAATGTACTCAGCGCCACCGTCGTCGAGCAGTGGAACTTCATGGCCCCGGTCGTCGACGTGTAGTTCGTTCGACTCGTCCCGGAGGCTGTCCACGGCCAGTGACAGGATGCGTTCGGCGGTCTCCCTGAGTCCGCCGTCAAACGCATCGTTGAGGCGAGCGCGCAGTGTGTTGGCGGCGAGCAGCGCCGACAGCAGCCACAGGATCACCGCCGCCAGCGTCAGCGTCCAGATCAGTCGCCGGGTCAAGCTCGGTGCGGTCATGAAGCAGCCAGCCGATATCCCATGCCACGCGATGTGTGGATCAGGTGATGGCCCAGCTTTTTGCGCAGACGGCTGACATAAACCTCTACCGCATTGCTTTCGACTTCGGCGCCGAATTCGAACAGCGCATCTTCCAGTTGTGCCTTGGAAATCACGACACCCGGATGCTGAGCAAGTCTGTCCAGGATCGCCCATTCGCGTGCCGTTAGATCGAGGCCTTGACCGTCGACGGCAGCAGTCCGGCGTGCCTGATCGATCGTCAGTGGACCGATCTTGATGAGGGGATTGGCGTTGCCGGTATACCGCCGTGAGACGGCCGATACGCGCGCCAAAAGTTCTCCCAGATCGAAAGGCTTGACGAGATAGTCGTCGGCTCCCGCGTTGAGACCATCGATGCGGGTCGTCAGCTGGTCCATCGCCGTGAGGATGATCACCGGCACCCCCTCATTCATGCGCCTTAGCGCTCGCAGGAATCCGAGACCACTTCCGTCAGGGAGACCAAGATCGAGCAGGACCAGGTCGTATGAAGTCGTCGCACGTGCGTGCGCCGCGTCGGCAATCGACAGCATCCAGTCGGTTGCGTGCCCGTTGGCGCCAAGGTGATCGCGCACCGCGCCTCCAAGCATTTCGTCATCCTCAACCAACAATATTCGCATCATAACTCAAAGATGGCGGTGCTGCGTCATACGCGGCGAGACTTACACCAACCTTACGGGCGTTAATGTGGTGCGTCAGGTTCATGTCAGTTTACGGGCGCTGACTACCGGCAACGCATCATTCTGCAAGGCCCGTCCCGTGAAGAAGACCCTGTTTTCGATCGCCTTCATTGCCGCCTCTGGTGTCTACGTAGCCGCGGCAAACCATGTCTTGCCGTTCGGCGACCAAGATACGCCGCCTCCAATCCCTCAAAGTGTGGCACCTGCGGCCTTCACTACGCTCCCTCAGAGAGCACCGTCTGGGTCTTTGCAGGCCGCGTCGTCCGAGCCCTCGAGCAGCCAGCTTGCCCCGACGATCGCCGACGCAAAGCCAGTTGCGGTCGCGCCCGCCCTTAAGCGGCAACTCACTGCGCCGATCATCGCCGAGATCACGTCGAGGCCAGTCCCGCCGCTGCCACGCCCGCGGCCAACCCCACCTCCCGCCGCAGTAGAGACTGCAGCCTCTGTCGACACGGCAGCGGCAAGCTCGAGCGGATATCGCGACGGCACTTATACCGGGACGAGCGAAAACGCCTACTACGGCCGGGTTCAAGTGCAGGTGACCGTTGCCAATCACCAGATCGCAGCAGTCAAAGTGCTGTCGTACCCCAGCGACCGCCGTACCTCGCGCTACATCAACAGCCAGGCGCTGCCGATGCTGAAGCAGGAAGTGATTGCTGCCGACAGTGCTAATGTCGACACGGTGTCCGGTGCGACGCTGACCAGCGAGGCCTATCTGCGCTCGCTCGGCAACGCGCTGCAGCAAGCTGGCGGCGCCGGTGCGTGAGACCCGCCTGATCATGGGCATGCCGATCACCGTCGACGTAGTTGAGGATGTGGACGGCCGCGCAGCTGAAGCGGCGTTCCAGTATTTCAACAATGTGGACGAACGCTTCAGTCCGTACAAGCCAGCGAGCGAGCTCTCCGCGATGAACCGCGGCGAGCTGCGCGGCGCGCGGCTGAGCGCCGAGATGACCGAGGTGCTGGGGCTTGCCGAGCTGACGCGGCACGAAACGGCCGGCTACTTCGACATCCGACGGCCCGATGGCCTGATTGACCCGTCCGGTCTGGTCAAGGGCTGGGCTATCCGCAACGCGGCGCGGCTCGTGGAAGGGCTCGGCTTTCGCAACTACTGTCTCGAGGCGGGCGGCGACATTCAGTGCCGCGGCCACAACGAGCGGGGCCAGTGCTGGCGCGTCGGCATCCGCAGCCCGTTCTCGGAGCAGGAAATCATCAAAGTGCTGGTGCCTGGCGATGCTGGCATCGCCACGTCCGGCAGCTATGTCCGGGGCGAGCACATCTATGATCCACATAGAGCGACCGCCGCGTCCGGCGACATTGCTGGCATGACAATCGTAGGCCCCGATGCCTACGAGGCAGACCGCTTCGCCACAGCCGCCTTCGCCATGGGCAGGGACGGTATCGCTTTCATCGAGGCGTCGTCCGGGCTTGAGGGCTACGCCATCGACAGCAACCATGTGGCGACGATGACTTCCGGCTTCCAGAGGTTCATCGCGTCATGATTTCCCTCATCGACCGCTTCATCGACCGCGTTACCATGTATCGGCTGGTCCTTTGGTATCTCGTCGGTCTTGTGCTCGTGGCTGCTGTGCTCGGCACGCTCCACCTGATCGCCGTCGATCCCATCGCGCTCGCTTTATCGACGGTGCTGGTGATCACCGGCGGCTGGATCGCCAACCAGATTTTCGCTCGTGTCTTCGGCGCGATCCCCAACGTCGAGAGTATCTACATTACCGGCCTGATTATCGTGCTGATCATGGACCCGGCGCCGCTCGGGGATCTCTCAGCGGCCGGGGCGATCGTGTTTGCGTCCGCTTGGGCGATGGCCTCGAAGTTTATCTTCTCGGTGCGTCGGCGGCACGTCTTCAACCCGGCGGCACTCGGCGTGGCGCTCCCCGCGCTGCTGCTCGACCATCCGGCGACCTGGTGGGTCTCGGGGCAAATTTGGCTGATGCCAATTGTCGTCATCGGCGGGCTGCTGATCGTGCGGAAGCTGCGGCGGTTCGATCTGGTGCTTGCCTTCGCGGTTGCCAACCTTGGTGTCACTGTGCTGACCGGCAATCCCTCCGACGCGCTGCAGTCGATGCGCTTCGCCCTCTTCGACTCCCCGTTCTTCTTCTTCGCCTGTGTCATGCTGACCGAACCCCTGACTGCACCCCAAGGCAAAGTCTGGCGCCTCATTTACGGTGTAGTGGTCGGTGGGTTGGCCGCGCCCAACGTCGCCATCGCCCGTTATTACTTCACGCCCGAGGTCGCCCTGCTGGTCGGCAACCTGTTGACCGTGATCGTGAGCCCTCAGGGCCGCGTTGTCCTGACGCTCGAGCGGATCGAGCAGGCTGCAGCGGGCGTCTACGACTTCGTCTTCCAGCCCGACCGGAAACTCGCGTTTGCTGCCGGGCAGTATCTCGAATGGACGCTGCCGCTGCAGGGGTCGGACAGCCGCGGCAACCGCCGCTACTTTACCATTGCATCGTCGCCCAGCGAGGACGCAGTGCGGCTCGGCGTGAAGTTCTCTCCGCGGGGGAGCGCGTTCAAGCGGGGGCTGTCGCAGTTGCAGCCCGGCGACCAGATCGTGGCATCGCAGTTGGCAGGCAGCTTCACGCTACCGCGCAATCGGCGGCGCAAGCTCGCCTTCATCGCTGGTGGGATCGGCATGACGCCGTTTCGCTCAATGCTTGAGGAACTGCTCGAACGCGGCGAAACGCGGCCAATCAAAGTGCTCTACGGCAACAACCGCCTCGATGAAGTCGCCTATGCCGACGTACTGAAGCGAGCCCGCGACGAACTGGGCATCCCAACCTGGTATGCGGTGCGCGACGCCACGGGCGCGACGTCGGACATGAAAGTCGGTTTCATCGACGCCGACATGATTGAGGAGCGCATCCCGGACTATCGCGATCGCACCTTCTATGTCTCGGGACCGCAACCAATGGTGAGCGCGACGCGCGAGTCGCTGCGTGAGCTCGGCGTCCCAGCCTGGCGCATCAAGACGGACTTTTTCCCCGGCTTGGCTTGAGCGACGCTGGTCCCGCTCTCGGCCTGAGTTACAGGATCTTCGCCGGTGGCATTGGCCTGTCGTGAACGACCTGCCAGAAGGCAATGTCCATGGCCCCGGTCCGGCTCGGAAACCACGGGAAGTGGCCGTAGTAGAACGATAGCTGCCGACCGGACTCGTTGGCACTCTTCCCAGCCACCAGATATTCGTAGAGGGCCGACGCAAGCCCCGTGCGGTCTGCCCCGTGATTGCAATGAACCAACAGCGGGCGTGGAAGGGTCTCGAGCGCGCTGATCAACTCTCCCATCAAAGCCTTGTCGGGGATTTCGTAGGCAGAAAGCGTCACGTCCACGAACTTTACGCCGTGGGCAGCGGCCGTCTGTCGCTCGGCTGCATACCACGCGTCGCTTTCCGATCCGCCACGAAGGTTGAGGATGGTCTTGATGTGCTCATCCGCCAAAACCTTTTCGAGCTGCGCGGACCCAAGGGTATTGGAGCGGTAGACGCTCCCAGGCTCCACGGCATGGAAGTTGCCCGTGTACTGAATAAAGGTCGCCCACCCGCCCGCCATGACTCCAGCGAGGAGGAGGAGAGCGGCAATCCCCAGAGCCACGCGCCGGAGCAGACGCAGTCTTCCGCCTTGCCTTGATGCGGTTTTAACCGCCGGATCACGTCGAGTCATTCCAGTGTCCAAGCATCATCTGTGTGTAGCAATTGCTACATAGATGATATATTGTTGCATTTACAACACATGGCGATGAGAATGAGTGCGCTGACGACCCGCATTGAGGCTGCGCTGCCAGGGCTCCGCATTGCGGAGCAGAAGATGGCCAGGCATTTCCTCCGCCATCCGCAGGACGCCATCCTTGGCTCTGCGGCGCAGATCGCCGAACGATTGGGAACCAGCGACGCTACGGTCGTGCGCACCGCGCGGGCACTGGGATATGGCAGCCTTGCCGAGCTGCGTGCGGCGTTCGTCGAGGACTTGATGACGCCACCGCCCGCCGAACGCCTCGCGCGCACGCTGAAGGCCGCCAAAGGCGCCAAGGGTGGCGTTCTGGAACACGTCCTCGCCGTACATCAGGACAGCCTCAACGCCTTCGACGATCCGGACTTTGCGAAGTCATTTAGCGATGCGTTGTCGACGCTGACGAAATCCCCAATGCGACATGTCTTTGGCGTTGGGCCTTCCGGGGCCTTGGCGGACTACGCCGCGCTGCAGTTCAATCGCATCGGGCTCCGATCGACCTCGCTCAACGCCACCGGAATAGCGCTTGCCGACCGGCTTCTCGCGCTGCGGCCGCGCGATGCAGTGATGATCATTGCCTATGCGCCTCTCTACCGTGAAGTGCGGGTGACGCTCGAGCGGGCACGGCAGGTCGGCGTCAGAATCGTTCTTATCAGCGATAGTCTCGGTCCCCTGATTGACGGTCCACTCGATGCCATCCTTACGGTCCCTCGTGGCAAAGCGGGACACCTCGCGACGCACGGGGCAACCATGGTGCTACTCGATGCGATGGTGGCCGGCTTGGCTGAACGCCAGGGACAATCAGCTCTCGGGGCGCTTTCCGACTTCGGGGACCTCAGGGGCAAACTCGACCGCGGCTGGAGTCGACGTGGCACGCGGCAGGCCGGCAGAGGAGAACCGCGATGATGTGGGCGACCGTCGGGCCCGCAGTTGTTGCGGCGTTCCTTGCGTCGCTGGTTGAATTCGTCGAGGCGTTCACCATCGTCCTGGCAGCCTCCACGATAAAGGGATGGCGGCCGGCGTTGGTGGGAGCCGGTGCCGGCGTCGCCGTGCTGGTCGTCCTTGTCGGCCTGTTCGGGCCTTTGCTGCGACTGGTGCCCCTCCACATCCTGCAGTTGGTCATCGGTGTGCTGCTGCTTCTGTTTGGTCTGCGCTGGCTCCGAAAGGCGATCCTGCGCTATGGCGGCGTGATTGCACTTCACGATGAAGACAAGGCGTTCGCAGCCGAGGAGGCGCGGCTTCGGGCCGACGGCCAGCGACCGGGGGCGCGCCTCGAATGGCTTGCCGGCCTGACTTCATTCAAGGCCGTCGTCCTTGAAGGCCTCGAGGTCGTCTTCATTGTCAT
>Ga0209914_1003497_pt1 | contig 10917 bp, 10 predicted proteins | sample ThiBiot_500_plan_FD_183949 | JGI IMG/M metagenome (GOLD analysis project Ga0209914, IMG submission 183949) | Wastewater bioreactor microbial communities from Cape Town, South Africa - Thiocy_cont_500_plan (SPAdes) | ecosystem: Engineered > Bioreactor > Thiocyanate-remediating > Anaerobic-Aerobic...
AGGAAATAAACTCAATCAATTGACTGGTCCGGGGTACATTTTCATTGATCGAGAAGAGTCAGTTTATGTCTCAGATAGAGATAATCATCGTGTAATGAAATGGTTGAAAGATGCAAGTGAAGGTATTATTTTTGCTGGTGGACAAGATCAAGGAAATAGTTTAAATCAATTGAATCATCCTCAGGGATTACTAGTGAATGAAGTTGGTGATATTTATGTGGCTGATTCTGGAAATCATCGAATAATGTGTTGGTCATTGGGATCAAAAGAAGGCCGTGTTGTTGTTGGTGGAAATGGTGCGGGACAAGGATCAAATTGGTTGTATTATCCAGAAGGTTTATCATTTGATGTTGAAAATAATCTTTATGTTGCCGATCAGTCGAATAATCGAATTCAACGATTTGACGTTGTTAAAAGTTAAAATGTGTAATAAAATAAATTGATTTCTTTGTTAAATGAGTGATTATAGAAATCGGCGTGTAAAATCACAACACCCTCAAATTATTATTCATCTTTACACACTTTTATCTCTCTTCACTTTATTTTAGATTTTGAATAAAAAATGAGTGAAGATATTTTTATTCGAGAAGAATTACAACCATTTAAACATCTTTTCACTTATCTAATTAATCAAAATTTACAATTGACAAAAGAAGTTAAGGAAATTAAAATGCAAATGAATAAACAATACGAAGATATCACAAATCAACAAATTGAAAATAATGAAAATTTAAAAAAGGAATTTAATTTATGCAAACAACAGTTGAAACAACAAATTAAAGATTCTCAATTGAAAATCGATCAGCTTGAACAAAGTTTAAATGAGCAAATTCAAATAAATAAAAATCTAAACAATAAACTTAATCTTGTCGAACAAAATTTAAATCAACACAATGATCATCTCACTAAATTAGATAATGATCAACAAGAATCATCTATTCAATCAAAACAACATTTACAATTCGTCGAACATTGTTTGAACGGTCTCAGTGAGTTTTATAGAAACGAACGCAAAGTCGATTCGAATTTAAACAATAATTTCATTTCAAAAGTTATCAAATAGAAAATACATTCGCTTTTTCTTCACTTTTCTATTTCTCAATACTTTTCAATTCTTTTCAACTCTCAACCAAAATATTTAGATATTCTCAAAAACAAAACATTTTCTTTATTTAACTTATCAATCTTAATCAAACAAATTCATTTCATTCAGATTATTCACAGATTTCCAATAGAAAATACATCACCACGTTTTTGAAACATTGAAAATCTTTTTTCAGCAGATTCAATTTTTATCTTCGACTTTTGTTTTTTGTTTTCTTTTTTATTCAAGTTCGAACGAGATCAAACATCAAATGGAAAACAAATGCACAAACAATTGCTGGAGGAAATGAAAAGGAAACCAATTAAATCAACTCAGCTCACCTTGTGGGATCTATGTCGATCATCAACAACAACATATTTATATTGCTGATTATAAGAATCATCGTATTGTTAAATGGAAATTAGGTGAAAACAATGGACAACTTGTTGCAGAAGGAAATGGTCAAGGAAACAGAATTGATCAATTGTTTTGGCCAACTGATGTCATTGTCGATGAAAACAATAAATCTTTGATTATTTGTGACTGTGGAAATAGAAGAGTTGTTCGATGGTCTTTACAAAATCGAAATGATAAACAAATTCTCATTGAGAATATTTCATGTTGGGGATTAATGATGAATGAAAATGGAGATTTGTTTGTTTCTGATTGGGAGAATCATTCAGTGAAAAGATGGAGAAAAGATGAAATAGGAAGTGGAGGAGAAGGAAGAATTGTTGCAGGTGGAAATGGAAAAGGAAATAAACTCAATCAATTGAATCATCCGACATATATTTTCATTGATCGAGAAGAAACTGTTTATGTTTCAGATAATTGGAATCATCGTGTAATGAAATGGTATAAAGGTGCAAATGAAGGTATTATTGTTGCTGGTGGACAAGACGAAGGAAATAGTTTAAATGAATTAAATAGTCCAATGGGTTTGGTCGTGAATGAAGTTGGTGATATTTATGTGTCTGACTCAGAGAATCATCGAATAATGTGTTCGTCATTGGGATCAAAAGAAGGTCGCGTTGTTATTGGTGGAAATGGTGCGGGACAAGGATCAAATCAGTTGAATTATCCAAGAGGTTTATCATTTGATGTTGAAAATAATCTTTATGTTGCTGATTGGGGGAACGATCGAATTCAACGATTTAGTGTTGATAAAAATAAAAATTGATCAATTAAAGAGAAAGATTGGTAATCGATGATGGTGACTATATAATTTGAACAGTTAATCCCGATGTTTCCTAGTTGTTGATAAGAGCAAGACGAGTGTCATTACTTTGATTGACACTGCCGAAGTAATTTGTTGAATTAAATGAGAAATGTTTGACGTAAGATTTCGATTTTAGTTTGATTTTGTTTTTGTTAATCTAATCTTTATCATTTTCTTTAGTTTTTTGTTTGATAATAAAACAGAAAAGATGTTCTCGCTCTTATTAGCTGTTAATCTGTTTCATTTGTTAATTATTTTCGGTGATTTGAGTTTTGATAGCGAACGTGAAGTTTAGTCGTTGTTACGAGTGACTCGTAGTTTCTATGAAATCGATGAAGAACAAAGAGAATTCAAACATTTTATTTTCCCTAATGACTTTTTGTGATTAAACTAAAAATAAAAAAGAAACAAGTAAAAAGTCGTTGCGCATGACAAAAGTTGTTTGTTATAACCGTTAAAGTGATGTTTTGTTGAAGTATAAAAAGACCGTTTTGATTTTCTGAGAATAACTTCAAATAAAGAAAAAATGTTAAATTTGTTGATAAAAGTTCGCGATGGAATAGTCGAATTGAATTGATTGAAAAGTGGTTTAGCCGATGTTGAAATCGTTCGTCGTGAACGTTGGTCAACTCGAGGTTATGTAGTGATTTACACGGCATTAGGCATTGAAATTGTTCATGCTGTGGAACGAAATTCCCATGTCAATGTTAGAAAACAACAAACACGTCGAGCTGTTCAAGCGTTGAAAGATTAATAAGAGAAAATCAATAATCCTGAATTAGCTGTTGTGTTTATGGGAGATTTAAATGAAAATTATCATCCTCGACGAATTCTTCGTGAGAATGGATATTCAGTTTTTGATCATTGTCCAGTCATGTGTATCTATGAAATTGGACAAGGACCTTATCTTTCCAATACAGTTCGACATTTTTTTCTTTTCGTTTACTAAAAAATAAACATTTCGAATGAGTGGAATAGCGAGTAAAGTTACAAGTGATGTTGGAGAGACGCTTCAATTTCTGAGAAATCTGATTCTAAATCTGCATGATGATACTTTGGGAACAATTGAAAGACTTTCACCAGAAATACAAAGAGAATGTACAACGACGTTATTAGCAAACGCAGGTTTAGCATTAGCTGCAGCTTTTGGCTCAGCTCTTCTTCTTTATTTAACTAATTTCTCCGGAATTCAAATCTTCGTTTTCTCATTTGGTCTTTGTATGCATTACTTTCTTTTCATATTTCGCTCACTTATTTTCAACATTCTCGACCAGAAACTAAGGTCATAATCGAAAGATTTATTCTTGAACAAGAGAATTATTCGAGAATCGATTTATCTGAAAAGAAATTAACTGATGATGATATGCCGATTGTAATTCAATTTGCAATTCATCAACGAAAATGTACAGAACTTAAATTATCAAACAGTTCGATCACATCCAAAGGTGCAAAGATTCTCTCAGCAATTCTTTGGAATAATCAAAGTGTATTAACATTATACTTTTTAATTTTAGTCTTTATTATCAACATTAAATCGTTGAATTCGATTATTTCCATAATCGACAACATAAAGATTATTTTCAACATCAAATGATAAACATATTGGATAATTCGACTGATTTGATCCTTCTCCTTCACCATTTCCACCAACAACAACACGACCTTGTTTGCTTCCTGATGACCAACACATTATTCGATGATTCCCATAATCAGCCACATAAATATCACCAACTTCATTCACTACTAATCCATTAGGATAACATAACTGATTTAAACTATCTCCTCGACCTTGTCCACCAGCAACAACAATACCTTCATTTGCACCTTTTAACCATTTCATTACACGATGATTACCGTAATCTGAAACATAAACAGTTTCTTCTCGATCAATGAAAATGTACCCCGGACCAGTCAATTGATTGAGTTTATCTCCACAACTATTTCCACCTGCAACAATTCTTCCTTCTCCTCCACTTCCTATTTCACCTTTTCTCCATACTTTCACTGCATGATTCTCACAATCAGAAACAAATAAATCTCCATTTTCATTCATCATTAATCCCCAACCTAAAATATTCTGAATGAGAATTTGTTTATCATCTGGATTTTGTAAAGACCATCGAACAACTCTTCGATTTCCCCACTCAGAAATAATCAAAGATTTATTGTTTTCATCGACAATGACATCAGTTGGCATACTCAATTGATCAATTCTATTTCCATAGCCATTTCCTCCTGCAACAATTTGTCCCTCATTTTCACCTAATTTCCATTTAACAATACGATAATTGTAAGTATCAACAATATAAATATGTTGTTGTTGATGATGATCGACATAGATCCCAAAAGGTGAGCTGAGTTGATTTAATTGGTTTCCTTCTCCATTTCCTCCAGCAATTGTTTGTGCATTTGGTTTCCATCTGAGATTTGATTTGAGTTGATGCCGATGATAAAGATTTGTTTGATGTTGAGAATGAATAATTTGAATAGATAATTTATGAATCAATATTGAAGAAGAATCTTGTTTAATTTCGATGTTGTTTGGTTGGCTAATTTGTTGTTGAATTTCTTTTAATTGAATTTGTAATTTTTCTAAAACTTTTTCATTAAAATCTTTTTTTTTGTTAATTTGTTGGATTTGTTGAGTAAAACCGTTGAATTGCGTTTGTATTTGCGGAAGATATCCGTGAATAGATTGTTGAACAATTTGTCGTTGTTCTTTAGCTGTTTGTTTAATCTTTTCAATGGATTTTTGTTCCCAAAGATTAATTTGAATAATCGCAGGATGATTATTCGGAATATTTTTTTGTTGATCATTTATCATTTGCACGAATTCATTTCGTTGATGTTCAATTTCATGAAATCGTAATTTTAATTCTTCTCGATGTTTCATTAAATCATCCGCACAAAAGTGATTTGAACAGCCAGGACAAGGATATGTTGTTGTTTCTTCTTTACATGTAAAACATTTAGTTGCAAGATTGAATGTTGCCATGTTTAATATTGTTCTTTGTGTGAAGGAAAAAAAAGATATGGAGACACGAAAATATACTATAGTCAAACCCCTAACTAGAATTATCGTAAGGCTACGAAAAAATGTTTGATGATTATAAAAAAAATAGGAGAATCGAGAAACATTGGGGAAATTGTAAAGGTAACCATAGTAGACTGAATCATTCTCTATATTTGTACATGTGACATAAAAAAAACATCGAGACAGCGAATAAAAGAAAAAAAAAGAGTAACGAATGTTGTGTTAATCGTGGTGCGAAACAAACTGATAAGTCACAAGGTGAAATCGAAATAATCAATGAAAATAAATCCTTCTAAAATTGTTGAAACTAAAGCAGCGATCATTATTTTGACTGATTTATTTGGAAGTTTGATTTTGCAATTTTTTAGTTGAACAAGATACAAATGATATCAGACGATCTATTCTATTTCTATGTGTTGAAAACGATTCGATTTTTGTAACGAATCTATGAGAAGAACTCTAAAAAGTATTAAAATGAAATGGTCTTGGTATTTTGAATGAATATCCTGTGACACACCATGGTTTTGTTTGTCGACCATCGGATTCAGAAGCTGATTTAAGCTGCTATTTAATATTTTAATCAAACTCTTTAATCGTTATACAATCTCAGTTTTTGCAAATCTTCGGTCAATGTTTTTCTCACAGGATTATAACTTGTTCATCTCTCGTGTCAATTAATTGTTTTCCGTAAAAATAAAACGACAATTGTTTAGAGAGAGACTATTTTAGATTGATGTCAGAGATCCATCGTGTCGAAGAGTTAATGACTAATACAATGAAAAGAAGGACAAATTGACAAAAGACAACTGATCCCTTGATGGTGGTAAACCTTGAAAATTTCATTGTTTGATGAATATGTTTGTGTATCACATAATGGATCTTTAATGTAATAAGATATTCGAGTTAATAAACTAGCGACGATATATTTGAGAAAAACGTTTTTTTTAATCAATAATTTTACAAAAAAAAAGAAAAATATGAAATCAGTTTAAATTATTTTGACTTCGACGATGTAATTGTTGTTGTTTGAATTGATATTGATCCCAAATGACAATATCTTGTCCATTGAATATAATTTGACCATCCAATGAAGTGAAACTTCCATCATAAACTACTGCAATTATAATTCCGAATCTGGCTGTTCACTATTAAATACTAACCATGCTAGTTCATAAGCAGTTTCACAAATCGATAAATGTAATCCAACAGGATTCTTCGATTCTGAATGGTTATCAACAAATACTTTCTCTTGAGATTGAACCAATTCATTACGATTCGATTTCCATTGTTGAATTACATTCATCGCCGAGTCTGACTCAACTTTCGAACGAATAATCACCTCTCGCTCTACTTCGATTTATTTTGAATAATCTATTAGATAAGACCAATCATACGTATGAGAGATACGCCTACTTTAGCACAACGACGTAAGATTTCAACTGGATTGTGATTAATAATTATTATAAATAATATAATCTGATTTAAATGGTTCACTTTTTGAATCCAATCGAGTATAATATGATTGAGCTTGCCAGTCACCTTTAACAGCTCGACATCGATAAGAATAATTCCGTTGTCGTATTGTTCCTCCACTTCCAAATTGAGGAATCGACTGAACACTATCATACCGATTCTCTTTACCATTAAAATAACCTTCACATATGCAATGTAATTGACACCATAATAATTCATCACTCGAACAATTATTCATCGCAGTAAGAATATCGTGCAAACAAAAGTTTATTCTGATGTTATTTCCGCTGTACACATGTATTTATATGAGAAAATAAACAACGTGGACGATCAGGATAAAGAATTAAATCGAAAATCATACGATCAAAATTCTCTTGGAGATTTTCAAATATTTGAATTTATTCATTAAAATTATCAAACAAAGATTCATTTGGTTAGATCGAGTCAAATTTACACACAATAATATGAAACTGAACTTAGTATGAATTCATGCAAAACAAATTCATTTTATTTTTTATAAACATTTATTCGACAGTTGAGATTGTAGTTGAAACCTTTGCGAACAACTTTTTAAAAATATTCTTCAGATTATCTATCTCACACTAATAAAGAACAAACAAAATAATGTATTTGCAAATATTTATCAGCTCTATAAAATCGGTAGAAAAGTCCATTGTTAACGATGGTTTATTGAGATTTCAATTATATTCTACGTAGACTTGAATTTAATTCAAAACCACCGATAGGTTTCGATCTGTGGCGCGATATCCATATTGTTTTCAATGATATACTAATCATCGACTGCACGAGATTATATTTAATATTAAATCGATTTTATTCTTCTCTGATTATATTGTTGAATAACAAATATGCCATCAATGGTGCACTAAAGAAACTAGCGTGACAATCGGAGAAGAGAATTACGAACTTCAAAAAATTTATTCTCGAGCAAGAGAATTATTCGAAACTGAATTTATCAGAAAAGAAATTAACTGATGATGATATCTCGATTGTAATTCAATTTCCAATTGATCAATGTAAATGTACAGAACTTAAATTATCAAACAGTTCGATCACATTCAAAGATGCAAAGATTCTTTCGACAATTCTTTGGAATAATCAAAGTGTATTAACATTATACTTTTTAATTTTAGTCTTTATTATCAACATTAAATCGTTGAATTCGATTATTTCCAAAATCAGCAACATAAAGATTATTTTCAACATCAAATGATAAACCTCTTAGATAATTCAACTGATTTGATCCTTGTCCCGCACCATTTCCACCAACAACAACTCGACCTTCTTTTGATCCCAATGACCAACACATTATTCGATTATTATGACTATCAGCTACATAAACATCACCAACTTCATTCACTAGTAATCCCTGAGGATGATTCAATTGATTTAAACTATTTCCTTCGTCTTGTCCACCAGCAACAATAATACCTTCATTTGAACCTTTCAACCATTTCATTACACGATGATTCCAAAAATCTGACACATAAATAGTCTCTTCTGGATCAATGAAAATATTTGTCGGCCCATACAATTGATTGAGTTTATTTCCTTTTCCATTTCCACCTGCAACAATTATTCCTTCTTTTCCTTTTCCTATTTCACCTTTTCTCCATACTTTCACTGCATCATTCTCACAATCAGAAACAAATAAATCTCCATTTCTACTCATCATTAATCCCCAACATGAAATATTCTCAATGAGAATTTGTTTATCATTTGGATTTTGTAAAGACCATCGAACAACTCTTCTATTTCCTTGATCACAAATAATCAAGGATTTACGCTTTTCATCCAAAATCACACCAGTTGGATGATCCAATTGATCAATTCTATTTCCATAGCCATTTCCTCCTGCAACAACTTCTCCATTGTTTTCACCTAATTTCCATTTAACAATACGATCATTTCCATAATCAACAATATAAATATGTTGTTGTTGATGATCGACATAGATCCCATAAGGTGAGCAGAGTTGATTTAATTGGTTTCCTTTTCCATTTCCTCCAGCAATTGTTTGTGCATTTGGTTTCCATTTGATATTTGATTTGAGTTGATGTCGATGACGATAAAGATTTGTTTGATGTTGAGAATGAAGAATTTGAATAGATAGTTTTCGAATAAATGTTGAAGAAGAATCTTCGTTAATTTGAATATTCGTCGGTTGATTAATTTGTTGTTCAATTTCTTTTAATTGAATTTGTAATTTTTCTAAAACTTTTTCATTAAAATCTTTTCTTTTGTTAATTTGTTGAATTTGCTGAGTAAAATCGTTGAATTGAGTTTGTATTTGCGGAAGATATCCGTGAATAGATTGTTGAACAATTTGTCGTTGTTCTTTAGCTGTTTGTTTAATTTTTTCAATTGATTTTTGTTCCCAAAGATTAATTTGAATAATCGCAGGATGATTATTCGGAATATTTTTTTGTTGATCATTTCGCATTTGCACAAATTCATTTCGTTGATGTTCAATTTCATGAAATCGTAATTTTAATTCTTCTCGATGTTTCATTAAATCATCCGCACAAAACTGTTTTGAACAACCAGGACAAGAATATGTTGTTGTTTCTTCTTTACATGTAAAACATGTTGTTGAAAGATTTGATGTCGCCATGTTTGATATTATTTAATGTAAAGAAAAGATATGGAGACATACGAGTAATAAAGTGTTATCTCGTGAAGGAAGAAAAATGAATAAAATTGAATCGAGATTATTTTTTGTCTTCTTTCTTTTTGAATTCGTTCGTTATTGAAAAACATAGGTAATTTCATTCGTGTTTCATCTCTCTCCGATCTGTTTGCGTAGAATAAAAAAGTCGCATTCCAATAATTGTATTAAATCTGCTGCCTTCAAGCAACTAGAATTATCATTAGTTTACGAAAATATGTTTGATGATTATTAGAAATAAATGTGCAGAAGATCGGATTACCAAAGAATAGGAAAGTGTTTTTATTGATGAATGTGATGTATCGGACAATGGAAAAGACAAACTTATGAAAAAGGGTTTTGGCTTAACTGTTAAAAAGGATCGTTGTTTTCTTGACTAAATAATTCCGAATGTAATTAATTTTGATTGAAAATTAGAGCTGTAAATGCTGAGCATAGAGTTACACCAATTATCGTGTAAAGCGCAGTTGTCATTTCAGATGCGATTGCATATACTATTGGATGACAGTAATTTTCATCAGCGGCATTATCGAATTGAACATGACTTTGGACACCAGATATCCATTCAGCGCCAAAACGTATCCAAACGAGTTGAGAGAAAAGCAAAACGATTGACAAAATATTTGTGATTCGAAGAAAAAGATCACTCTTCTTTAAAAAACGAAAGGTTAATATCAGTATGTGAAGAAGACTACAAATACATTCAGCACCATTAAGAACACCCTCAACACCCTCAAAACCACACCTGTTGTTAACAAGAAGATTGAAGTCAAACTTGATATAACGAGTATAAACAATCTAAACTTTGAAACGTGCCGAACTGCTGCAACATCGTCAACGCTAAAAAATAGAAAATAGCATTTGATATCTTTACTGAATCTTTCAATTAGTTTATTCTGATTAAGATTATTTTAATATAATATCTCATCATCATTATCATACTTTCAATTCAAAATAAAAACTCACTTTGCTGATGGTTCGGGTGCGTCAATTATTTCTCAGTAGTATTGAACTTGAAACTATTTCTCTCAGTTAAATTTTCAAATTTGGTCGGCATGAACATCTCAAATAGCTAACTCAATATTGAATTCTACGTTCATTCATCTTTAACCTTCGTTGTCTTTTATTTTCTGAAACAAAAGTGAACACGATATAATATAGATTAGCTAAAACCTAACCGACGCCGAATCCTTGTTCGATATTCTTGAAATGTTTTTTGAAATTCTTTTTTGTAAAATTTCGATGGTAAAATAAATATGACAAATGTTAACATCGATGGAATAAATGTGACCAAATAAATACACAAATATAACCAAGCATCACTTTCTGATTCCATACATTTAAATAGATATGTTAAAATCAATCTTGGCAATGCAAGAATAACAAGAATAATTGGTGCTGTTAAAAGATGTTTGTGT
>Ga0209914_1003501_pt1 | contig 10907 bp, 6 predicted proteins | sample ThiBiot_500_plan_FD_183949 | JGI IMG/M metagenome (GOLD analysis project Ga0209914, IMG submission 183949) | Wastewater bioreactor microbial communities from Cape Town, South Africa - Thiocy_cont_500_plan (SPAdes) | ecosystem: Engineered > Bioreactor > Thiocyanate-remediating > Anaerobic-Aerobic ...
GTATACCGCACCAGCCGCCCCAAAAAGAAAAGTTAAAATACCTGTCGCAAGAGCCGTGACAAGGGTGATAAACCACGTATTCAAAAGAAGGATAGCGCTGATAAAGCCGCCGATTTGAGCTTGGAGAGCCAAAACCATAGAGGCCTTAGGATTTCCCTTTTTCGACAAATGGTAAAGACGTACGCGAGAAGCTGCTAAAACAGCAGCTTCGGAAGCTGAGCAAAGGGCTGATAAGAAGACGAGAATCAAAACCGCAAAAATAGATAGAATCGAATAAAATAGAGTCATGTGCCTCCCCAGATTTTTCTCTCTTCATCCTACCTTTTGAAAGGGCCTTTGTCACTGGGGAATGGTGTTACGCTCTCTTGACACCTCGAGCTCCCCCTTGGTACAGCTACAGACCTAACAAATGGAGAGCTTAAATGCGAATTGGTGTTCCTAAAGAAATTAAAAACCACGAGTATCGGGTGGGGCTTGTCCCATCCTCCGTACGTGAGCTGATTCATGCAGGTCATCAGGTTATTGTTGAAACCAATGCGGGTTTCGGGGTCGGGGTCAGTGACGCGGATTATGAAGCTGTAGGGGCGATGATTGCTTCAAAGCCTGAAGATGTTTTCGCCGTTTCTGATATGATCGTTAAGATTAAGGAGCCCCAACCAAGTGTATGGAAGCTCCTTCGTTCAGGACAGATTCTGTTTACTTACCTTCATCTTGCAGCCGATCCTGAACAAGCAAAAGGTCTCATTGATTCAGGGTGCATAGCCATTGCTTATGATACGGTGACTTCTCCAAGAGGGGGCCTTCCTCTTTTGATGCCGTCGAGTGAGGTTGCAGGACGTATGTCTATTCAAGTCGGTGCCCACTGCCTCGAAAAGGAAAAGGGTGGGGCAGGCATTTTACTGGGGGGCGTACCTGGCGTTAAACCCGCAAAAGTTACAATTCTTGGGGGCGGTGTTGTTGGAACGAGCGCAGCTCGTACAGCTATGGGTTTTGGGGCTCATGTGACGATTATTGATAAGTCGATTTATCGTTTAGCTGAACTGGATATGTTCTTTGGCGGGAGACTGGGGACTCTTTATTCAAGTTTTGAAACAATTGAACAATGTGTTGTGGATTCAGATCTCGTGATTGGGGCAGTCCTTGTGCCCGGAGCCGCTGCGCCAAAGCTTGTTTCTGAAGATATGGTTAAAAAAATGCGAAAGGGCTCTGTCCTCGTAGACGTGGCGATTGATCAAGGAGGCTGTTTTGAAACCAGCCGTCCTACAACTTTTACTCATCCTACCTACATTGAACATGGTATCGTCCACTATTGTGTCACCAATATGCCTGGGGGCGTTGCGCGCACATCTGCCTTTGCTCTTAATAATGCAACTCTTCCTTTCGTATTAGCGCTTGCGGGGAAAGGCTATAAAAAAGCCCTTCTTGATGATCCTTACCTCATGGAAGGACTCAATGTGTACCGCGGACACATCACCTATGAAGCCGTCGCCCATGATTTGGGGTATCCTTACAGTGACCCAAAAACTCTTTTGAGAAATAAAGCGGCTTAGGAATTTAGAGATGGCCCATACTCCTGCTTTTTTCTTCTCAAATGAAAATAAGTTCGTGTGGGGGAAGATGAAAAACTTCGTCGTCTAAGCGACTTACTTATTCTCTAATTTTTATTTATTTTATAAAATAAAATATTTTTTTGTTTATTTTTAATGTTGGTAGAGTTCTAATGGTTTTAAGTTCTTATTTCAAAATATTTTTTTCATTGTTTGGTTTTATTCTTTTCGTAAGCTCTGCTGATGCAATGGAGAAGAGAAAAGGAGAAAAAGATGGTGAAACGAAGCTGGCTCGTCAAAAGAAAAAACTAAAAATAGGAGAACAAGATGAAATAAAAAAAACGACGATAGATGATTTACCAGATGAGCTACATATCCCTATTTTTTATTTTGTAGCTTCTTCAGGCGGCGCTCCTGTCTTATCCAAATTAGGTTTAGTGTGTAAACAGTGGTTTAATTTTTCTCGTGATCATCAACTTTTAGGAAGGTTAATAACGGATAATTTACCGAAAAGTAGTTTAAAGATTTATAGGACAACCCAAAACCATCTTGACTATTTTAAAGGCGAAAAAAACTTATTGGGACGTCTTTATACAATTGATAGTCTAAAAAAAACAAAGGCTATTTTTTCATGTATTCGTCTTTTAGAAAGTAGCGAAAACAAAAATAATCCTTTTCTTGTCTTAAAAATTCTTAATTTACTTAAAGATAAAAAGTCAATTATGTCTCTTTTAAAAACACGGACTCGTACAAGATCCTTTGTATTATTTCTGGGAAAACTGGACCTCGTTTTTCTGGACACCTGTTCACCACTTTACGACGCTTTTTGCAAAGATTCTTCCAATCGTGGCTTAGCAAAAGGACTGTATTTATTCATAAGGCAAGCTCATGAATCCTATGAAAACTTAGCAAAAGATAAATTTAACTCTGCCCGGACGAATTTGGCTCCTTCATCAGAGAGCAGATTTCAATCTTTTCCTCACCTAATATTCACGAGTTTTCCTCGTTTGAAAGCCGAGCTTTTAATAGCATATCCAAAGAATGGGCTATTTATGGGGTATAAAAGTCCAAGATTAGTCTTAATGGCGAAGAGACTCGTTGAGGAAGATCCAACCTGCTTAAAATTCCTTCAAGCAAGTCCCACGTTTGATGCAATAGAAGGTCCATACATCATAGATAGGGCCATGGCTTTATCAGGAGAAAAAAGAGTATCAAAAAAACGTGACAGGGACATTCTCAGAGAAATATGGGAGATTGAACATGATGCAGTTGAGCCGGAAGTGGGTGAAAGATATATTGAAATTGCTCAGTTTTATGAAAAATCTCCTGATGACTTGAGTCCCGAAGATAAATTTACGCTCTCATCTCTGTTTAGAATTTTAGGCAAGCCTTCTAAAGCGTTACAATTTCTTAAAGAAGCTGCGAAAGGAGCTTTACCAGAAGCTGAGTTTTGCTTAGGGGGCTTTCTTGCTTCAACGAAAAACCTTAAATCCCCTGAACATAAAAAAGCTTTGAAATGGAGAGAGAAAGCTGCATTTCACGGAATAGAAAGTGCTTATTTTGAAGTGGGTACTCAGTATTGGGAGGGGAGAGGAACTCCTAAAGATATTAAGAAAGCAATTCAAAATTTTGAAAAAGCAACCGAGACTGATTGGGATGGTATGGCAGAATTTGTATTGTATGATTTTTATAAGAAAACTGATCCTCAAAAAGCTCGTAAGTTTCTTGTGAGGGCAACAGAGAAAAAATTACCTCATGCAGAATATACACTAGGCCTTATTCATGAAAGGGAAGGAACAGAAGCAGAAAATAGTGATCTTCTGCAAAAAGCCTGTGTTTTGTATCGACAAAGTGCGAAGAAAAATTTTATAGAAGCCCAGTATAAATATGCTTGTTGCTGTCGAGATGGGGTAGGCACCCAACAAAATACCGACAGAGCTATAAAATGGCTTAAACAAGCTGGATACAATGGGAACAAAAAAGCCTTGAAAGTCTTACGAGCTATGAATGCCGCGGAAAACCTAGGGATCGTTGACGTCATGGAAGTTTCAGAAGACTAGAATATTCTAATTTCTCTTCTAGATTTCTTCTTCACTTCTGAATGACTTCAATAAGCCTACTCACATACCTAATCGATATTATTCTTATGATCATCCTCAAGATGACCAACCACAAGTCTCTTTTGAGAAATAAGACTACTTGAATTCCTATTTATATATTAGGCCACTATCGTTAATTAAATTTTTCATTTGAATAATAAGACGAATGGCTTTAACTTTATGTCAACTCAAGCTAAAAGTTGAGGGGGGAGCTATGAAAAAAATAAATAAAATCAAGCGTTTTTTTTACAAAATTTTTGTTGGATTACTTGCAATTACAATTGGTTTCCCTCAAACGATATGTGCTAAGAGGGCTGACAGAGATATTTACGAAGACCGAAGTTCCTCTATAACAGCAAAGCGCTTGAGGTCTGAGCGACGGAATAAACGAATTCAAAGAAGGAAGGCTGAATTAAAATATTTATTCGACTTAGCTCAGAAACGACGTCAACATGCAGCTATTCTGAAACAAAAGAGAAAACAACGCCGGAAGCTTCTTCGAGAACGGAGGCATCAAGCACAACTTCTCCAAGAGCGCCAAAAATTTCTTAAAAGAGAATCACGCAAGCGTTTAAGAATTGAACGTCTTCGCCAAAAACGGAATAAGCGAATCCAAAGTGAGCAAGCTAAAGCAAAGCAGTTACGTCAGCAGCAAGAAGAACAGGTGCGTCAGGCTCAACTTCTGATAGAACAAGCAGAACAAGAACGTCGACGCGTTGAGGAACAGCAACGTCAAGAACAAGCGCGTCAGGCTCAACTTCTGATAGAACAGGCAGAACAAGAACGTCGACGCGTTGAGGAGCAGCAACGTCAGGAACAAGCGCGTCAGGCTCAGCTTCTTAGAGAACAAGCAGAGCGAGAAGAACAAGAACGTCGACGAGCTGCACTTGAGGAACAGCAACGTCAAGAACAAGCGCGTCAGGCTCAACTTCTTAGAGAACAAGGAGAGCGAGAAGAACAAGAACGTCGACGAGCTGCACTTGAGGAACAGCAACGTCAAGAACAAGCGCGTCAGGCTCAGCTTCTTAGAGAACAAGCAGAGGAACAAGAACGTCAACGTATTGCACTTGAGGAACAGCAACGTCAAGAACAAGCGCGTCAGGCTCAACTTCTTAGAGAACAAGGAGAGCGAGAAGAACAAGAGCGTCGACGCGTTGCAGCTGAAGAGCAACGTTTACGAGAGGAACGTGCACGCCGTACAGAAGAAACAAGGAAGCAGGGAGAAGAGGAGGAAGAGCGTGAGCGGCTGCGTATTGAGGCGCAACGTCGGGAAGAAGAACGTCTAAAGAAAGAAGAGGAAGAACGCCTGCGGGAAGAAGCTCGAAAGAAGCACGAAGAAGAACGTGTACGTCGTGCAGAAGAAACAAGGAAGAAACGAGAAGAGGAAGAAGCGCGTGAGCGTATTGAGGCGCAACGTCAGGAAGAAGAACGTCTGAAGAAAGAAGAGGAAGAGCGTCAACGGGAAGAAGCCCGAAAAAAGCGTGAGGAAGAGGAGCAAAAGAAGCGAGAAGAAGAAAGGGCTCGAGAGGAAGAAGGGCAAAAGAAGAGAGAAGAAGAAAGAGCTCGTGAAGAAGAAGAAGCAAGGGAGAAACGTGAAGAAGAACGTTTAAGGCGTGAGGAAGAAGAAAGTTTAAAGAGAGAAGAGGAAGAACGCCAGCGGGAAGAAGTGCAAAAGAAGCGTGAGGAAGAGGAGCGAGCTGAAGCCAGGCGTCGTCAGGAAGAACAAGAACGCTTGAGACAAAAAAGAGAAGCAAAGGAGAAGCGTAAAGAAGAGAAACGTGTAAGACATGAGGAAGAAGAACGCTTGAGGCGTGAAAAAGGAGAGCAAAAGAAGAGAGAAGAAGAAAGGGCTCGTCTGGAAGAAGAGCTTCGTCAGAAAGAAGCTGAAGAAGCTGAGAGAAAGAGGCGAGAGGAGGAAGCACGAAAGAAGCAGGGGGAAGAGGAAAGGCAAAAGGCCCGTGAAGAGGAACTGAGAAGGAAACAGGAAGAAGAACGTTTAAAGAGAGATGAGGAAGAGCGCCAGCGGGAAGAAGCGCGAAAGAAGCGAGAGGAAGAAGAGGAACGTCTGCGGATTGAGGCGCAACGCCTGGAAGAAGAACGGTTGAAGAGAGAAGAGGAAGAGCGTCAGCGGGAAGAAGCTCGAAAGAAGCGTGAGGAAGAAGAAAAAGCACGTCAGGAAGAGGAAGCTCGCAAGAACCGTGAGGAAGCAGAACGTGCTGAAAAGCTTCGTCGTGAAGAAGCAGAGCGTCAACGTAAAGCAGCAGAAGAGCGCCAACGCCAGCTTTTGATAGAGCGAGCGGAACGAGAAGACCAAGAGCGTAAGCTTAAAGAAGCTGAAGAAGAACGTAAGAGAATGGAAACTTTAAGACGGGAGGCCGAACGCCGTCGTCAGAAAGAGGAGCAAGAACAACTTGCTCAAAAGCAACGTGAGGAAGTGGAGCAGAAAAAGCAAGAGGAAGAAGCTCGCCGGAAAGAAGAAGAGCAACTTGAGCAACAGAGGCTTGAAGAAGAAAGGAAGAAGGAAGTAGAAGCACAATTAAAAATAGAAAGACTTAACGCTGCTAGGACGCAGTATGTGCAACAGGTAAAAGAGGCCGAAGAACGTCGTAAGAAAGAAGCTGAAGAAGAACGGAAGAAGCGGGAGGAAGAGGAACGCCTCCGCATCGAGGCTGAAAAAAAAGCGCGTTTGAAGAAAGAGGCAGAAGAGTCTAAACAGGGTGAAAGTGCCAGTAAGCCTATTCCTGTTGTTGCGGGGACCCACAATGCTGAGAAACAACAAGCAGTGACTTCGTCCCTCTCAAGTGCTCCACCACGTCAACGACCAACCCTTGAGGAAGCCATGATGGCTGTTGAAGCTGCACGTCAAGCAAAGCAGCAGGAGGAGGAAGAACAAAAACGCAAACAGGAAGAGGAAGAGAAAGCTCAAAAGGAAAAGAAAAAGGAAGAAGACGCAGAGAAAGAACGTAAGGCAGAAGAGGCGCGCCAAGAAAAGCTAATGAAGGAAGAAGAACGCAAGCGTGAAAAGAACGCTAAAGAGGAAAAGAAAAAGAAAGCAGCCGAAGAGAAAAAACGCAAACAGGAAGAGAAAGCTCAAAAGGAAAAGGAAGCAGCCGAAGAGAAAAAACGCAAACAGGAAGAGAAAGCTCAAAAGGAAAAGGAAGTAGCCGAAGAGAAAGAACGCAAAAGGAAAGCTGAAGAGGAAAAGAAAGCAACCGAAGAGAAAGAACGTATAAAGAAAGCTGAAGAGGAAAAGAAAAAGAAAGCAGCCGAAGAGAAAGAAAGTGAGGCAGAGGCAGCGCGAAAGAAGGAGGCAGAAGAGAAGAACGGAAAGCTGAGCAGCGAAATGCAAGGTGCTATCAAGTTAAGAGAAGAAATGCAGAAGGAAGAGGAAGATAGGAAAAAGAAGAAAGAAGAAGACAGGAAGAAGAAAGAAGAAGACAGGAAGAAGAAGGAAGAGGAAGAGAAAAAAATTGAAGAGAAAAAACATAAAAGGAAATCAAAAGGATTTTTCTTGCCAGAGGAAGCTGCTGCTATCATGAAAATGCCAGAAGGTCCAGAGAAACAGGCGCTTATAAACAAGTTAGTGGGGGAGGAAGAAAAGCAGAAAGGAGTTCTATCAAAATTCATCGAAAGCTCTGGAAGTCAAAGACGAAACCTAGATCATGGTTCCCTTAAACGTAGGCCTCGTAGGGAAGAGGGTTCCATAAGACGCCCCACTAGGGGTCATAGACCTAAAGATAAGGGGGAGGGAGTCATAACCCAAGATAGTAGAAGTAGTGAAGAAAACCCTGGGCCTGCAGGAACTCCGGTTGTTCCTCCGGCAAATTCACCCGGTGCAGGAGCTCCGATTGTTCCCCCTCAAGTAACCCCCCCTTCTTTAGGAAATCAACAACCTTTGGCTCAAAGGAGCTCTCCCCTAGGTCGGGGTATAAATATGAAAGAAGTTCTTGCTGGTCGCGGTAGTCTCAAAAAAACCCCTGGCCAAGGGGGAGCAGCTCCTAGTGGAGGAGGAAGAGGAGGGCCTCAAGGTCGTGGAGCTCCCCCAGGTCGTGGTGGCCTCTGATTTTATCAGGTGGGCTATGTCGGGATATTGCGCCATAGCTCTGAGGAATAATTTTTAGCCCGCCTTCACCCCTGCTTTAATCAGGGGTTTCGTCGGGCCAGTATTCGCATTAGATTTCTTGGTTTACCAGCCGTAGCTGCTGTTATTTAGTTAGTCCGACCCTGCCCGGATTAATCCGGGCTACGTCGTGACATCACGCCTTAGCGCCTTCGGCGCGACGGCGGATGGCGGGAGTGACGGGACTCGAACCCGCGGCCTCCTGCGTGACAGGCAGGCGCTCTAACCAACTGAGCTACACCCCCGAATGGAATGTTCTTGGGATACCTTATGGGGAGCCTTATTGTCAAGGATAATTCAAGAAAAAGCAGAGGGCTCCAATGTTGGTAAATCCTTTGAGTAACTGTCGTGGAATGGTCAAAAACCAAATTAGATATTTATAAAAAATAGTGAGAACGAAATAAATATAGATTGGAATGCATCAGAGATTTTTTGTTTGAAGGCAATCGGTAAGTCGCTCGAAAGATACGTTTAAGACTTTTTTAAATTGAACCTTGAAAATAATGTGAGTATCTTCACCTTTGAGTATGTTTATCCTATTTTTTAATGTTAACCCAAGAAGGAGTTTAGAATGTCCCGATTTTTATTATCATTATTAATTACCTTAACCCTCTCTCTCGGTGCTTTAGCAGATTTTACGATTGAAGCAGATCTAGATCATGCGAAAACACCCAGAATGTTTGTTGATGAAGATACTGAAGAGGATAGTAGATACGAAAATGGATGGTTTGAGATCAATAACCTAAGGAATTATACTAAATATGACGATTCAGATCATAAGTTTATTATTAGCGGACTCACACTTAAAGTTTTAGAGGAAATCCAGTCAAAAAAAGAAAAACAATCCGGGAAATTTAAACTAACCAAAGAAGAAGGAGGGTTTTCTTTCAACTTTTCAACTTACTATAAACAATATACAACCGGAAGGTCAGAAGAAGAGCCTTCTTATTGGCATTACTTTAAGATCTTTATCCCAGATGATATACGAGATGGGACTACGATTAAAGCAACATTAAATGAAATTTGGCATACTCCCTCTCATGATGGTTAGGGGGCTCGTCCACAGCGTCGCAAAATCTTTTCAAAGGATTCAAGTTACTAACTTTTTCGGATGAAAGAGGAGAAAAGGTATTTTCTCCTCTACCTTTATATAATTTTTAAGCAGATCTTAATATTTTTTCCGATGAATTAACCACCCGGCGACCATCACACCAATAGCAACGCCAGTGATAATAATCGTTGCTAGCGCATTGATTTGTGGACTTATGCCAAAGCGAATGCTTGAAAAAATAACCATAGGGAGTGTTGAGGATCCAGGTCCTGCGACAAAGCTTGCGATCACAAGATCATCTAGTGAGAGTGCAAAGGCTAAAAGCCAACCTGAAATCAAAGCAGGAGAGATGAGGGGTAGCGTAATGGCCATAAAGACTTTCAAAGGGCGTGCGCCAAGATCAAGGGCTGCTTCCTCTAAGGAACGATCCATGTCAGAGAGCCGCCCTCTGACTAATATGGTAACATAAGTCATACAAAGGGTGATGTGGGCAATGGTGATAGTTAAGATTCCGCGCCCCTTTGGCCACCCAATGATTTGTTCGAGTCCCACAAAGAGGAGCAAAAGGGCTAGACCAGTGATGACTTCGGGCATGACGAGAGGAGCTGTTGTTAAAATACCAAAGAAACTACGTCCTTTAAATCGTCCGAGCCTCACGAGCACGACAGCAGCTAAGGTGCCAAAAACAACGGCTGCCGATGCAGAGAATGTAGCGACTTGAAGACTTACCCAAGCGGATTTAATCAACACTTCATCTTGAAGAAGGGACCTATACCATTTCGTTGAAAACCCTTGCCATACAGTGACCTGGCGGGATGAATTAAAAGAGAAGATGATCAACGTCAAAATGGGAAGGTACAAAAAACCATATCCAAGAGTCATAAATGTTTTTAAAGTGGGGGAAAGCTTAGTCAGCATCCAAAAACCTCACTTGACGCTCTTGGAGTCGTTGGAAAATAGCAATCGGGATAATCAGAAAAATCAGCATAAGAACGGCAAGAGCAGAAGCAACCGGCCAATCTCGGTTTGTAAAAAATTCGTTCCAGATAACTTTGCCGATCATCAAAGTTTGGGAGCCTCCTAATAGTTCTGGGATGACAAACTCCCCTACAGCTGGGATGAGGACGAGCATGGAACCAGCGATGACTCCGGGCATAGAGAGTGGCCAAATCACCCTTAGGAATGCTTGAAAGGGGCGGGCTCCTAGATCATAGGCCGCTTCTACAAGAGAATGGTCGATTTTTTCTAAAGAAGCAAAAAGAGGGAGAATCATAAAAGGTAGATAGCAGTAGATAATCCCTAAAATCGTTGCAAAGGTTGTATCTATTAGGGTGAGGGGCGTTGTGATAAGTCCAATCTTTATAAGTGCTGTATTTAAGAATCCGTGGGGACTTAAAATGCCAATCCACGCATAAACTCGTAACAGAAAAGATGTCCAAAAAGGGAGGATGACCATCATGAGTAATACGATTCGCAAGGGAGGATCAGTTTTGGCGATGCCATAGGCCATGGGGTAGCCAATACAAAGACAACCGAGAGTTCCTATAATTGCAATGATAAGGGAATCAAGATAGGTAAAGAGATAAAGTGCATCCGTTCCAATAAAGCTATAATTGGTGAAATTGAGTTTAATGACCAACACCCCTTGTTCTACCCATTCTGTGAGAGGGCTATAGGGGGGAAGCCCCAACTTCAAATCAGAAAAGCTAATTTTTAAAACAATTAAAAAAGGGATGAGAAAAAAGAGGAGGAGCCACCCATAAGGTACGATAATCGCCCAAAAAGGCGATGTGAAAGAACTTTGTACTTTTCTTAAAACCTTATTCATGCTGTAAGCACAATGCTATTTTCGGCTCGCCAGAAGAGATAAACTTGATCGTCCCAGGTCACGGGTCTTTCAGCAAGCCTAACGATGTTGGGCTGGGTTGCGAGTACGATTTTACCGCTTTTAAGCTCGACATGATAAATGGAAACGTCGCCCAAATACCCGATGTCTTTTACAATTCCTTTGGTGGCGTTTCGCTTTTGTTCAGGAGGTGTCATTGCGATCATAATTTTCTCAGGGCGAATGGCGACTTTCACTTGAGATC